>MDTC01158591.1_pt1 | contig 11251 bp, 7 predicted proteins | sample 811181 | NCBI WGS metagenome assembly MDTC01 (sample SAMN05326644, study PRJNA326480) | marine metagenome | isolation source: seawater | place: Pacific Ocean: North | collected 2011 | reverse complement strand
GACATCGCAGACAGGGCCTGTAACCTGCTTCCATGGCAGCGGCGGCTGAGGCAAAAAAGGAGACATTTTTGGCCATCGGCATTTTCACTGGGCAGACGGGGCGACAATAAATTCCAGTGGTTTTAACGCCCACAAAGAACCGGCCGTCAAATCGTGGGTCCCGGGCTTGCCTGGCGCTTTCAAATATCTTGTATTGCGAATCCATGGGAGAATCATATTCTCGAGACCGCAGTGATACTAGCCAAAATCGGACCTGGCTATTTCTGATGATCCTTCCATTTGAACCAGCCCGCTAAATAGGTATATCTGGACCATAACCAGCTATAATTTCATCCATCAATGATCAAATCCCTCGGAAAAGTTTTCAACCCGACCAAGGCCGTATCCAGCTTGCTTGATACGGGCGAAGAAACCTGTGTGACATTCGAGTTCGATCATGTTCAACACTATTCAACCGGGCTTTCAATAACCATCGCCGTCGTCTGCTACTACAACGAAGGTGAATTGCACGCTGCATTTACAACGGATCTGGATTCGCTTAGCAAAACGATTGACGAACAGGCGGATGGTTTCCAGCACGCCTACACTAATCTGATAGAGGCACTTCAACTTTCAGATATTAACCTTAAAATACCACTTAAACTGGACACCGGGCAGATTCCTAAACCCTGGGGGCGGGAAATCTGGTATACGGGTATTGAGGAACGAGGCATCTGCACTATTCAGGGGGTTCCCCTGCCGTGGATCCTGGATGCGTTTGCAACAATCATCACCGGCACCAAGAAGCTCACGCCCATACTGCTGAAGATACTCGACCCTTCTCCCAGAGAGGTATTGGGTGATCTGTATTTTGAACTGCACAGGCAAAAGCGCGAAGTTTATGTAGTGACGCATGTTGACGAGAATGCCTGGTCGGACTCCGTTGGTGAAATTCGCCTTGGTTTCAACCCAGACATAATTGATGACTACGCCGACGAACAACAGTTCAAAGATGCCTACCTCACATCCGTCAATAACTACCGTCTGGTACGCGACAAGATCGACAACAGATTGGATGAAATCCGATCAGAAGCGCAGGTAGCGGAGGATGGCCTGGTGCCTGCAAAAACAGTCTCGGATTGGTACAGCAAAATCGATCCATCGCTGTTAACCCAGGAGCAACACCTTCGCGAGGCAATGAACCTGTTTACTGCGAAGTGCAGCCTGCAGGTAGGGGATGTCATACAGGTGAATCCTCGTGTACCACACTCGCTGCAGCATGGCGTCAGAGTTATTGAGTTTCAAACCCCACACTACGAACGATACATCCTGTCATTTGCGCAGAAAGTTCTGACCCAGAATCAATGGGATACAAAAGAAGCATTGGATCAAGCACAGATCAGTTCCGTGGGTGTCACAGAAATTCAGCAACTTTCTGAAACAGAATCCCTGATAGCTGACTTTGAAGAATTCAAGGTAACGCGAATTCTCCTGCAACCGGGAACGGACGAGACGATTGATGCTGATCACTATTGTCTGGTGATCAGCGTTGAGGGTTCACTGACCCTCGGAAAACAACAACTTTTACCGGAAGAAGGCTATTACATTCCCGCCTGTGCAGATCCTGTTGCAATCAGCAATACAGGGACACAGCCGGCGACACTTCTGATCGCGCAGCCAACCCAGTAACCCTATAACTAACCTTAATATGACACTAAAATGAGAGAATCCTATTGTCGACCAAGGTTAACAATTAGCAGCTAACCTCCCTGGGTTTCGGATTCCCAGTCTACAAGCCCTGCTCTCTCCATTCTGTCCGCCCTGTGGAACACGACCCAGGCCCCACACCGGGCACAGTCTACATCGTTGCCATAGCAGCAAAAGGGAGTCGTAAAGTGATCTCCTTCAAGATACAGAGACAGTACAGATTGTAAGGCGGGACAAGTGGAGGTCACCCGTTCCGCATAAGGGGGCATCATCAATTCCAGATGGCGCATGCTGTTACGGATGAATCGAGGGTACTTGCGCTTTAACTCCATAATTGTCTGAACAGCTTCCACACGCTCTTCATTCGTACCCCATACATCGGGATTGTCCAGTTCACCATTCTTTGGCACCATGAAAGAGAAAGTCATCCAGCCAACCCTGGTTTGCATAATAGATGACACCAGCTCTTCCATTCGCTGATGATTCCTTCGCGTAACGACCGTTTGCACCTGAACCTGGGAGCCGAAATCTGGCGGTAGATGTTCGATATTGCCAAGAACCTTCCGATAAACACCATCACCCCGGATAGCATCATTCAGATCTTCAGGACCATCCATGCTAATGACATAGAGTAGATCCTCACCGAAATCAATCAGCGGCGCCGTGCCGTTAGTCGTGATCGTGTTCTGCTGGAAAAGCCTGACACCTTTTTTCAATAGCTTTGGCTTCAGCATGGGTTCACCGCCCATCCAAAGCATCTGCTTAATCTGATGACGGTCCCGCAATTTTTCGAGGGTATCGAGCATCACATCGTCAGCCATTTCATCGCGAATCGAAGCAGGTGCTTCATTCGGATTGCCTTCCCTGAAGACAAAGCAATGTCTGCACTGCAGGTTACAGTGATTGGTAATATTAACGGCCGCGGATGGATATTGAGCTGATTCGCTGTAGTTGCCTGTAATGTTTGCCTGGATAGACATACACATGCTCTGCTTCTGGAGATGAGATTACCAGTATAGACCAAGCTGAAGGGCTCTCACAGGGTACGATCAACAGTAAACTCCAAACGAAGAGTCAGGTACCCAACGCCTCAATTCTGCTTACAAGTCTTGCCCTTTCCGAGCCAATATCGTCAAGGCGGACCGACCTGAGAGCTGCAACTTCCTCCCTTGAATAGGGGATGAACTCATCGGGAAGTGAAGAAGCACTGAAATTTTCCAGTATCCAGTTCAAAACCCGGGCGGTATTTGCATCGGATAGTTTTGACTGGGCTGTACCAGGTACCCTAACAATAAATTCACGCCCACCATCTACGTTAAGAAAATTCCCCAGATCAGCAAACGATGGGACCTTGCCAACAACACCGCTGCCATCAGGCAAGTGGCAGCCCTGGCAATTGAGCATATAGTCCGAACGAGGCCCTGCCCAGACCATTCCAGCGGACAGGCTGGTGCAGATCGCGATCCACAAGACGGTGCTAGGCTTCATCTTCCACACCCATGATGGCAGCAATCGAGCAGTTGTAGACCATATCTGCAGCGCTGCCAGAACACCAGTTGATATCATTTGCCTGCGACGTCAGATAGATAGGTTTGTCTCCCTCATTTCGCATACATTGACATCGCCCGCAGGCGCTTTGGCCGCAGCAATCATTGTAGGAGATGATGTAATTCTTGCCATCAGCCGGATTTCTGCAGGTACCTATCCAGGTAATCGGAGAAAGGGCCGTGCCCGGGGGACAACTACTCGCAGTGCCACCGCAACAGGCACATAGGAATCCATCTATGGCACAGTATCGCCAATACTCGCAGTCTTCCGCGCTACCCGGATCAGTCTCTGAGGCAAGTGCCGTAGCCTGAGACCGAGCAATTGGCAGAAGCGGGTAAGCCGAAGCGCCAACGAGCACTGTTCCCAGTTTAGCCAGGAAGAACCTGCGTGAGGTTTTGCGCGCAATGTTTCGAGCTCTCCTTTCCAACCACTTGTCAAAACGAGACATATTGGTCCGCTCTCCTGTTCACCGTTAGATTACGTGCCAGTCCCCGATTGACTCCATATATCGCCAGAGAACAACATACGGCAAGGCTCGGACCCGGAACAACTGGAATAAACACCGGTACTACCATCCCTGCATAAGTGTAGGTGTCGATGTAACGTTCTCGATTGTACGCTCAAGCTCACCCGTCTCAGCCTCATAGATATCAAGGCCAAAGTCAGCGATATCCATCAGGCTGCTTTCATGACCAAACACAGCCAACATCACAACAGCCCAGGTGGGGATGGGAAAGACCACCGCACTGGTATAAAGATGAGGCTTATCTTCCAAACTAACCTCCAACCCCATAGCCATGTGCTCAAGTTCAAATCGTGCCACTCGCTCATGGCTATCGATGTCAAATACCCAGACTTCCGTACCGGGCTCTTCATAGGAGTCTTCGCCTCCATCCTGCATCAGGATAAACAGTCTCCTGCTTTGCGGGTGAGCGTTTATATGATTGAATCCCCCGAATCGCCAACCGGCAGCTCGCTCCTGATCAGAGAGAAAGCTCCAGCGCTCAGCAGCAACAGGTACGATATCCGATACATCGACGGGATAAACATAGCCGTTGTGAGAAGCATACAGCCATTGGTCATCAACACGGACACCGTCAGCCGCAACCGGGTCTTCATAGGAATCAAAGAATGGCTCGGTAAACCCCTTATCGATAACATTCCCCGAAGCATTCATCTGTACCCACATAAGACTGCCATCGCCGCAAATCGCTGAGAAAGTGACACTGCTGTTGGCATACACACCGGTACAACCTGGTGATTCTATCTCTGCAACAAATCGTTGGTTACTAAGGTCAATAATCGAAATACTTTGCGCCGGCGTAAAGTTCTGAACCACCAGAAAATTATTATCAGCAGTTACAGAGGAGAGTCCTTTTTGTATTAAGCCGGACATGCGCCTGGGTGGAATCTCGATTTCGCCCTTCGGCAGCAACGTTTGGGGGTCATAGATGGCAAGAATGTCTGTTCGCTCTCCACGTGTAGAGCGCGAGTAGTGCGTTTGAATCGCGTAGATATCACGACCACCAGATGGCAGGACCAATCCACCGCTCCAGTATCCAGTTGATAACATCCCCAGCATCTTGCCGTTGGTGGTGTCGAATAATCGAGATTTGGTGAAGTCACCAACACCATCGATGACCCACACCCAGGAATGGTCTGGCGCCTTGAGCTTTTCAACAAAAGGCAGATCTACCGACAAATCTGCCTGTGCTGTAAAACTAATCAGGTAACCGGAAATGACTAGAACAAGTATTCTTGACATGGCCAACCTCGTGCCGAAAAATCGATCGAGTTCTTGTGCCAAAATAATAGCAGTCAGATCAAGAAATACCAGTCCTACTACTCATGAACGGCTGCTAATGAACAGCAAGTGTTCTCAGGAGGGCAACAGGTGCTTAACCGCGTCTCTTTCCTCCACCAGCTCGGTTTCCGTGTCCGTCATCTTGCCGCGGGAAAAGTCGTTGATATCCAGCCCCTGGACTATGCTCCATTTTCCGCCATCGCAAGTACAGGGAAAGGAGTAAATAAGGCCCTCGGCAACACCATAGCTGCCATCGGAATAGACACCCATGCTGACAGTCTCGCCATTGGTACCTGCAACCCAATCACGCATGTGCTCGATTGCTGCATTTGCAGCGGAAGCGGCACTGGACAGTCCTCGAGCCTTGATGATCGCAGCTCCACGCTGCTGTACAACCGGGATGAAATCATCAGCCACCCATGATTGTCCAACCAGATCCATGGCTGGAGTACCAGCAACGGTTGCATGTGTCACATCCGGATACTGAGTCGCGGAATGATTCCCCCAAATCGCAAGGTCAGCCACACTCGATACATGGTTTCCCGTTTTCTGTGCCAATTGCGCCGCCGCCCGGTTGTGGTCCAGACGAGTCATTGCTGTAAATTGCCCCGGATCTATATCGGGGGCATTACGCTGCGCTATCAGGCAATTTGTATTGGCAGGATTTCCCACCACGAGCATCTTGACGCCCTTCGAGGCATTGTCATTCAGGGACTTCCCCTGTACCGAAAAAATCTGTGCATTGGCTTCAAGCAGGTCCTTTCGTTCCATTCCAGGACCCCTGGGTCTAGACCCCACGAGCAGCGCATAATCAACATCCTTAAACGCTTCATCGGGATTGTCAGTCGCTACTATTTCCTGCACCAGCGGAAAGGCGCAATCATCCAGTTCCATCACAACGCCGCCTAGTGCATCCATGGCAGGCGGAATTTCAAGAAGTTGCAGAATAAGTGGCTGGTCGTCTCCGAGCATCTGCCCTGCTGCTACCCTAAATAGGAGGGAATAGCTGATCTGTCCTGCAGCACCCGTAATTGCGACCCTGACTGGCGATTTCATTGTAGCTCCTTGATTTATCCTTTTATTGGCTCGTATTCAGCGGGCCCGGATTATAGCACCCGCGATAAGTTTTGAGGGAATATCAGGCCCCTGCCTGGAATAATATTGCTGCCTGCCCCCGGGTCAAGCGGCCGCCAACTACAGGGAATGTTCGAGACTGAAATCAAACGACGCCCCAAATAGAGCAGCTTCCAGCTGAATCCAGTGCGTTTTTTGCGCCTGGGGATCGCTACAGCAAAATCTCCATCAAAACTCCATCTTAATGAATGTCTTATTTTTCAATGACCTACAGGAAAAACTATCGGCGCGGTCTGTGCCTATATATTGACTTTGGACGGTCGGATGTTATTGTTCCTGACCCCCAAATGAGTAGGTATCCCGTTCGATCTGTTTAGCACCCTGTCTGGCGTGAAGCACGCCGTAGCATCCAACGTTCCTGCTATGGGTCATTACCAGACGCTCTAGCCAACTATGAAAACAATGAGAAATAAAAGATTTGATGGCAAGGTAGGTTTTCCTGAACCCACAGGGCTGTATGACCCTGCTTTTGAAAAAGACTCATGTGGCGTCGGATTTGTTGCTGACATTAAGGGCAGGCCCAGCCATCAGATCATGCTGGACGCTTCTCACATTAATTCGAGAATGGCACACCGGGGTGGCCGCGGGTTCGAGAAAAACACAGGTGATGGCGCCGGCATTCTGACCGCCCTTCCGCATTCCCTTTTTCTCCAGATCGCAACCGAATTAGACATTTCACTGCCCGTACCAGGCCGTTACGCCGTCGGTAACATTTTCCTGCCTCAAACCACCCGCCTTCGGACTGAGTACAAGCGCTCTATAGAAGATATCATCCATGGAGAAGGACAGCGCTTCCTAGCCTGGCGGCGTATCCCTGTAGACCCTTCAAAGGCAGATGTGGGACCCGCCGCTCTCGAAGCTATGCCTGCCATGGAGCAACTGTTCATCGGCTCAAACCTTGATGACTCAGATGCATTTGAACGCGCCCTCTACATCATCCGCAGAAGGATGACCGAAACGCCAGAGGCAAGCTCCAGCATGACAAAATCTCAAGGCCTCTATGCCTGCAGCCTGTCATCAAAAGTGATCGTCTATAAAGGTATGCTGACACCAGAGCAGCTGTTTCCTTTCTACTGTGACCTGGAAAACGAAGCCTACGAGACTCACCTAGCCATGGTGCACTCCAGGTTCAGCACCAACACGTTTCCCTCCTGGGATCGGGCTCAACCCAATCGTTATATGAGCCACAATGGTGAAATCAACACCCTGCGCGGCAACAAGAATATGATGACCGCCAGGCAAGGTGTGGCGACCTCAAAATTATTTGGTGACGACATCAACAAACTGTTCCCCGTTGTCGAACCAGACTGCTCTGATTCCGGAACCTTCGACAATGTGCTTGAGTTTCTGCTGTTGTCAGGCCGTACTTTGCAGGAAGCTGTAATGATGATGGTTCCTGAAGCCTGGCAATTAGATACCAACATGTCGCAGCAGAAGAGAGATTTTTATGAATTTCATTCTGCCCTGATGGAACCCTGGGATGGGCCAGCTTCAATCGCCTTTACTGACGGAAAGTATATTGGAGCAGTACTTGATCGTAACGGCCTGCGACCCAGCCGATACTACGTCACCCATGACGACAAGGTTATCATGGCGTCAGAGGTGGGTGTGCTGCCCGTAGAACCTGAAAACGTAAAGCTTAAGGGGCGGTTGCAACCAGGGAAAATGTTCCTGATTGATTTTGATCAGGGTCGTTTGATTCCGGACGATGAACTCAAAGATGACTTTTCCGGCAGAAGACCTTATGGGCAGTGGTTGCACGATCAGAAATTGGAGCTGGTTGATATCCCGACGGTTAAAGATGATCACGGCTTCGAACCTGAGACCCTCCTTGCTCGAATGCAGGCTTTTGGCTATACCATTGAAACCATGCAATTTATGCTCGTACCCCTGGTGACTACTTTCCGGGACCCTCTCGGGTCCATGGGAAACGACTCAGCCCTCGCTTGCCTCTCTGACCAGTCGAGAATGATCTACGACTATTTCAAACAGTTATTCGCACAGGTAACGAACCCCTCCATCGACTCAATTCGTGAAGAGATTGTCATGTCCCTGGAGTGTTTCATCGGGCCAGAACGTAACCTGTTGGAATCCACAGAAGCCCATGCACACAGGTTGAAAATTCCACACCTGATCCTGTCCAACGATGAGCTGAGCACGCTGAAACATATGGACCACCGCGGCTGGAAGAGCCGGGTTATCGATATCACCTATGAAAAATCAGCAGGCCAGAGCGGCATGATGATGGCTCTTGATCGAATCTGCCGGGAAGCCTCCTCAGCTATCGACGATGGATATCCAATTCTCATCCTTACTGACCGCAGTATCAGTGCTGAAAAAATGCCGCTCAGTTCACTGATGGCCTGCGGCGCAGTGCACCATCACCTGGTTAAAAGTGAGAAGCGCACGCGTATCGGCATCGTACTGGAAACCGGCGAGGCAAGAGAGGTTCACCACCATTGCCTTCTTACTGGCTTCGGTGCAGATGCCATCAACCCCTACCTGGCATTCGAGGCATTGCAACAGGCACTGCTCGAGGGGCAACTGGACAAGACGGAATATCCTGATGCGGATGCCATCATCACCGCATACAAGAAGGGCGTTGCGAAAGGTATCTTGAAAGTGATGGCCAAGATGGGCATTTCCACCCTTCAATCCTACAAGGGGGCGCAGATATTTGAAGCGGTAGGACTCGCGGACGAAATAGTCAACCGGTGCTTTGTAGGAACACCAAGCCGCGTACAGGGAGTGGGCTTTGCGGTGCTGTATCAGGAAATGACCCAGCGCCACGAGACAGCATATCCGGATGTAGCGAATAACCTGCACCCCGTCCTGTCTAACCCGGGAGAGTTTCACTGGCGATCCGGTGGAGAGACCCACATGTGGGACCCGAGCAGTATCTCCAACCTTCAGATCGCCGCCAGAACCAAAAATGAAGAGGCCTACCTGGCATTTTCAAAGCATGCAAATGAAGAAACGACCCGAAAGTCAGCCTTCCGAGGGCTGCTAAAGTTTCGCAAAGGTACTCCGATTTCTCTAGATAAAGTCGAACCAGCCTCTGAAATCGTCAAGCGTTTTTGTACCGGCGCCATGAGCTTTGGCTCAATTTCTCCTGAAAGTCATGAAACATTAGCAGTCGCAATGAATCGCCTCGGCGGAAAATCCAACACTGGGGAGGGGGGCGAAGACCCGGAGCGATTTACACCATTGGCAAATGGTGACTCCAAACGATCCGCCATCAAGCAGATCGCCTCCGGGCGCTTTGGCGTCACCATCTGGTACCTGTCCAATTCCGATGAATTGCAAATTAAGATTGCCCAGGGCGCAAAACCTGGTGAGGGTGGTGAACTCCCAGGGCAAAAGGTAGACCACAATATTGCCCGGCTTCGCTATTCTACACCCGGCGTCGGCCTTATCAGCCCTCCGCCCCATCACGATATTTATTCCATCGAAGATATCGCACAACTTATCCATGATCTCAAGAACACAAACCCCAGTGCCCGCATCAGCGTTAAGTTGGTATCTGAAATTGGCGTAGGTACGATTGCTGCGGGCGTGACAAAAGCTAAAACTGATCACCTGGTCATAGCCGGCCACGATGGTGGCACCGGCGCGTCCCCCCTAACTTCCATAAAACACGCCGGCCTGCCCTGGGAACTCGGTATAGCCGAAACTCACCAGACCCTGGTAATGAACAATTTGCGCTCCCGCGTCGTTCTGCAAACTGATGGCCAGTTAAAGACAGGCAGGGACGTGGCAATTGCGGCATTGCTCGGTGCCGAAGAGTTCGGTTTCTCAACTGCACCCCTGATCGCACTCGGCTGCATCATGATGCGCAAATGTCACCTCAACACGTGCCCCGTCGGTATCGCCACCCAGGACCCGGACCTGCGGAAGAAGTTTTCCGGCAGCCCGGATCATATTGTCAACTATCTGTTTATGGTTGCCGAGGAATTGCGCGAGATCATGTCACAACTTGGTTTTAGCAACGTCAACGACATGATTGGTCGTGTCGATGTTCTGGATACAAATCAGGCCGTTAAACACTGGAAAGCCAAGGGTCTTGACCTCTCCCGAATGCTTACCCCCGCCCAGATCATGTTCTCCGGCACAGATGTATATCGAACCATTGACCAGGACCATGAGCTTGATAAGGCACTCGACAATGAGCTCATCAGGCTGGCACAGCCTGCGATCAAGAATGGTGATGCAGTCAAGATTGAGCTTCCGATAATCAATACCAATCGTGTCGTCGGCACCATGCTCTCTCATGAACTGGCCATGGCCACCAATGGGAATTTATTGGCCGACGACACCGTTAAAATCAAGTTGAACGGCTCCGCTGGCCAAAGCCTTGGAGCCTGGCTGGCAAAGGGGATCACCCTCGAAGTGGAGGGAGATGCCAATGACTATGTTGGAAAGGGTCTATCTGGTGGAAAAATAATTATTTACCCACCTAAACAAAGTACTTTTTCAGCCGAAGAAAATATTCTTATTGGTAACGTTGTACTCTACGGGGCGACCTCCGGCGAAGCCTACTTTCGGGGAATTGCAGCCGAGCGATTTTGTGTGCGTAACAGCGGCGCCAGTGCCGTGATCGAGGGTATCGGAGATCATGGCTGTGAATATATGACTGGGGGGCGGGTAGTCATTCTAGGCGAGACAGGCCGAAACTTCGGTGCCGGAATGAGTGGTGGCATCGCCTATGTGTGGGATGCAACAAACAAGTTTGCCAGCAAATGTAATTCCGGTAGCTTCGAATTAGAGAAGGTCGAGGATGAAAAGGACCTGCTTGAGCTGAGGTACTTGATCGAGAATCACCTCAATTACACCGGCTCGAGGGTGGCAGAAAAGATTCTCTCCAACTGGGAACAGGAGATTCTCCATTTCAAAAAGGTTATGCCGACCGACTACAAACGGGTACTGATGGAAATGGCCGAAGAAAACAGCAGCATCGCTGCCGTTTCGTCTTAGTCCAGGATAACTATGGGAAGGCACACGGGTTTTAAAGAATTTGAGCGCGAGGTTGAACCTTACCGGGACCCGGAAAGCAGGGTGCTGGATTTTGAGGAGCTTTAT
>MDTC01082167.1_pt1 | contig 11251 bp, 15 predicted proteins | sample 811181 | NCBI WGS metagenome assembly MDTC01 (sample SAMN05326644, study PRJNA326480) | marine metagenome | isolation source: seawater | place: Pacific Ocean: North | collected 2011 | reverse complement strand
TGTCCATTGCTCAAAAGGAACAGTGCTTGTTGATACAGCGGTTCTTGTTACAGCACTAGTATCTGATTGCAAATAGTCTCCACCTGGAAAGTTACGACCTTCAACAGTTATGTTAACAGATGGATTATCAGCAGCAGAGCCATTAAATGTTAAATCTGGAATTAACCGACTAATAAAAGCAAAACGATCACCATCACCAATGTCAATCTGACTTGATTCAATAGAGGCAGATAAAGCTGAACCATCATCGTCATATCCTTTTTCATGGTTATATAAATAATTACTTCCTGTTGCTATAGGAAATTTTCTTAATCCTCTATCCAACCATGCGTCTCTATTAATTGTTCCATAATACCACAATTGTTCGTTGTAATTGTATATTACATATTTATCATTTTGCCCATTACCACCATTTAATACTGAATTTTTATCAGAAGGATAAAGCCAAATAACTTCGCCAAACTCTGCATTAACACCAGCATATATTTTATCTAATTGAGAATTATTTAAGTTAAAAAACACTTCTTCTTTTACCGTGCAAGGTATTTGTTTTACACGACCATCATAAATGTAAAAACAATTTTTGCCCATCCAGACAATTATATCTTCAATAGCAACAGCAGCGTTAGGACCTGCAATAGTAATATTAGAAGCAATAGGAGTGATACCAAATGTAAAAGGAGGTCCTATAAAGCGCATAGAATGAAGAGAAGAATCTGTCCAAATAACAATCTCTCTTTTAGTTTGTATTGCCCTTATAAATTCAGATCCAGAACCAATCCTTAAATCTCCAGCAGTGTTAGTTGCTGTAGGTGTCCAATCAGTTAAAGTTTCTTGACTAGCAAAACGTATTAACAATGGGTCTTGAACACCACCACCACCAATAGCATCACATCCAAAAGCAATAACATGTCTGTCAGTATCAGAAACCATAACTTGAGTTACAAGACTAGGAACATTAGCAGTGTTAGTAGCTGCTGTTGAAAGCTCAATAGCTCTTGTTGTTAAACCATTTGATTTATCCCAAAAATAAATAGCTCCATTTCTAGGATTAATAAGTAAATCTTCTCCAAAATTATCATGTGACCATAAACGTAAAGCTCCAACTGTCGTTAGATCAGCACCAGAGTTCCATGTTCCTCTACCCCAAACGCCAGCACCCCAACCAGTTCCACCGATTTGAGTATCTAAACCAACACTTATCTGATAAACAGCATCACCGCCAGAACCACCATTACCACTGTCAGATGAGTTAGCCGCTGAAGAGACTTCAAAAGTAAAAGTATTTGCTGTAGGAACGCTTGTTATTTGATGCTCTGCATTTAACACCGTTGCTGTTACAGTTCCACCTAATGAAACAGCTTCAGCTATTGTAACAAAATCTCCTAAAGAAGCTCCATGAGAGCTATCTGTTGCAGTTATAGTTGTTGATCCATCAGATGCAGCAAAAGTAATCCCATTAGTGGTCGTAGCTCTAATGGGAGTTATATCATAAAAGCCTCCACCTTCTTCAATGTAATATTTTAAATGAGTTCCTACACCTAAAAAATCAGACCCGTCCAAACCCAACCAATTATGTAAGGCTCTTGCTGTTCCTTGATACGTTTGTTCTGTAAGTTTTTCCCAACCACCAATTTTTTCAGGAAATCCCATACGAAAACGTATCTTGTCACCATTTACCCAACCACTTTCATTAGAATAAGAAGTAACATCTCTATTTATTCCTGGTCTAAACTTTAATTTAACTAAAGGCATTAATTACCCTGCATTTTGACTTTCAGATTTGTTTTTCTCACTATCTTCTAATGAATCCATTGTTTCTTTTAATGATGCTATCAATGAATTAGTAAAGCTAGTTTGTGCAACAGACACTTGATCTAGTTGAAATCTAAGTTGAGTTGATTTAGCTTGTAAATCTCTAATTTGATCTATTAAATATTTTTGTTTAGCATCTAAATCTTCTTCTTTGTATGAATTACCATCCAAAGTAAATATGTTTTCATCAGTCATTATGCTGTGTATCCTTTTCCTGCTGTAATTGCTTTATCAACATTGGTCATATCTTCACTTGTCCAATAATCTTTAGCTTTCATTACTTCTAAATGTTCTACATTTCTATCAACACAGTCTTGTTTATCTTCTGCTGTATCATCTGCCATTGCTGTACCACCAACAATTGCATTTATCAATTCAACACTATGACCCATCGCTGTGTAGTCTTGTGCTATTTCTTCTTTTGTTTTTTCTTCCACTGACATTTTATTCTCCTTTTAGTGTTTTGACTTCAGTTTGTAATTCTTTCACTTGTGCTGATAATTCTTGTACTGATTTTATTAAAGGATATATAAACATTGCTTGTGCAACTCTATTAATACCAGTTATTTCATCTTTCGCCCAACCACCAAAATCAGTTATGTTATGTTTATCAAGAGCTTCTTTAACTTCTTGTGCTATAAGTCCATATAGTTTTTCTTTATGATCTGCTTCAGTTTTTGTTGCATCATAATCTGGTAAGTCCTTACTTATTTCTGATTTAGCTTTCCATTTAAAAGTAACTGGTCTTAAATCATTTATAAAATCTAATCCACAGTCTGTATTGTCTTGTATATCCTTTTTATACCTTACGTCTGATACTCTTGCAAAGGTGGCATTTGATGTGAAATCATTACTGACTCTGTCGTTTCCATCAGCTTTACCAAAAGTAAAAGTATCACTTCCAACACTATCTGTATTATAACCTAAGACAATAGCATGAGCATGACCTTGAAGATTAGTTTCATTACCTAATGCAGTATTTTGACCATTGGTACAATTTTGACCACCTTTAAATCCAAAGATAGCATTATTTGATGCAGTTGTAATATTACCTACATTAGAACCACCTGCCATCATTCCAACTGCTACATTGTTTGCTCCTGTAGTACAAGATTGCAAGGCTCTTTGACCTACTGCTACATTTTGAAGCCCAGTAGTAATTGATGCACTAGAATTAAATCCAACAGACGTATTATACCCCCCAGTAGTTTGTGCATATAAAGACCATTTTCCAACTGCTGTGCTTTCTGGTGCTGTTGTACTGCTAAACAAAGATTGATAACCATAACCAGAATTACTAGTACCTGTTGTATTTGATTGTAAACATGATACTCCCATTGCTGTTATGTGTGAAGCTGTAGTATTTGAATTTAAAGCACCTACACCAACGGCTGTATTAGAACCACCTGTAGTATTTGCAGAGAATACACCTTCACCAACTCCTGTATTGTTATCTCCTTCAGTATTAGCATCTCCTGCACCATTACCTACAAAAGTGTTAGATGAACCTGTGGTATTTGATAATAAGGAATTACTTCCAAGTGCTGTATTGCCACTTCCTGTTGTATTAGCAACTAAGGCAGAACCACCCACTCCTACATTGCTACTTGCAGCATTAACAAGACCTGCATTATCACCAACAAATACATTTAGATTATAAGCTCCTGGAGTAGCATTTGCCATAGCATTATCACCAATGATTACATTTTGTTGACCTGTGGTTAGTGCTATTCCAGCATTATTACCAATAAGTACATTTTCACCATTACCTGTTGTTATATTTGTTCCAGCACTAGAACCAACTATCGTATTAGCTACTGATGTTGTAATACTATCTCCTGCTATTCTGCCTATACAGATATTACTAGAGCCTGTAGTTATCGCTGTACCTGCCTGAAATCCGACTGCGACTGTATGTGCTGCAGTAGTTATTGCATTACCAGCTAATCCACCAATCAAAGTATTAGTTCCACCTGTAGTTAAATTTGTTCCTGCGGCATCTCCAACGGCAGTATTATACAAATCACCACCACCAGTATTGTTTTGTGTTGATAATGCACCATATCCAATGGCAACATTAGTATCCCCAGCAGTTTCTGTACTAAGAGCCAGAGTTCCGATTGCGACATTACGTTGTCCTGTAGTTAAAGCATCTCCAGCAAGACCACCCACTAACGTATTCAAACTTCCAGTTGTTACTGATTTACCTGCCTGATACCCAACTCCAACGTTATAACTATCAGTTGATGAAGTGAAATTTTGTGTTGATAAAGCTTCGTTTCCTACTGCAACATTTCTATCACCTAAAGTATCTGTTTTTAAAGCACGATAACCAATCGCTACATTACTGTTTCCTGTGGTAAGTGCAGTTAGAGATTCATATCCTAATGCCGTGTTTGCAGATGCTGTGGTATTTGCTAATAAGGCACTTTGACCCATAGCTACGTTACTTGCTCCAGTTGTATTTTGTCTCCCAGAACCATCACCAACAAAAGTATTACCAACTCCTGTTGTTGTAAGTTTTCCAGAATCAGTTCCAATAAATGTAGATGAATTACCTGTAGTATGTGATAAACCAGCGTTTGCACCAACAGCAGTCATATTGTCGCCAGTAGTATTTGCTTCTAGTGCCTTAAATCCTATACCTGTATTACTTGCACCAGTAGTATTTTCCTCAAGAGAAGCATATCCAACAGCCGTATTACTAGATGCAGTAGTATTTGCATTTAAGGCAAAAGCACCGACTGCTACATTTAAAGACCCACTTGTATTAGCTATTAAAGACAAAGAACCAACTGCTGTATTCAAATCAGCCGTATTTACAAGAAGTGCTTGATAGCCAAGAGCCGTGTTATTAGATGTTGTGGAATTTGCTTTTAATGCTTCAAAACCCAAAACTGAATTATTATCCCCAGTAGTAATTGCTGTACCTGCTTCATCTCCAACTACAACATTATAATTACCACCACTTGTAATAGAGTTACCTGCATTAACACCAAGTTTTACATTTGATGTTCCTGCAGTTGCAGTTGAAATAGAATCAACAGCATCTAAAATAATGTTTCCTGCAACATCAAAAGTAAGATTACCTGCACTTTCAAAATCACCATTAGTGCCATCGTGAGTAATCTTTAAATCTGCGTCTGCTCCTATGCTTAATACTGCACTATCAGAGTTTAAAAGTAGATCATCATTTACTGTTAGATCATCTTGAACTGTTAAATCAACAACATTTAAAGAAGCAAAGGCATCTACAACTGCTGCACCACTTCCAGCACCATCAAGATAAACTGCTTTTGTATCTCCTGGAGGTATTGTTACATTTGCTCCAGAGCCTTGACTTATTATTATGTTTTGTGATCCACTTGTAGCATTTTCTATAAATTGCAGTCTGCTAAGTGTGTTCGGTGCAATTGTAATTGTGCAAGCACTATCTAATGTACCAGTGTATTTAAGATACATGGCTCTAGCCGCATCTACAGCTCCATCTGCTACTGTGCTTGTAAATGTATCTGCATTTGTCGTTATAGCTTCTGTGCCAAAACCAAGTGCATCACCTATCAATTCTAAGTTTGTATTGGTTGTAGCTCCCCATGTTCCAGATTGCTCTCCATCAGCTATCTCTTCTAATCTTAAATCATTTACATATGTACTTGCCATGTTTTTATCCTTATGCTGCTATTTCACCCCAATTTGGAGTCTGTGAAACTGTTATATTTGAATAGCTTGTTGTTTGATCTGGAACTATCAATCCCCAAACATTTTCTTCTCCCGTAGAACCTGTTGCAGACACACCTATTATTGTAGGTGTTACATCTATAATTACAGTAGAAGTTCCAATAGATGAAGTGGCACTTGTGCCAGTTGAACTAAGGACAGAAGATGCAGTGACACTTTCCGAACCAACAGCACTTGTCGCTGCACTTTGAGTAACATTAACTTCTATTGAAGGAATAACTGTAACTGTTCCAACAGCACCAGTGGCAGCACTTTGAGTTACTGATACAAGACTACTTGCTGTAACACTTTCTGAACCAATAGCACCTGTCATAGCACCTTGAGTAACAGCTATAGAAACGCTTCCAACAAAACTAGTTGTTCCTACTGCGCTAGTTGCAGCACTTTGAGTAACAGAAACAGGAATAGCATTATTCCAAGCTCCTTGAGTCCAAGTACCTCTACCCCAACCAGTTAATGTAGTATTAGCCATATTTTACCTTACAATTGTTCGGTTAAGCAATCCTTATGATAGCATTACTTGCATCAGCAGTTGGAAATTGAATTGTAAATGTTCCAGATGTTGATGTTTTATTACTCGTAAAATCTAATACGCAAACAGCTTTATCACTATTAGTATCGTTATATATCAATGCGCCCATAGCCGTAATAGTTGCTGTAGTAAAACTTAAATCTTGAAAATCTGTAAACGCAGTAGTTCCAGAAGCAGTTGGTGCAATTTTTGTTAAAGCTAAACCACCACTTACATATGTGCCACTGTTTGCAACTTCACCAGTTGTGGTGAAAGCTGTTGTTGCTGCTCCTAATGTAGCCGTTGTGCTTGATTTACCACCACCACCTTCTGCATAAAGAGCTAATTTAAAAGCGTTACCATTGGTTGCAAAATTGTGTGTACCCGTCAATAACTCTGTTTTGAAGGAAGTACACAATGCTTGTGTTATTGCCATTATAATCTCCTTATATATTCTGCCAATTCTTTATTGCCTGAATTTCTTACAGTATGCACTATTGTAGCTCTTTCTTCTCTTCTTGCCAAGAGCAAATAATAAAACAGAATTTTTTTAACATTTTCTTTAAAAACATTAGCCTGATCTCTAATGACATCAGGAGCATTATCAGAAACAGAAACTATTTTATCTACTGCCATTTGTGCTATTTGTTCGTCTGAAAGTCCTCCATCATTTGAAGTCATAACATTGACAGGAGCTACTTCTACTTTTGTATTAAAACTAATCATTATCTTACGTCTTCCTCTCTACCGTATATTCTTGGAATTGCATCCAAAGGCTCTGGTGGTTCTAATTTTGATTTTTTTGTTATCAACATGCTTCCTTCGTGTACTGTGGAAACTATAGGGTCTTCTAATCTATGATAGCCATACAACTTTTCTTCATCTGGCACATTGGTATCTAAAAGAGTAGAGTTATGTGCTATCTCAATCTTTATTCCTTTTGTAACTGCAATAGCTAACCAAAATTCAGTACAAGCTCTCCCAGCCTCTGCCATATGAGGAAATTCTTTATAACTAAAATCTATTCCGTATAGACAAATTTTAGACACCTCTTGAGATATAGCAAAGGCTATAGCATAAGGAACAGTGTTATTTAAGTATGCGTATTTTGTTTTTTCCAAAACTTCTTGTAAGGGATATTCTATTACGTCTGGACATCTTTTATCTAAACAACAAGAATAAATGGGAATGTTTAACTTTTGTAATAATCTTTTTTTCATTACATTTGTTTGTTTTCCAGCCATTTCTCCATCTAAGAAACGAGATGCTGGGTCAAGCATAAATACACGATCATGGAAAATAACAGCAGACATTGCATTTATTGCCCATACTTCATCAAAAATATCACTTCTTGTTTTAGCAAGAATGTATTCTGAAAAAGTGTTTCCCAAACCAACAATAGCTATTGTTTTGTTTTTTAAACTTTTCATGTTCTTGGTCTTATTAATTTCCCTGATCTGAAGGCATCTCTGTCTTCCATGCCTTCTGCATAGTTCTTTAACCTAGAAATAGATTCCATATATCTATCAGAATACATTTTTATAATATCAGCTTCACCTTTCATAAATGTATAAGCCTCAACTAAACATGCGTAAAGAAGTGCATCAGTTGCATTGTCTCCTATCCAAGTTGTGCCAGTATCAACAGTTGTTATTGAAGTTGGTCTGTAGAAGTAATGCAGTTCAGCCACATACGAGGAGTCAGGTGTTGGTGCTACTATAAAATTTTGATAATCAAAAGGCGCATAATATTTTGGGCTTCCTGTTGTTGACGATCCACCAGGAGTATATTCTTGCAAGAAACTTACATCTTTTTGTAAAAGAAAATTAGTATTTCCACTTGAGTCTATAAACGCCAAAGAAAAAGAAGATAAGTAATCAGTTGGCATAACTAAAAATTTATTACCACTAGTAAAATTTCCAGAAACATTTTTACGAAAATATTCTAAATCTATTGATTTAAATATTCTTTCTTCTGCGTTAGTAATAAAAAAAGGTATTTCTGCAACAAAGGTGGTTTCAGAATTATCAGTCCAATCTTTGATAGATTGAGTTAATGTAGTAAATGTCCATCCCATTATGTAATACTCACTGTTACGCTACCAACACTTGCAGTAGCTTCAAAGGTTTCTATTTCTTCACCTATTATGCCTAAACCTATGTTTGTATAAACAATAAAAGCAGTAAAATCATCATCATTATCTGGTCTAGCATTTCTTAGAGCTTCTGGATCAGTTGGCACTCTAGGTGGCGTTAGTTGAGGATGTTTTTCTTCATACTCATCTTTGCCTACCAAAGAACCATTCCATTCTTTTCTCATGTCTCTTAATCTATATCTGAATCCAGAACGATCTGACAGTCCAAAAGCATGTTTACCAGATGCAAAAGCTCCCATTATCCAACCTTATAATAGTTTAGTTGTGGTGTTACAGTAAATGAAGATCTATCTCTATCTTCACCCATAGCTCTTTCAAACTCTTCTTCATATACAGTCTTTAACAATTGTATTCTATCAGGTGCTTTTTTCATTGATATGTAATAAGCAAGACCAGCAGTTAAACAAGGATAAAATCTAAAAGGTATCTCCATTGTATTCGTTACTGCATCTGCATCTTGCATTCTAGTTAAAGCATCATAGATAATTACATCTGTGCTATTTTCTGGTGTGGGCCATATCTTCAGATTAGGTGTTATTTGTCTATCAAGAAAAAATTGAGTTGGTCTGCCTGTTGTAGACTTGTTAGGCGTTGCTAAATAAGTATCTCTGCTTATTCTTGACATACTAAAATCTGTGGTGCTTCTGCGAACAACAGCAGAAAGTATATCAATAACATCTGTTCCTAATGAATAATCAGAATCATTTGCCGTTAGTGCTTGTGTTCTTTGCTCTATTGTCCATTGGTTTAAACCTCTGTTAGCCCACTCTGCCAACATGATATTCATAGATCTTTTTGCTGTTTGTAGATCGTATCCAGTACGAAGTTCTAATCCACATCTTTCAAATGCTTCTTCAATGTATTCAGCTACGTCAAGTTCAAAATTTGTAGAGCTAGATGTTGTCATTTCTTTTTTCTCCTAAGAGATTTAACTCTTCTTGGTTTACCTGCTGGTTGACCTAACTTATTCTTTTGACTTATTCTACTTCTTTTTTCTTTCGCTGTCATCTCTGATGTGGTCTTAGGAGTTTTTGAAGATACTCGTTTACTAGGTCTACAATAAGGAGTACCTCTTTTTTCTCCTTTTTTACGACCACATGGTTTGCCTGTCTTAACATCTTTCCAATCTTCTTTAAACCATCGTTTAAGAGCTAATCCAGATTTTGTTTTTCTTACAGCCATTATCTATACTTTGTAACTTTACGTCTATTGCTCATAACTGCACCACAGCCACGAGCTATGTTTTTATTTTTTGCAGGTCTTTTACGCTTTTGTTTAGTAACATTACCACCATTTTTTAATTCTATAACACCGCCTTCAGCTTTCTTTTTAACCTTCTTTTTGCCTCCAGTTCCGTAATTAGCAGCACCAACCTTTCGGCATTTTGCGATAGCTCCTGAGGCATATGCGCTTGGAAAAACTCTGTAGCGGGCTTTAACTTTATGATAACAAGCGTCTTTTGGCATTTTTTTTCACCTTTACTATTTTCTTTGGTTTCTTCTTTTTATTCGGTGGCTTTGATATTTGCTTACTCATTTGTGATCTGCCCATAACCATTATATTAACTGCTCCAAGCCAGATGCTACAATAATTAATGACACAATCATCCACAATCTGTTATCTAATTTATTTAACTTACTGTGAATATCCTCATATCTTTGTTTACAAGTTTCTTCGTGTTTTTCTAATAATTTTAAAACTTCTTCTGCTTTCATTAACACTTCCACCTTCTTCTAGCCTGTCGTAAACGACTATTAGGATCTTTGGCTGCTTTCGGAAACTTTTTCATTTGACCAGCACTTCTTGCACAATAAGACTTACGTCTCTTGGCTGCAGCACTACCTTTTTTCACTTTACCTGTAACAGCAGTTTTTAACTTAGAACCAGGATTGTCTCTACGATATTTGGCAACACCTTTGGCAGTCATTCCCGCACCTGCTTTAGTAGGGCGTTTATGACCACCACTTATGGTGTGACCTTTCATAGTGCCTTTTCTTTTCTTCTTCTCAGCCATTTAAAAGCCTACGCATAGAATACAGTTATATTATCCGCAGTATCCACAGTGTATTTAACAGAAGCTCCACTATCAAACAAAACACCTTGAGATGGTATTGTTCTATCAACAGTAGTATTTGCTGTACCTATAGTTCTTGATTTAAATAAAGTCGTACCACTTTCAGGTGTTCCGTTTATAAATTCTACGTCACCTGCTGTACCACCTGATACTACAGACATACCTTTAAGTCTTACTCTATTAGAACTTTCTACTGCTTGAGCGCACAAAGTTCCTGAACCAACTTTTATGTTAGCAGCAAATTGTGCAGAGCTAGTAACTGAAGTAACTGTTAAAAACAATTTTGTACCTGCAACTGCTTCAGCAGAACCTGTTGAAGTTATAACTTCTGTTAAAGCATCACCAAAAACATCTGTGCCAACAATGGTATTTGTCTTACCATTATCGCCTGTGCCTGTAGTTGTAACTATAACATTTCTAGCTGCGCCTCCAGCAAACGTAGTATTTGCCATTGTTGCAGAGGTGTCAGGTCTGGCTGCAGTAACTAATCTGTCATCATCTGAAGCATTCTCGTCACTTATCGTTAATGCTCGTACATCTGATAAACTCGCCATTAATGCCTCCTATTATTGGTCAGCAAAAGCAGGTGCTGTTGTTGATGTAACATTTCCAAAAATTTGATAATTAGTTGTATCTACACCCATGATAGTGACATCAAAACCAGCAGGAACATTAAGTTGAATACTACTGTTTGAATTACCATCAGAAAATACTGAACTTACTTCATTTCCATCAGTATCTAAAAATGTTACACCACCAATGTAAAAATTGGTGTTACCTGGTGTTATGATTAAAGCATCAGTTGCATCAGCAGCTCCGCCAGCATATACAAATCTAAACATAGATCCAGCTATAGGTGCTGGTAATGTGTATGTATTATCTTGTCCTCCGTCTGGTACAAGTAAAACTCTACCACTATGAGTAGCATTTGTAAGAGTTACGTTACCATCAGATAAAG
>MDTC01018626.1_pt1 | contig 11251 bp, 9 predicted proteins | sample 811181 | NCBI WGS metagenome assembly MDTC01 (sample SAMN05326644, study PRJNA326480) | marine metagenome | isolation source: seawater | place: Pacific Ocean: North | collected 2011 | reverse complement strand
CGACTGCTTCGCGCACACCCGGAGGGTCCTCGATAGCTTCTCCGCCGTTTGCTATACCTGCGGCATGCCAGGCGTCGCACTGTTCCGCCGACTCGGCTGCAAAACCTATAGTGGTGCCATTACCATTACTGGTAGGTTCACCGTTCAAAGGTTTAGTTATACCAAAAAGAATACCCGAATCGGTATTATAAAAAACCCTTCCTTTGTCATCCATAACTCCTGGCTGTATTCCTAGCGCTCCGAATGTTGCGTCATAAAACGCTTTAGCTTTGTCAGTGTCATCCGCACCAACTGTCATATGACTAAACAAAATACTTACTCCTTAATAAAAATGTTTTGAGAACCAAAATCTTACCATAATAGTTTGGCAGTTTGTCCAAAAATACTTTTATGCGGTAGATGGTTAGAGAACTTGTAATTATTAAATTGGTTGTTGTATGCCACCAATTTTTCCCGTAATTTAGAGTGTCATGCTTATTCGTCGTCTTCAGAATTACTTGAATAGACTTAACCTCCATTTAGAAGAGGGAACATGAGACCGTTAATTATATTGCCCCAGCTTTTAGGTCTGGTGATTTTAGTGCCCTTAGTGGTAGTTGTTACTTTGTGGTTGGATGCGCGTGACGCAGATGGCCCCTCCGTTATTTTCCGAGGGGGGGTTTTTACTACTGGTGATATTTATCAAGGCTCTGAGCCAGATTGGAGTTTCACAGAGAATATTAGGTTGGTTGAATTGCAACTTGATGCTACTCAAGATTCGAGAACGACCTTTATTATTGAGAGTAATGGACGCATTTTTGTTACTTGCGACTATATGGGCACTTCGTTAGGTAGGTTGTGGAAAAAATGGGCTGTGATTGCGGCAGAAGGAGATGGGGCGGCGGAACTTCGTATAGGCAGTACTCGCTACGAGCGGACGCTTAAGCGTATTACAACAGGTCCGGAGCTTGATTGGGTGATCGAGGGTAAAACTGGGAAATATCAATCTTTAATTAATCACAACCTGATCGCTAATGGCGAAATTTGGGTTTTTGAAATTGCGCCCAGATCTAAAACGTAATTATCTTCATTTTCCTCAAGATTAGAAACCTTTTCAATTCAGTGGGCCGGTTTGGGATCCTCGAATAAGTTTTCCTGGGCGTGCACCAGTTGATTTTCCCTCAAAGTAAATGACTTGGCCAGATACAATAGTCGCTACGTAACCGTCAGCAAATTGCATTAACCGCCGTCCTGATGCAGGCAAATCATAGTGAACTTGAGGCTTATGCAGCTTCATGTTCTTTAAATCAATAATATTTATATCGGCTTTGTAGCCAGGAGCAATTACTCCCCTGTCGCAAAGACCGACCGCATCGGCCGTGTCCTTGCAATGCGCTTTAATCACCCAAGGCAATGATAATTTTTCGCCTCGAGAGCGATCTCTAACCCAATGGGTCAACATATGCGTGGTGAAGCTTCCGTCACAAATACTGCCACAGTGCGCTCCCCCATCACCTAAACCGAGGATTGTATTAGGATGCTCCATCATTTCTTTTGCTGGCTCTAATGTTCCTTCACCATAGTTAAGAAACGTATAATAAATCATACTCTTTCCATCTTCTTCCGTGAGAATTTCCAGGCACAATTCAAGAGGATGAACTCCCCTTTCCTTAGCTAAGGCTGCAATACTGGTAGAGGGCTTTGGCTCATAATTTGGCTCTTCTTGGAGGGCATACATGTCATGATAACGGGCATGTACTTGCCGGAGGAAAGGGTCATTTTCAAGCACCGGCTTTTCTGTTAGCAATTTATCTTTGAAAACAGGATCTCTTAATCTGCTTAATTTTTTTTCCAGCGGTAGGTGTTCAATCTCTTGATAAGAGGGGTGAGCACTGAAGGGGTTGTTAGTTAGCTCGAGCCCAAATAACACTCCAATTGGTCGGCCGCAAACCTGGGCCTTAAGATTTATGCCTTCTTTGTTAGCTTCTTCTATGGTCTGCAGAATATTGCGCCAGCCATCTGTCACACGGTGATGCTGAGCGACTGAAACCGATAGAGGTCGATTTGATTGTTTGACCATTTCTTTGAGTATTTTAAACTCATCATCGTTACCTTTGAAATCTGTGACTACTTGCATTACACCGGATTCGGCGTCTTGCACTCCCTTTGCAATTCCAACCAGCTCGTCCAGCTCGGCCGTTAAGGTAGGAGTGGGCTGCCCATCGGCCGTTCGATGGTTAAGTGTGCGAGACGTAGAAAACCCTAGCGCTCCAGCTGATATTGCCTCAGTGGTCAACGCGGCCATTTTATTTATATCTTCACCTGTGGCGGGCTCCCGATTCGCGCCACGGTCGCCCATCACGTAGACTCTCAATGGGCCGTGGGGTATTTGTGCGGCAAAATCGATGTCAAATTTCCGTTTAGATAGGCTATCAAGATATTCTGGAAAGGTCTCCCAATCCCAGGGCAGCCCCTCTGAGAGAACTGGATTAGGAATGTCTTCAACTCCTTCCATTAGAGAAATAAGACGTTCTTTGTCATGTGGGCGACATGGCGCAAAACCGACGCCGCAATTACCCATGACAGCGGTTGTAACCCCATGAATAGATGAGGGTGTTAGTTCTTCACTCCAGGTAACCTGGCCGTCGTAGTGTGTGTGTATATCAACGAATCCGGGAGTGACATGGAAATTTGAAGCGTCAATTTCTTCTCTCGCGTTACCAGCAATTTCGCCCACTTCAACGATTACTCCATCACGAATGGCAATGTCCCCGTAAAAGGGCTCCTCGCCATTACCGTCCACTATAATTCCATTCTTAATAAGTAAATCAAACATATGACATATTATTTTATTAGTTTATAAGCTTGCAGGTTAGTCTGGGGCGCTAAATTCATCAGAAAAGACGAGGCTTCCCTCAGTGTTATCTGTTCTTAGATGGATAATTTCTTGATATTCAGACGAGTCATACCAACCCTCCAAAGCTTGCCGGCTTGGAAATTCCAGAACCACGGTAATTTCTCCGGGGTCTCCTTCGACTGGAGTGCTTCCTGCCCCGGCGACCAAAACTTTGCCTCCGTGACCTTCAATTGTGGTGCCGACAGCGCTTAAATATTGGTTATATCCCTCTTCATCCACTACGTCGTAGTTTGCAATAAGATAGCTAGCCATTTTTGACCCTTCCGATGTTCGCTTTTTGAGGGTCTAAGAATATCAGGGTTTCACCAAACAGCGGAGAAAAATAATTTGACCTAGATCAAATTGCTCTCAAATTCGTGTAACAGGTTGCCTATCCCATATGAACCGTCAAATAGGATGAAGTTAACAGAAGTAATTTGAGAATTTAAAGCTAAAGTTAGCCGCGCTTTCCTTATTAATTAAATAACAATATGCTTCTGCATCAGCATTTAATCCTTGGAGTCAGTAACTTGGGAAAGGACGATATTGTCATTACAATAATCACTGCCGCATTTTTCATGGCAGGAGTGGCGTATATCTCTTACCGGAAGACTCTAGGGGAGGTTGACACCAAAGATGGCTATTTCTTGGCGGGAAGAGGTTTATCGGCTGTCTTCATTGCTGGATCTTTGCTTTTGACTAATTTATCTGCGTCGCAATTAATTGGATTAAATGGGTCGGCATACGGATTCAATTTGAGTAGCATGGGGTGGGAAGTCACCGCTGCTGTGTCTACTGTGGCAATGGCTTTTATATTTCTTCCTCGCTATCTGGCTGGAGCTTTTACCACCCTTCCTCAATTTTTAAGCGATCGTTTTGACGATGGACTTCGGCGTATGACCGTGCTGTTGTTTATGGTTGGCTATGGTTTGGTCACGATACCGGGAGTTCTTTATTCTGGCTCGATCGCGGTACTACAACTTTTTGATGTTCCGAGTCTTTTATCGATTAATTATAGTCAGAGTCTATTGATTACGATAATTATTATTGGCTGCCTTGGCGCTATGTATGCCGTGCTTGGTGGCTTGCGTGCGGTCGCCGTCTCCGACACATTAAATGGGATAGGTCTACTTATCATTGGTATCGCGGTCCCGATCTTAGGATTATCCGTGCTTGGCGACGGCAGTGTTTTATTAGGGTTGCAAATTATTACTACCTCGGAGACTCACAAGCTCAACGCAATAGGGTCCACAAATGATCCAACACCGTTCGGTACGCTATTTACGGGCATGATATTTGCGAATCTATTTTACTGGTGTACCAATCAGTATGTTATTCAGAGAACACTCGCGGCCCGGAATCTTGCAGAGGGACAAAAAGGCGTCTTGTTTTCAGGGTTTTTCAAAGTGCTGGTCCCATTTTTAATGATGATCCCAGGAGTTATTGCGTTTCACTTGTACGGCGAAGGAATGGAATCAATAGACCTCGCCTACCCAGCCCTAATTCGGGATGTATTGCCCGTGTATGCGACGGGGTTTTTCTTGGCTGTTTTATTGGGAGCAGTTTTTAGCTCTTTTAATTCTCTGATAAATAGCGCGGCTACCCTTTTCTGTTTAGATATATACTCGCCTTGGAAAAACGACATCGTTACGGATGCTCAAATGGTGCGGGTGGCAAAGATATCGAGTCTTTTAATTGCACTTTTTTCTTTTACGGTGGCTCCATTATTACAATTTGCGCCAGAGGGGCTATGGCAAGTAATGAGGATTTTTACCGGGTTTTATAACATACCTATTATTGCCATAGTTATAATTGGGTTGTTTGCTCGTCACGTTCCCGCATTGGGGCCAAAAATTGTGATTGCCTTTCACATAATAACTTATGCATTACTGCAGTTTGTTCTTAATGATTATATCGATATTCACTTCATACATTTATACGCTATTCTGTTTTTTACGGAAATTGGGATTATGCTATTGGTGGGTTATTTATACCCTAGAGAGGAAACGTGGACATTCCATAAAAAAAATTTGGTCGATTTGACACCTTGGCGGTATGCAGTACCCTGCGCAATCACATTATTATCTTGCGTTGTCGGTGTGTACTTACTTTTTTCACCTTTAGGGCTAGTAGACGGAATTGGCCGCTTCTTTTTGCCCAGCATAGCTTTGCTATTTTTTATGAATTTCACAATTTGGTACCAATACACAAGGAAAATCGAAATCAGCTAACTCTTTCCATTGTAATCGTATAAGGGAGCCAACCAGCCAGAATGACTAAAAGATTTTATGAGGAGCCATCGTCAGTCCGTGCCGCGAACATCCATAATTTAACATCTGTTAAGGACACGGATTTCAATTTATTAATTGTTGGCAGCGGGATGATAGGTCGAGAGCATATGCGGGTCGCTAATTTACTTGGTGGATTGCGAGTGCATGGAATATTTGATTCTAACCAGCAAAGTATGGACATTGCTGAAACAGAATTTCAAACTCATTGTAAAGAGAGTTTGGTGCGCTATGAATCCCTATCGGAGGCTTGTGCAGATCCAAAAATCGACGCGATCCTCATTTGCACCCCAAACTATACTCATCATGAGGTCTTACGAGAGGCTAGGAAGTCGGAGAAGCCTTTGTTTATTGAGAAGCCCATGGCGACAACCTTAAAAGATGGTTTCGAGATTTTAAAGCTAAGTGAAGTTTACCCAGCTTTTATTCAGATCGGCATGCAATACAGGTATAAAGCTCAGTACGTTGATGCTTTTCATGAGATAAAAATGCTCAAATCTCTAGGAGAGATAAAAACTATCTCAATCAGCGAATACCGTCCGCCGTTTTTAGACAAGGTAGATCAATGGAATAAATTCAACAAATTTTCAGGCGGCACTTTGGTTGAGAAGTGCTGCCATTATTTTGATCTAATTAATTTAATGGCTGACTCGCAGGCGGTAGACGTATACGCAAGTGGTGGCATGGCAGTTAATTTCATTGACTTTGAACATAAAGGACAGAAATCAGATATCGACGATCATGGGTATGCAATAATTAATTACTGTAATGGGATTCGTGCCAACTTCACCCTGAACATGTTTTCTAGTGAGTTCTATGAGGAGCTTATAGTAACCGGAGAGCGCGGACGTTTGATAGTATCAGAGAATGCTAGTCCCAATAAAAATAAAAAGACAAAGGCGACGATTAGAGTTGAAGTTCCCGGACATCCATATTACGCGGAGACGGAAATTGGCTACCCAGAGCTTGTTGAAAAGAGTGGACACCATGGGGCAACATTCTTCGAGCAAGAGGCTTTAATCTGCCAGCTAAAAAATGAAACTGTTGATTCTGCTACCCCAAGACAAGGATTGATGGCAATGCTAGTAGCGAGTGCTGCGCAAGAATCCATAAAAGAAAATAAGGTTATCAATATCGCTGACCATGCAAAGCAAAATAAATTAGGAGAATTGCTTAATTTTTCTGATTGAGATTTGCACGTCATTTTTTGAATCTTAAAACTTATACTTAATAACAGTAGGAATTATAGAGTGGACTCAATTTCAGTGGGAAAAAGAAGTATGCCTATGGTGGGACTTGGTCTCTGGAAAATAGAGAAGAGCAGCACATCCCAAACGGTTTTTGATGCAATAGAATTAGGCTACCGACATCTTGATAGCGCCGCCGATTATGGCAACGAGACCGAAGTGGGTAACGGTATTAAAAGAGCGATTGAAGAAGGCCTTTGCGTAAGAGAAGAGTTGTGGATCACTTCTAAGCTCTGGAACACATTTCATCGACCAGAGCATGTAAAGCAAGCATGTAAGAGAACATTACGGGACCTGGGGATTGATTATTTAGACCTTTACCTTATCCATTTTCCAATTTCGCTAAAATATGTAGATTTTGCTGAGCGTTACCCACCCGAGTGGATTTGCGACCCAGATGCGGCTGCGCCAAAAATGGAACCTGATCCAGTCCCGCTAAGCGATACCTGGCACTCGATGGAAGCGTTAGTTCGAGAAGGGCTGGTAAAAGAAATTGGGGTGTGTAATTACAGTTCGGGTTTATTACATGACTTAATGGCGTATGCTTATATCAAACCTGCGATGCTTCAGATTGAATCGCATCCCTACTTAACTCAGGAGCGGTTGATAAGGACTGCCCAAGATTATGGGCTCGGCGTTACTTCTTTTTCCCCATTGGGTGCGCTGTCCTATCTCGCGTTGGATATGGCAACCGAGGGTGAATCGGTATTAACGGAGAATGCAGTCCAAACGGCGGCGAACAGGTTGGATCGAACCGAGGCACAGGTAGTACTTCGATGGGCTTTGCAGAGGGGTACTGCCATTATCCCGAAGACGAGTCAGAAAGAACGGCTCGCTGAAAATATTGCGCTATATGATTTTCGGCTCAACGAAGAAGAAATGATGGCGATTTCTGCTCTCAATGAAAACCGACGATTTAACGATCCCGCTATTTTTTGTGAGAAGGCTTTCAATAGGTTTTACTCAATATATGATTAACGACCAATTCCCTCTATCGATCCAAGCTGATGATATTTCCACTGACTTAGAGACTACTCGCGAGTGGATTTTCAAAAATAGGGCGGAGCTACTAGCGAAATTAAGCATTCATGGAGCTCTTTTGCTTCGAGGATTTCCTGTAGCGAGTGCGGAGGATTTCGATTCTTGCGTGAAGGAGTTTAAGTTAGAGAATTTCACTTATGCTGAATCGCTCTCAAATGCTGTAAGAAATAATCGCACTGAAAGAGTCTTTACCGCTAACGAAGCCCCTCCCACAGTCGAAATTTTCTTGCATCACGAAATGGCTCAGACTCCGATTTATCCAAATAAGTTAATTTTCTTCTGCGAGAAAGCTAGCGAATATGGGGGGGCGACACCTCTTTGTCGGTCGGATAAGTTGCTGGATTTGCTAGTTAGTAAGGTTCCAAAATTTGTGCGTGAGTTAGAGGAGAAGCGTGTTCAGTATACAAACGTTATGCCGGCTGAAGCAGATCTAGAATCTGGGCAAGGACGAACTTGGCAAGAAACGCTTGGAGCTGATAATCGCAGAGATGCTGAGCTGCGACTCAAAAAACTGGGATACACCTGGAGGTGGTTAGATGGCGAGAATTTAAGGGTAACAACTCCAGTGTTGCCGGCCATTAGAAAACTCGCTGACGGTAGACGGGTTTTCTTTAATCAACTCATAGCGGCGTATCTTGGATGGAAGGATTCTCGAAATAAGACTACTAAAGCTATCCGATACGGAGACGGAAGTGAGATCTCTAATGACGCGATGCAGGTGGTCTTCGAGTTAAGCGAAAGCATTACGTTTGATCAAAGGTGGATTAATGGCGATATTGTCTTGGTTGACAATTTTTTGGTAATGCATGGGAGACGATCTTTTACAGGCACCCGAAAGATCCTCGCGTCTTTATCGCTGTAAAAAATAAGAATAAGTTTGATAATTGCGATAACATAAAAGAAGAGGGCAGTCCCTCACTAAAACTGATTAACTATTTTGAAGCGCAGAGGATATTCCCGGTGTCAATTCCAAATTCTATGCAAGGACGTTTGTCCTTGCCCCTTGTTGGGGCCCCTTTATTCATTATTTCTAATCCCGACCTTGTCATTGCTCAATGTAAGGCCGGCGTGGTTGGTTCTTTCCCCGCTCTGAACGCCAGACCTGTCGAGGTTCTTGATCAGTGGCTCACCAGAATTAATGAGGAATTGGATGCTCACAATCAAGCTAATCCAGATAATCCTGCGGCGCCATATGCGGTAAACCAGATCGTGCATGGTTCTAACGATAGATTAATGCAGGACGTCGAATTGTGTGTAAAACATAAAGCGCCAGTTATCATTACTTCGTTAGGAGCAAGACCGGAAGTGTTTGAGGCAATTCATTCATATGGCGGAATCTGTCTTCATGATGTAATCAACAATAGATTTGCTCACAAGGCTATTGAGAAAGGTGCAGACGGGTTGATTTGCGTGGCGGCGGGCGCAGGTGGGCATGCTGGCACATTATCACCGATGGCTTTTATCCAAGAAGTTAGGGAGTGGTTTTCAGGGCCTATTCTGTTGTCCGGCGCGATTGCGACAGGCGACGGCATACTGGCGGCACGCGCTATGGGAGCGGATTTAGCGTATATGGGATCGGCGTTTATTGCGACCGAGGAGGCGAATGCTAATCTAGCGTACAAGCAAGCCCTAGTAGATTATGCGGCTTCCGATATTGTCTATACTAATTTATTTACAGGTGTGCATGGCAATTACTTGAGACCGTCTATCGAGTCTGCGGGGCTCGATCCTGATAATCTTCCCCCAAGTGATCCCTCCAAAATGCAGTTTGGCTCAGGGGGAAGCGGAAAATCTAAGGCTTGGAAAGACATCTGGGGCTGTGGTCAGGGGATTAACGCAATTAAGGCTGTGCAGCCCACCGCGGATTTGGTTGCGCGTCTCAAGAGTGAGTATCAAGAAGCGCAAAAACGTGTGCTCGCGGCGTGACTCTGGAAATCTAACATAGTGAGATAATCTATTTACACTAAATGTGGTCGACGCTAAGGTATATCTCCCTCGGAAATGCTAGAAGCTGAGCCCGCCGATGGCTTCGCACTAGCGGGGGATGGCGCTAATTAGAGTGTGCTTCGGGCATATAGCGATTACCGTTAAGCAAATGCCTTTGAGTTAAGGAATGAGGTAAAAGACTGTTTATCACTTCATAATTTGGGATTCCGAAAATGGCTGATACGGATAGCATTCGCGCCGTGATTCAAACTTATTTTGATTGTATGAATGAATCAAGTGGGGAAAAAGTAAAGCAAGCATTCCATCCTAGCGCAAAAATCACGGGATATTTGTCAAAAGGCTTGCAGGAAATGAGCGTGAGCGATTTTTCTGATTTTGTTGTCGCTCAAAACCCACCGCCTAAAGAGACTGATAACCCGGTTATTGGGGAGATCGTATCTTTAGAGATTGCTGGAACGACCGCGGTCGCGAGGGTGAGGGATCAATACTTAGGAATGACTTTCCTTGATACTTTGTGTTTTTTAAAGATAGGTGAGGACTGGTCTATATACAATAAGTTGTTTCATGTGGAGTCTTAAGATTTATAATTTCTTTGACTGGCCATGGAGTTATGACAGGGCAGTTTTATTAAAAAAAAATACTACAGCGAGAAAATAATAGAATATGGATTCAATAAAGAGTCGCCTTAGAGCAATGATGTTTCTCCAGTATGCGGTCTGGGGTGTTTGGCTCCCGGTCTTGGCTACCTATTTGCAGTCGCCTTCCCTAGAGGGGGGCTTGGGCTTTACCTCTGGCCAGGTGGGTTGGATTATTGGAGTCGCGGCATCGATGGGCGCAATATTCGCGCCTTTTATAGCAGGCCAGTTTGCTGATCGCTATTTTCCAACTGAAAAATTTCTCGCGCTTTTATTATTTTTTGGTGGCATCGTAAAAGTTATTTTGTCCTTTCAGACATCTTTTACGGCATGGCTTTTTATATCAGTGCTATACAGTATCTTATACATGCCGACTTTGTCGTTGACTAATTCAATGGCGTTCGCTCACTTGCGCGATCCTGATAATGAATGGCCGCGTATTCGCGTGATGGGCACGTTGGGTTGGATTAGTGCTAGTTGGTTATTCCCCATGATTTGGCTGCAAAGCAATCTAGAATTTCAAATTCTACCGCCGTTCTTTGTGGGAATAGAAGTTCCCGACGCTACCGCACGTTTGGGCGATACTCTAAAAGTTTCAGGAGTGGTTTCTATTCTCTATGCGTTCTACTGTCTTTCGTTGCCAAACACTCCCCCAAAACAAAAAGGTGTAGAGAAGTTAGCTTTTAAGAAGGCATTTAATTTGTTAAAGAATCGTTCATTTGCCGTTCTGGTATTAGCAAGTCTTCCTATCGCTATTATTCATCAGATTTATTTCATGCAGACAGGACCTTTTTTTGAAAATCAATTAGGTCTCCTCGTGACCTATATAGCGCCTGCGATGACTGTAGGACAATTTGCAGAGATTGCAGTAATGGCTTTCCTTGGTTTGTTTATAGCTCGATTAGGTTTTCGCTGGACGATTACTATTGGAGCGTTCGCTTATTTTGTTCGGTATGCTATTTGGGGAATGATTAGCTTACAGGAACCCTCAGGTCCTTCGGTGGACGCTGCTGGTCAATTCATTTGGACGGGCCCGTTAATGATTGGGATCTTTAGTCAATTATTACATGGAATATGTTATGCCTGTTTTTTTGCTTCTGCTTTTATGTATGTAGATCGAGTTGCTGACGATGACATTCGAAATTCAGCTCAAACGGTTTTTGGGATAATCATTTTGGGGCTGGGGCCCATGCTCGCCGCTCCGTTTCTTGGAATTCT
>MDTC01161538.1_pt1 | contig 11252 bp, 9 predicted proteins | sample 811181 | NCBI WGS metagenome assembly MDTC01 (sample SAMN05326644, study PRJNA326480) | marine metagenome | isolation source: seawater | place: Pacific Ocean: North | collected 2011 | reverse complement strand
CCGTTTTTGATTACATAGGACACCCCTTGACAATAATTGATAGAGCGAGTGTGTTGACCGGGATCGAATCGGATAAAAAGGTAATTAGGAAAAAGCGGCTGAACTAATTTTCTTTTGCCTCTTTTAGTCACTTTTATTTGCCGAGTCCTAGGAAAAAATACATCTACATTTTCTAATTGCTGCAGATTAATAAGGGCAATGTTTTCACACCTTGGTTGCGTCCGAATGCAGTACCAAGAAAGTTGCTCTTCTGTGGGTATAAAATCCATAATCTAAAATCGTAAAAGCGTGGATAAAGTTGGAAGAACTTTAGTGGCCGCTTTTTGCAAGCGATTCAATTTTCCGATTCTTTGTTTCAAAAATTCTTTGTTTTCTGAAGGGAGTTTGTCTGAGAGCTCGCTCATTTTTTCGGTTCGATCTTTAGCACTTTCAAGATGAGGCACGATTTCATCTCTGATAAAGGTGGAAAACAAATGTCTAAATTCCGATTCAGCTATAAAATAATCTTTTCTTTCTCCAATTTTGTAAGAAGTGCGAATTGCTTTCATATTCCTTAAAGATTTGAGACCTTGACTGGCTGAGCCAACACTCATTCCAAGTGATTGAGTGACATTTTCCATAGAAAGAGGTTTTTCGGAGAAGTAAAGAAGTCCATAAATTTCGCCGATAGACCTTGGCATACCCATCATCTGCATGAATCGTACAAAGAAATCAATTCCTTCGGCAGTGATCTCTTGAATAATTTTATCTTTGGGGTCGTTGACTTTAATTTTGGAGTTCATTGATCTCAATCGTTTCAAATAAAAATGAAACTTTAGTTTTTGTCAAGGGATATTGATTCAAATTGGTGGGTATGAATCCCTATAAAAGTTGAGGTTCATAGAGGAACTCTTTGAATTCTTACATTCGGGTAGATTCTAAGGTTTGAATATAAATTATGTTATACTGGTTAGAAATAACTGTAACTCTTTTTTAAATTAAAATTGTTGTTTTGTAATAACTTATAATTTTTTACTTAAATTATTTGGCAATTTTTTATTTTTGTTTAAATTTAGTACAAATGATTAGAAAAATGTAATTTTAAATTCTTATGAAAAAAAATCGTTATGGTCTCAGATACATCGAAGAAAATACTGGAATAATCATTGTAAAAGATGGTGTGGGTGAATTTTATCCCACTGTATTTTTGGCAACACAAATTAGAAAATCTTTCAATACCATAGTTGCTGAGGCGCATACTATTGTTAGCTTCTACAACTTTTTTGATCAAATCGGACTTGACCTCGAAGAAAGATTAAAAAACGGTCAGTATTTAAACCGTTTAGAGATTGGGAAATTAGTTGAATTTTTCAAATTTAAGAAAAGTAATCCAAAAGAGGTAGTGAGTGAAAATACTCGCAACACTCGAATTGATCGCACTGTTAAGTATATGACGTGGTTAGGTAGTAGCTTTAACAGCAAATTAAATTATGGGCCTATTAAAACTGATAGAGAATTTAATTTGAAAGAAATGTGCAACAATCTTAAAAATCTAGTAACAACTGATAAGAATTCATTTAATTATCAGTTTCAAAAACCTAAATCTCTAAGCGATACAGATCTTAGGACAATTGAGAAATATCTACATCCCAAAAGCCCTTTTCTGGATGGAAAATACAAAGAAAATGTTTTACGAAATTGGATTATTTATAAGTTATTTATCAGTTATGGCATCAGAAGAGGCGAGCTTCTTCGCATTAAAATTGGGATTGATACAGTCAGAGGAAAAAAGAAGCAAAGTTTAAATTTACGGGATGGAAATTTTACTATTTTGCGCAATCCAGATGATCCACTAGAGACCCGAAAGTATAGACCTCAAGTCAAAACACTAGAAAGAACCTTTAAATTGAGCGACGATTTAATCTATTTGATAAATGACTACATTAAAATCAGGTCAAAACTAGGTGTAGGCAGAAAGCATAACTTTCTTTTTTGCGTACATTATGGTCAACATAAAGGAAACCCGTTATCAACAGAGGCTTTAGGTCGTATCTTTAGAGAATTAAGGGAAAAGCATAAAGATATAAACCCTAATTTTACGCCTCATGCTCTGCGGCACACATTTTTTAACAAACTTGCTAAAAGAATGGAAGATTACGTGGTAACAGACGAAGGAAAAGAAATACTTAAAAGAAAGGAACAAACGGCCGAAGGGTTCATGAAGGGAGTTTTGGACAACTTGGGGGGATGGTCCCCACGCTCAGAAACCGCTTATTTATACATCTCTGACCACACCAAAGAGGCGGCTGAAAAGCTTACTGCAGACCAAAACGACGAATTGAGCAAGATTCATATAAAAAGCCTCGAAAAGTTTTTATAAAAAAGTAAATAAATTTTCAAAATTATTAAAAAATTAGTGGTATACTCGCCAATATGAGCAAGCTAAAACAAAACTTAAAACCTTATTCGCCTGACATACGAACAAGTAAAGACGGCCATCCATATGATCTTAATTCGGACCTTTGGGTGATCCCTAACGCAATTAAAAAACAAGACATCACAAAAGAATTCAAATTTAATTTCGATAAATACAAAGATCGCTTCACACCCAAATTAATAAACAGTTTAAAATTAAGATTAATTGTCAAACTAAACACTGGTGCAGTTGGATCAGCTTTTGCCAGTTTTCACGAATTTATTGGTGGAATGGTTGATAATAAAGAGCCACTAAATACCATTACTTTAGAGCATATTAAAACTCCTATTAGCCGAAATTTATTCTCCTTCCTGAAATCCTGGAAGGAAAGCGAGGTGAAGGGTCTAGACCTTACTGACAAGGACATTGAGTACCTCAATCGTAATAGAACACAAACTGACAACTACGTTAACATTAGAACCGACGACCCTTATTCTGGAGCTCTCTGGGGCAATGAAATCAGTGAAATCACCAATAAAGTGATCCAACTTTTTCCAAAAAAAATCAATCTACAAGAACTTTTAATTTTCGGTTTAGCTCGTAAAGTTGGCTTAAGAAATGAACAAATGGCGTTACTAACTTGTGCAGATTTTGTTTTGGACGACGATGATAATTATTATCAATTAACTATTTGTCGCATCAAAAATTCGAGACAGCGTCGAAAAGAAGAGACCTACCATAAGTTGAATAAAAAAGATGAATTCTGGCTGCTTTTTTCAAAATTTGTGGAGAAAAGGTGTTTTCAACACCAACATAAAAATCCTCAAGAAATACCTATATTTAAGTGTGAAGGAAACTTAAAATCTTACATTAAGACTACCTTTAAAAAGTTAAAAAAAGAGGTGAATTATCAAAGCACCCGAATCGAAAACAATACCAATAGGGGTGTTGAATTCAGCCTAAAACAATTTCGGCACTCCCGCATCACTGAATTGGTAGATTTAGGTTTTTCGCCTTTTGTGGTGGCCAGGTCATTTGGTATTAGTGGCAAAACAATCAAATATTACCTAGAAGCCAGCGACAAACATGCTCAAAAAGTTAACACCACCATGTCAAAAAATGAAAGTTACGCCATGGATGCACAGGGGTTTGCGGGAAACTTAATCTTCACTAAAGCAGAATCTGCAAATGGAAATAATCCAAGCAAAATACAACTGAACAATCACACTGCAGAGGAAATTGGAGTCTGCGGCAAGGATGGGCCTTGCATGCAGAACGCACCGATCGCTTGTTATACATGTTCTCTTTTCCAACCTTTAGTCGAAGCAAACCACATAGCAGTGAGGGATCAGCTTCTGGAGAAGCGCCAACAGCAAGTAAAAACGGGTGTATCTGGAAAGCTGATTGAAGCCCTAGATTGCCAAATACTAGCTGTTATCAAAATCAACGATTTGGCTGAAATAAGAAAAAAAGAAGTCGCCTAAAAAATCCAAAATTAATGAAAACAATAAATATTGATCGTAGCATAGATTACTTGCCAAAGGAACATCCCAAGAGAAAACTTGCAGATTTTATTGACGAAGAAAAAAAAGACATAAACAAAATACGTGGTGGCCAATACCTTTTTGGTAAGCGAATAGAATGGGAGGATCCAGCCTGGGAATTGACGGGTGCATTGAAAGACAAAATTGGTATACGCTACTTAAACTTTACAGCAGAAAATCCTGAAAGAGGAAAAGGAAGAGGAGACAATAGAGGTTCGCATTTTAATAAATACAAAAAAATGCACAAAAATTGGGAAGATTTCGCCAAAGCGTATGCATCTTACAGCGTCAGCAATCGATCTTCACTTGGAAGTTTAACCTATATCCTGAACTCAATCCGTCAATTGTATGCAATCGCCACCAATAAAGGAAATAACGTGGTGTGTGTGACAGAATTAACTAACCAACATTTTCAAGTTGCAATCAATCAAATAAAGCAAAATTACGAAAATGAAACAACAAGGTTCACGTATGCTTCATATTTGGGTATCTTGGCAAGAGTTCTTTCAAGTGACGCTCATCATTATAAGACAGGAAAACCAAGTCCTAATTTGCTAGATCTCGATCTTCAAATTTACAATCCTTTTAAACTGGAGGACAATCACTCATTGACTGAAGCAAGTTTCAAAAAGAAACAAGAAAAAATGCCCAGCCTTGAGGAGCGTCAATGCGTGCAACAAGCATATGTAAACGCAAAAACACCCATTGAAGAGGTGATAACATCCATTCTTGCTATTACTTATATTGATCCTGTTCGGATCAATGAATTTTTTAAGTTGCAGCCCGATTGCCTCTATTATGGGTGGAGAAATGAGGAGGGAAAGAAAAGACTCTCTTTCAATTGGCAAAATTCCAAAAAGGGAAAAAAAACGAATCAAACCATACCAGAAACCCACGAGTTTCTTGCTAGAGATTCAATTGCAAAGATCAAAAAGCATAGCGATGAAGCGAGAGCGATAGCCAAATGGTATGAAAATAAAAACAACCACGGATTGTATATTCCGCCAAAATTAAAAAAAGTAAAATACTTCAAATGATGAATGACCCATTCACTCCATATCCAATCGCAGAATTTCAGCCATTGATCCATGGTGGGACAAATTTACCTGTATTTTTTAAAAATCATAAAATTAAAACCACCCAAAAAGCTAAAGGACACCCTTATTACTGCACCTTCAATGATTTTAGTGGCCGATTACTTAATAAGTATCCGCAAAGAAATATTAAGCCTTATAAATCTGACAATCCTTACTCCAATACGTTGCTTTGTTTTCCAATTAATTTCTTCAATCCAGGCAGTAAAAACTCTCCTTGTTTGGTTGGGAGATATACAACAACTACGCTGATAAAATTGATAACTGAAGGTAAACAACATCATAAAACTATTTTTGAGCGGATGGATATTCGACTACCTAACGGCAAATATCCGCACGTTACTACTCATACTGCTCGCCATTATTTAACAACAATATTTTTGATTTCGAGTGGTGGAAATTATACCGAGGCTCAGCGATGGCGTGGTGATAATATAAGCTCCTACGGCCATCATATACATGCTTATGACCACCGAGACAAAGCGAAGGAAAATCAGGCCGTCATGGAAAAATTTATCTTAGATTATGAGCAAATAAACTCAGATTTTGTTGTGGATGAAAACAATGAAAAACCTGAAAAAGATACTAAAACTGCTAAAGAAAATCCATCGAATTTAGAATTATTCAACAAAAATTCAAAAACTCTGACTACCAACCGTAAGATCCATTACAATCAACCAAAGTTTATCTCTGAGATGCTTGCAGAAGCAGAAATAAGTGAAAATCCAATTCAAATTACCGAAGTTGGATTTTGTTTCCACCTTTGGTTTGATTCTCCCTGCGACCGAAATCTAGCTTGTGATACATGCCCCAAGCATTGCTGGACCAAAAACCTGCGAAACAAAAAAATAATTGAAGCAAATATCGCAATCATGGAAAAACAAAAAGAAAACTGTGCCCTAGCGATTGCCGAGGGAGTGAGTGACGAATCGGCAGCCTGGCACCAGATGTCCGAAAGAAAACTTAAAAACCTAAAAGGCGTACTAGAGGCAATGAACGCTGAAGAAGTGCCTGAGAACAGTCCTATCATGCTTAATAACAATACCACTCCAACCAAACTTGAGGAAGCAATGAGAGATAAATTAGGGGTCGATGAAAATGTATCTATCGATCGAGTAACAACAGATTTGATTGAAAATGAAAGTCCAAAATGGCTAAATTAACACCTGATATCGTGGATGCATTAGTCGGTCGCATCCACCTGTGGACTGGTAAGTTGAGCTATCCTCTGGTTCAAGAAGAGCTACAAAAATTGGGGGTTTTAAAAATCTCTCGGCAAGCCCTTTTGAATAATCCGAAAATCAAAAAAGCCTTTGATAAAAGGAAAAAGTTTTTAAAAACGATAGGAAAACCTGATTCAAATGAGACCCAGAATTTTAAAAACAAGAACGAAGAGCTACAAAAAAAGATTGATGAATTACAAAAAATTATCGAGACCTACGATCAGAAATTTAAGAGGTGGGCGGTAAATGCCTCAAATAATAAACTATCACTCGATGACTTAGAGAAAGATTCAATCGATAATTTAAGACGATGAAACAAAACGGACAACAAAAAGCGCAAGCTAATTTACAAAAATTTGACGCCTGGATTGAGGAGAGAAAGCTATGCAATGACTGGAAAAAGTATGCGCGTAAAGATAAACTGAATCGCAGTGAAATTGCCAAAGAATGCGGGTTTGCACTCTCAGTTTTGCGCCAGAACCCAAAAATAAAATCTCTTTTGAACAAAGTAGAATTAGCACTGAAGGAAAAAGGCATCCTTGAGATAGACTTAACATCCCCGGCAACTCTCGCCCAGGAGCGTAGATCGCTAATTTCTAATAGTCGAGACAGGGATAGAGTCAAGGCACTGGAGGAGCAAATTGAGGCATTGAAAACTGAAAATACGGAATTAAAACAAAGACTCAAGCAAGCGGATATCTTCAACCATCATCTAGCCGAAACGGGGAGAGCATTGCAGTTATGATTACCGTTCAAGCCAGAATCCAAAATGTTCGTTCGAGGGGCAAAACTGGAGGAGCAATTGTTGCCGCCACAAATGAAAACCAAGATAAGTATGTTTTTGTCCTATCCAATCAACTACTGCCAGATTCAAATGATATTGATCGTGGGCAAATTTGGAAGGTTTGTGGACCCTCAAAGACCTTCAAATTGCGAAATGATTTTGGTGTCATCAATGAGGAACAGATCCAGGCGCAAAAAGCAGAAATGATCCTCCCCTCGGGAGATAATATTATTCATTTCATTTCGGAAAATAAACAAATCGAAGGAATCGGATATGTAAAGGCCAGAAAGCTACACGAGCAATTTGGAGATGATTTAGTAACTATTATTGAAGGCAATCAAATAGACTTATTGACACACATTATATCTCCAAAATCAGCCAATTTGCTCTGCGATGTTTTCGCCAAAAACAAACTTCTGAGAACACTCCAGTGGCTTGATCAGGAAGGCGTTGAATTGTCTGTAGCTCAAAAGGTATCTAAGTTCTATGGGAATAGAACGCAACTGTTCATCGAAGACAATCCGTATCGTTTACTGAGCTTTTGCTCCAAGTGGAAAATCGTGGATCAACTCGCAACGAAAAAGTTCGGCATTCAAGAATCAGACCCAAGAAGGTTGACAGGAGCCGTCCAAGAATCTCTCTACAAAGCTTTTAAGAATGGCTCAACTGCACAATCTGCGAACGAGCTGAAAAAGCATTTATACTCCTTGTTTAGTTCCTCAAAGATCAATCGTAGTTCGGATCCAAACGGATCCGTTTTACAAGCGATGGAACCATCAGAGCTTGTGGATAAGGCCCTGAACCTTGGTGCCAGGGAAGGCCTATATTATATAAAAGACGATCTTTATCTGGCTGCTGGAATCTGGGAAATTGAAAAGAAAATCGCTCAATTCATTTCCAGTAAATCCAAATCCCTGAAACCAGCAAAAAACAATTTTTCAAGAGTCCTTTCCAGCTTTCAAAAAGAGGAAGGTTATCTACTTACTGCCGAGCAAGCAAACGCTGTTATCACATCAGCAAACAACTCTTTCTCACTAATTATTGGCGGTGCTGGCACGGGAAAAACAACAGTGCTTAAATGCTTATATAATGTGATTCAATCTTCTAATCCGGATGCAACAATCCATCAATTAGCCTTGAGCGGCAAGGCCGCTCTTAGAATGACTCAGGCAAGTGGTAAGAAGAGTCTTACTATCGCTTCGTTCTTGAGGGATATAAAACCAGAGGAACTGCCAAAAGGCGTGTGGATCGTAATCGACGAGGCAAGCATGACTGATGTGTTGTCGTTTTTCCGGGTAATAACAAAACTACCCGAAAATTGTAATGTTGTGCTAGTTGGAGATGATTACCAACTTCCTCCAGTAGGACCAGGCCTAGTCCTACATGCACTTGTTAATAATCCCAGAATCCCGCAAACAAGACTTAAAGTGGTAAAACGACAATCAGACGAGTCAGGTATTCCGCTGGTTGCCTCCAGTATCAGAAATGGAAATTGGCCAACACTGAGCAGTGATCTAAGTAGTGGAGTGTCTTTTATCCCTTGCGATCCATTTGATCTTAGCTCTAAATCCATAGAGGTTTTACAATTTTTAGGGCCCTCAAATACACAAATCATATCTGCTACTAGAGGAGGCCATGGGGGTTGCAACCAGATTAATAAACTCTGTCAGAGCACGAACCCAGAAAAGTTCATAACGTACATGGATGAGGAATACGGGGAAATAGAGTTCCTCAATAGTACTAGTGGTTTTAAGGTAAATGACCCTGTTATGTTCACCCGGAACGATTACAATAGAGGCCTTCGGAATGGATCTATCGGTGTCATAAAATCTACCAGAAAGTCCAAATCAATAGGAGATTATGTGTGTGAAGTAGAATTTGACACTGGAACAATAGATCTGGATGCGGATGATCTAGAGGACTTGCAATTAGCCTACGCAATAACAATCCACAAGAGTCAGGGAAGTCAGTTCAATAACGTGATTGTTCCAGTCCGAAACAATATTTTATTGGATCTGACACTACTCTATACTGCAGTAACGCGAGCTGTGCATAAGGTGGTTCTAATTGGGGATGAGAATGCAGCTAAAAGCGCCATTACAAAGATTGCCTCCGATAAAAGGCTGATTGGTCTTTCTTCTTTTTTGGCTAGTAATAAATCCATTTAATACTCCTTACCCCTCGGGTGAATTGAGCTCTGCTCAAGAGGGCAGACAGCCCTTCTTCTTACACTCTTTATATTTTTAAGCTATTAATGTATCCTTAAGGCAAAAACAAAAATTAGCTAAAAAAAACGTCAATTTATGTTAGAATATTTAATTGGATTGTAAATTATATGCATATGAGAATGACACTTAACTTAGAAGATGAACTTTTAAACAAAGCTATGAGTGCTACTGGTGTATCTACTAAAACAGAAGTAATACATCTGGGCTTAAAAGAATTAATAAAAAGAAAAGCTATCCAGAACTTAGTAAATGCAGGGGGGAGTGATCCTAAAGCAAAGCATATAAGAAGAAATCGTGATAATAGTTGATACATCAATCTGGATAGATCACTTCAATAAGTCAGAAGATCATTTAATTGAGCTTCTGACATGACGAAAATAAAATAAATAAGTAAAAACCTTTCATTTTTTAAATGTAAAACGTTTTTTTTAAAAAAATGTAAGTTTTTAAGTAAGCTTTTTTACTATTTTTTATCAATTTTTCCAAAAAAAAGTGTAATTATTTATTGTAAGCGATTTTATTTTCCTAAATTATTATTAATAAGCTAAATATTCCTTCATTCACTCACTCACTTACATTTTTTACCTAAAGTAATCCACTATTAATGTATCCTTAAGACAAAAACAAAAATTAGCTAAAAAAAACGTCACTTTATGTTGGAATATTTAATCGATTACTGTAAAAAGTGTAAAGTTTTTTTGGACTTAAAAAGCTAGAAAATTACTTTTTTAACCAAATTCAAAATATCATATTCATAAGTTGTTATAAATGAACTATCCACTCACTCACTTTACATTTTATCGTCAGTATAACAGATGATAGAAAATCTCAGCAACTTAATTAAAAAGGGATCTAATTTTTGGCAAATCTTTAAATTGAGTTTTGAATGACTGTCTTTAGCTCAATCGCCAATTTGGTTTGAAGCTAATTTCCATAGTTTCTGAGTTCTTTAATTCACACCCTTTTTTTAAATTTGCTAAATAAGCGGCAAAGGCGATCATACCCGCGTTGTCTCCAGTGTGAGATTTCTTTGCTAAATAAACAGGCGTTCTGGAATTTTTTCCAAGATTTGTTAGGGATTCTCTCAAAAGGGTATTATTAGCTACGCCTCCTGAAAGTCCGATACTAGAGTAATTTTTAGTTATTAAAACTTGTTTGGTTTTTCGAATAATTTGATCTACAACAGCTTTTTGATAACTGGCACAAATAGAGTTTATGGAGGAGTTTACTTGATTGTCATCCATTTTTTCTATCAAATACCTTAAACTAGTTTTTAGACCTGAGAAGCTAAATTTCATATCCTGCGGGGAGGAAAAGGCTCTTGGAAAAGAATACTCACGGGGGTTTCCGTCTAGGCTGAGTTTTTCCATTTGAGGGCCTCCGGGATAAGGGAGACCTAGTAATTTTGCTCCTTTGTCGATCGCTTCACCGGCAGCGTCATCTACGGTCTCAGCTAAGATTGTAATTTGAAGGTTTTTGGTAATTTCAAAAAGCAGTGTGTTTCCACCTGAAATCACTAAACCCAGGTGAGGAAAATAGTTGGAAAAGCTGTCTTTAAAATGGGGAGGATTTTTTTCAAAACAGAATATAAAAGGAGAAAACGCATGCGCTTGAAGATGATTGATGGGAATGAGCGGTATTTTATAGTAACCAGCTAATGATTTTGCAGTAGAAATCCCCATTGCAAGACAGCCAGCTAGACCTGGACCTTGAGTAACTGCTATGGCAGTCGGTATTGAATTCGCCAATTTTTTTTTGGCAGATCGAAGTAGGTTAGGGAAATGAGTCAAGTGTTCTCGGGTTGCTAGATCAGGAACTACTCCTCCATATTCACTGTGTAATTCGATTTGAGAATGAATCCATTCACCGTAAAAACCGACTTTTGGATCTAGCAATGCGATGGCTGATTCGTCACAGGAACTCTCGATTGCGAGAATCATTCGTCTTCGAGATCCTCTTCGATCGTAATAATCCCTTGGGCACT
>MDTC01238573.1_pt1 | contig 11253 bp, 18 predicted proteins | sample 811181 | NCBI WGS metagenome assembly MDTC01 (sample SAMN05326644, study PRJNA326480) | marine metagenome | isolation source: seawater | place: Pacific Ocean: North | collected 2011 | reverse complement strand
TTTTGTGTATGGACTTCTAAGAATCCTTTTTCCAAAAAAAATGACCTTAAAAGGCCAACTGTTTTCGTAAATTTACTGGGGGATATTAATTGCGTCATTTTCTTTTCCTTTCTTTGCTCAAAAAAAAATATAGCCAAAAAAAAATTTGGTTATTTTTCCATCTAGTTATTTATCATTCTATACCATCTGATATTAATTTAACGTCTTTACCCGGTCCTGCTTTACTTGGTAAGTCACCATGTATCTTAATATATTCTTCAAGTACTGCATGATACCAAAGATGACTATTGTGATGTGCTTGTTTATTGAACCTGGAGAGGCTATCGTTGTCTGCTTTAATAGTAGACAACGCTCTAGCACACTCCTTTTGAATTTCTCTGATAGATAGTTCTTTAAGATCAATCGTCATTTTCGAAATATTTTTCAATCATTTCTAAACGCTCATTAGCACTGCCGAGTTTGTTTAACTCTGCAATTACTTGTTCAGTAATATCAGGATGTTCGCCGATACCTGCTGGCATTGCCATATAGACTTTAATGTTTGCAAGATGCACTGCGATTTGGCCCTCAGCCTGTTTCTTAGCGGCATGAATTATTGCTTCACCTGGTTTCATTTCTTTTCTCCATAAGTAGTTTCAATAACATTTGATAGTCTTCCCAAGCATTTTTTAATGCTGGGTGTTGTTCTCTTAAATTTTCTTCTTCTTGTTGTTTAACAACTATTGCTTTTGCCTGATCAAAACTAAACCAATTCATACCAACTTGGACCTCTTTATTGCAATGTCCAAATGCTCTCCTATAAACTGTCTTACCATTATCAGGACTTTCATATGTGTATTTAGTACTCATTTAATTAAGTTTTCCAAATAAGACTTAAAAAACTTACCTGCCGGTGGTGCACCTTCTGATTTACCATCGCTTTCGCCAGGAATTTTGATCCATAAAAAGCCATCACAAAAATCAATATTTGTATTAAGTGTCGGCAAAGTACCAATTTTAGCATCTTTAGGATTCAACCAAGTATCAGTTTCTGCACCATTTCTGCTTGTATCAATAATAAAATTCATACCGCCAGTTAAATGTGATACTTTAGATGCCCATTCTATACAAGTTTCAGTATCAACAAAGTTACTTACATTAACACTAAAACCATCAGCACTATCTGTCATAGTGCTTAACAATAACATAGATATCTGATTAGGTGTTAACCAATTTGGATGACCTACATCAATGTAAACTTTTGCATTTGTCTGTGTAAGTTTATCCACTGCATAATTTAAACATTCAGATCTAAGTGCAAAACTATCACTATCTAACTTTTGTAGATGTGGTAATGCATCTGGTTCTACAATAACAATACAATCTTTTTCTATACCTTTTGAAAAACTATCAACATATTCTTTGTATTCTTCTACAGTAGATGCTCCACCTTTGCTATAGTGATTTAAATCTCTTTCAGGAATATTATACAAGACCAAAGTTACTATTTCATCTCCGGCACGTTTTAATAAACGCCTAACACTTTTTTCTGGTAACTTCTTTTTATCGTATCTGCCCCAACCGTACCAAAATGCTCTTGGCTGTGATAAAATAGTTTGGAAATTATCACCTTCATATCTATGATTTTTTAATCTATCAAAATTATCTACAAATAATTTTCTAGTATCCATCTGGCCTATCAAGTCTAATAATATCATCTTCTTCTAAATACTTGCCACGTTGTATTTCGATGATTCTTAAAATAACTTTACCTATATTTTTTAGTTTATGTATTTTTAAAAGTGGAATACTTACACTGTCACCAGGCTTGATAAATTGACGCTTAGGACTATGAACGTGTAATGTGTCCATATCATCTAAACTTAATTCTCCTGTACCGTCTATAACTTTCCAAACTTCTGTCCTATGTAAATGATATTGCTTACTTAACTCTTTACCAGGATCAACTAGCAATTCTTTAACTTGGTATTCTTCACCTCTTGATAAAATATAAAACTTACCCCAAGGTCTGTTGTACATTGGTTTTGTCCAACGTTCTAGTAAATGACTGCTACTACTATATTTGTTTGTGCCACCTACACCATATACCATTTCAATATTATTTTCTGTACAGTAAGGTTCTTCAGGAACATTACCGCTAACGCGATCTCCACCGTTGCAGTATAAAATATTTTCTTCTGGATATTTTTCTTTTACTAGTTTTAGTAATTCGATACTTGTATTATCATCATCTTTATAAAATAAAGTATTATCAACATACTTGTTTTGTAACACTAATTCTTCTCTCATATCTGCAGGTTGAAAGTTATTACCTTTCTTTCTAATAAGCCATTCATCTGAGTTAATACCTACAATAAGTATGTCCGCTAATTCTTTAGCGGCTTTGAACATTCTAGTATGTCCTGGATGTAGCGGATCAAATCCGCCCGATACTACTGCTATCTTCATAACAGTATTTAACTTTTTACGGGCGGGTAAAAAATAAACTTAATTTACGATACCAAGTTTTTCTAACTTTTTAAGTTTCTTCTGCCAACGTTTTTTTGCTTCTGCTTTTTTACGTTGCTTGATTTCAGAAGGCTTTTCGTAATACTCTTTTGATTTAAGAGTTTTCATTAATCCGTCATTGTTAATTAATTTCTTTAACCTACGGAGTGCTTTCTCTACATCATTATTTCTTACTTCAACATACAGACCTGCGCCTTTTGGAGCATCATCATTTCTTCTGTTGAATCTTGGTTTTCTATCTCTGTTGTTATATGCCATTATTACCTCTTGTTATCCTTATACTATAACAATTATTCAAGTGTTTGTCAAGAGTTTTTTACTAGTATAACTATTAGGTTTCTGCCATTAAAGTTAGGTTTTGATTCAAACTTTGCGTTTTCTGCAAGTTCAATAATATTATCTAACATACTAAAACCTTGATCTTTAAATGCTAACTCTCTACCTCTAAATTTTACAACAATTTTAACCTTGTCTCCATCAGCAATAAATTCATTAATTTTATTTACTTTTACCTTAATGTCATTATCATCTGTAACAGGTCTTAGTTGTATTTCTTTAAGTTCAACTTTGCTCTCACGTTGCTTCTTAAGTTGCATTTTCTTTTGCTTTTTCAATTCGTATTTGTATTTTGAAAAATCAGTTATCTTACAAACTGGTGGTGAAGATTTCTCTGAAATAACTACCAAGTCTAGGCCTTCATCTTGTGCCTCATTTAATGCTTGTTTAGTATCAACTACTCCTTTGTTATTTCCTTCACTGTCAATTAATCTTATTGACTTTTCTCTAATTCGATGATTTACTAAAATTTTAGAAAATTCATCCTTCTGGTTAAACGGTCTACGACCACCATTATATGATTTCAAGTTAACTCCTTTCATTACTATAAATCAATTTGGCTTCTTCATTATTAGAAACTGTTTCTTTGCTTATAACAATTTCTGTTACACCATCTTTAGTGTACCTATTTATATTATATTGATGTTCAATCAATAATTTTTCTATAATGCCTCTGAGGCCTCTTGCACCTAACTCTTTATCAAATGCAACGTTTGCTATTTCATTAATAGCATCTTCTGTAAATGTTAAGACAATATCGTTAAGTGAAAATATTTTTTCAAACTGCTTGATTACACTATTTTTTGGTTCAGTCAAAATTCTTCTTAATCCTACTCTATCAAGTTCGTGTAAAGATGTAAGTATTGGAAACCTACCCATAAACTCAGGTATCAAACCAAACTTAATTAAGTCTTTGTGTTCTACTTGTTGAACAATATCAAAGTCTTCCTTTTTCTTTTGATCTTGTGTTAATATTAAACTGTTAAAACCTATTGCAGTATTTTTATTCAAACGTTTTTTAATAATATCATTTATACCAACAAATGCACCACCAACAATAAACAAAATATTTGTTGTATTAATCTCAATCATTTCGGCGTTAGGGTGCTTACGTCCTCCAGCAGGGGGAACTTTAACTACAGTACCTTCAACTAGTTTAAGTAAACTTTGTTGCACACCTTCACCTGATACATCTCTAGTAATACTTACATTTTCTGTTTTCTTAGATTTCTTATCTATCTCGTCAATATAGATAATTCCTTTTTCTGCTTTTTCAACATTGTAATCTGCCGCTTGTAATAAACGTGTTAAAATGTTTTCAACATCTTCACCAACATAACCTGCTTCTGTTAAACTAGTTGCATCGCATAATGCTATTGGTACATCTAAATAACTTGCTATAGTTTTAACCATTAATGTTTTACCAACACCTGTTGGACCCACAAATATAATATTCGACTTTTCTAATTCTACATCGTCAATTACAGGATTGTTAATTTTTTGATAATGATTAAAAACTGCTACACTAAGTATTTTTTTAGTTTCACTTTGATCAATTACATATTTGTCTAAATGTTGTTTAATACGGACAGGGTCTGGAATTTCTTTAAAATCGCTTGGTGCATCTTTTTGTTCTTGTACAATTATATTGTTGCAAAGTGATACACATTCGTTACAGATGTAAACATCAGGACCAGCAATTAGTTTGTCAACTTCGTGTCTTGACTTACCACAAAAGTTACAATTTAGGTTATCTTTCTTTTCAGCCATAGTTATATTTCTATTCCTCGTCCAGGAATTTAATATCTACGCCTTGCGATTTCAATGCTTTTTTAATTTGCTCTTTGTTATGTTGTGCTTTAGGAAATCCAAGTTTACCTTTTATTTTAGTAACGCCTAAATTCTTATAAAGACCAATTTCTTCTTTTTGCATTTCTGTTTTTTCTTTCTCTTCTGTTGGCTCTGTGTTATTTGTATTTAACGTTTTTTCATCATTCAAAAATGCAAGATCGTTATCTTCTTCAATTTTTACTTCTTCTTCTGGCTCTGGTTCTGGCTCTTTTGGTGTGGGAAGTGACCCCCTAGTATACTGGAATGTATACTGACTTGCGATTAATAATAAAACTGCTAGTGGATCAAAAACAAATATAATTAATATGATTACCCATCTTACTGCTTCTTCGAGTAAATCTCTATCTGCTTCTTCACCATATACAAATTCAGCAATATATTTAATAGGTCCTACTTCTGCTTCTAGTTTCCTATACTCTGCTTCTAATTCATACTTTTGTTCAGTCAATGTTTCAATAGTATTAGTTGCATCTTTTATTTTAACATTCTGTTCTTCTATTAATAATGAGTTATCTGTAGTAGGAGATACGTTACCAATTTCTTCTCTTAATCTATTAATTACTTTATTAGAATCTTCAATTTCTCTTTCTGCTATATCTCGTAATCTTTTGATTTCTTCATTAGCCGCTTTAACAATAGGTGATTCTTTTTCTTCAATACTTGCAATAATTTCTAATACACTTTTACGTTGTGCAATTAAACTATCTCTGTAATCTTCTACTTGTTTTGCAGTTCTGCTACCATATCTACCGTCTACCCTAGTACCTACGATGCTTTGTAAACGTCTTACACTTTCGTTATCACGTCTATTAAGTAAACTTGTTAATGTGTTAAGATCAGAGTCAATTTGATTAACTTGTACAAGATAAGGTTCAATCTTCTTATCTTTACGTTCTGTTTCTTGTTGTATTATTTTTTGTTGTTCTTGTACTAACGGTTGAATTCTTTCGTATGCAGTATCAATACGTTCTTGTTCTCTGTCAATTTGTATTTGAATATTTTCGTTTTTGTTCGAACCTGCATTTTCTAATTTAATAATTTTTTCTTCTGCACGATTTACAATATTTGTATATCTTAATATTTCAGTTTGAATCTGTTCAATTTTTTCAACTGACTCTTGACTTGCAGAAGTTTGTTCAATATGTGCTTTTGATAGATAACCAAAAATGCCCATACTTGTAATAAACATTAATACAATTACAGCCACTGACAAATAAGTTTTTAACCACCATACGGACTTTTCCCAATACTTGTGGAGCCAAACTGCTGTCACTAATTTACCAATTTCTAGTGCAGTACCCATTATCATAATAGGAACAGCCGCCGCGGCAAAAATAGCAACGAGGCCTGCAATAGAGTAATAAATTGCTACTGCTGAGATACTCAAAGCAGATAATAAAACTAATAAACCTAAAATCAAATTTTTCCTCCTAGTAGTATATTTATCTAAATTACTACGATATTTTGGTTGCCGCAACACTACATTTAGTCTGACAACGTACCATTAAAGGATTCACTTTTGAATCGGTAGTGTTGGACCAACTTTCAATTAAATCTTTTTGAAAAAACCTATGATTCAAAATCTCTTCTATGCTATATGTATTTACATCATTCCAATCGGAGTTATACTTGTTATAATAGTGGTTATAATAAGTGTTATTGGTGTTTTCTGTATTAAAATTGTAGTATCCACTAAGGAAACAACACTGATGTAACCTACCATTATACTCAATTTGTATTTTTAAGTTTGGGTCTTTCCACTTACATTTTATTTTTGAAAAATCTTTTTGTTCAACTTTTTTCCATTTGGTTTCAAGTTCTTTAGTTTTAGTTTTACCAATACCTTTGTAGGTATCTACTTTTACTTGTTTTACTTTGTTAGGTTTCTTTTCAACAATCTTGTTAACAATGACTTCAGGTTTTTTGTCAAACTTTTGATGTATAAAAGTACTAGTGGCTCTTGTTGTTTTCTTTTCAAACTCACTGAAACCTAAACGTTCAGCCATTGCCATTGCTTCATCTACAAGATGTTCGTTATGATCAAATTCAATAAATTTCCATTTAACATTTACACCTTCATCAATAAGTGCTTTACAATTATCCATTGCCTTATCAAAGTCAACTAGTTTCCTATACTTTTGATGTGACTCGTTATCAACACCATCAAGTCCTGCTTGTATAATACTATTTTTTCTGAAATACTTTTTGATTACTTTTGCTAGTTGACGCCATCTGTCTGTACTATGATATCCCATGTTACTATTGACATCTAGTATGGGTTTTGTTTCTCTACCAAGTGTATCCAAATGTGTTCCTAACTCATCTAGCATTTCTACACTGTTAGGGTGTAATAAACTATCGCCCCAATTTCCATCTAAGTCAATATAGTTTAAACTTTGCCAGTTGTTATAAACAATTTTTTTCCACAAATCAGATGACATATTACCTTTAGTACCTACTGTTAAATTAGGATTTACTTGTAGTCCATCTATGTTACGCCCACAGCCTGGACACATTGCATTGCAGTTACTTGTTAGTTCTACTTGTAAATTTGTAACAGTTGGTAATATCATCTTTTATGTAGTTTTTTAAAATGTATTGTAAAACTGCCCCCGTCATGACTAGGTGTTATTCTAATAATCCTTGGTATTTGATCTGCCCAATATGGTAATTCTTTTTGTATGCTACCATGTCCTGTTATTACACGACATCTTATTTCTTTCATATAATATGCATCATCAACAAATGACTTAAATTCATTCCATGCATCATGCAAATAATATCCATGCAGGTCTAGTGTTATCATTTCTGTTCATTAAACTCTTTAGCATAACCGTTACTAATCATATAATGATTAATATTGTCAAGACCACCTTCTTTATTAATGTTATATACTGTACCTAGTACTCTACCTGCTTTAGACTTTTTAGAAAAAATAACATCTACAACAAACATTTTATTCAACTTTTCCGCAAGTTTTTGTTTAGGAGTAGGCTGGCCAGAAGTTGCAGGCACAGTAGTAACTCCATAAAGTTTTATACGTTGTTCAATGTTAATGTTAAAGCCTAAGTCTATTCTTGCTTCAACAGTATCTCCCTCGATCACACGAAGTAACCGAGCATTATATCTATACATTCAATGCTCCTAACAATAACTATTTATCGGATTATTGTAGGTTCTAGTCCCAACGATAAAAGATATGATCGTCTACTTTTGAGATCCTAGTCATATCTAAACGCCAAGCGGGAGATACATAATTTGCATGATAATGAGTAGCACCATCTAGCATACCAGCATAAGATCTAGAAAAAAGTAATTTTTCTGCAATGTGTGTTGCTAGTTCCCAAGCGGTAGGTTCTTTTGGTGTATCATTTTTACCATCACAGTACCAACTGAACTGGCACTTATGTCTTTTTGGATAGTAAATTCTTTCTGAATCAGGTAGATCAGGATTTTCTCTTGTTTTCCAACTTTCCCTAACTGGTCCTTGCATTATAACTTCGCATACTGTATTAGGAAAACGAGTATCTTTTACACGATTGATAACAACCAATCCAACTGCAATCTGTCCTGTAATACTTTGATTCTTTGCTTCATGATAAATGTTAAGTGCCATACAGTTAACAGTGTCTTTGTGTACTTTACGAAGATGTTCAAGTCTACTATTTTCGATAGGAAAACTTCTGAACTCTGTACTACCTGTACTTTCTGAAGTTTTAATTAAAGTTTGAGCAATCATCTCGTCCATAAATTGTTCAAATGAAGTATCTTGACCGTTACTTGGTCCAATTCCTGAAGCAACAGTTGCAAATGTAACAACAAGAATGAACGTTGCTACATTAAAAAGTTTAGATAAAATGTTAATCATAGGTCCTCTACTACTCTGTCTGTTAAATGTGAAAGTTCTGCCTCTGGCAAACAATATTGAGCAATGGTATTATCATTTTCAGTGAGATTAAATGTCTTTATAGCATCAAACTGTTTAGACATCATTTGACAATGTTCCTTGCTCATATAACGTGTATCACCGATATATGTTGAACATATCTCAGGTCCACAAATTAAGAACATAATCATCCACTTCATTTATTTTACCTTATCGTCTGATTTAAGTATACTTGATATATTTCCTAAGAAGTTGTGTGTCCCTTTGTGGTTAAGATTTACTGTTGGGTCAAGCCATATCTTACCTTTTAAGGATTGCCACCTTCTACAAAAAGTATAATCTTCGCTTAAATATCTGTTAGAATCAGGACAATGCATAGTATCAAACAAACTGTAACAGTTATTTTCGTACTCTGCACCTAAGTTTATATCATTAACATACTTTGTTTCAGGATATGCATTAATCATTTTTTCAATAACACTACGTTTGATACACATAAAGCCAGTTCCGCCATCTAGTAATTCTATCAAACCATTGTTAAGTGTTAGTTTACCTGCTTTTCGTCTTTCTTCACTTTCAAATTTAAAGTTTAATACATATTCTGCTTGAAACTTTTCTAGTTTCTCTAAAGGAATATTACCTTTAACTGCTTTTTCAATGCTAGTCCAATTGATGCCTTTTTTAGGATAAGCACCAAGTACAACATCTTCGTCTTTGATTAGCATTGAAATAACACTTGAAGGATCAAATTCAATATCAGCGTCAATAAAAAACAAATGTGTACAATCAGTGCTTAAGAAATAAGCAACCAAGTTATTTCTTGCCCTTGTAACTAAACTTTCGTTTGCAATAGTGCTATGTAAATATTGAACTTGGTTAACACTAAGCATATGAACTAATCTAATCATACCTCTCAGATAACTTTCAAATATTTGTCCACCATAACAAGGTGTTGCAAAGAAAGGTTTTTGCTTCTTTAACCAGTCTAATTGAATTTTAGTGATAGGTTTTGTTTCTTGTTCCATTAGATCCTCATAACTTATATAACAGTAACATTATTTAACTAAAATGTCAATCGTTTTTTTTGGAGAATGTTATATATTTGCTAATAACCAACGTTTTGCTAAAGGTCTGGTGGGTTTTGTGCTAATAAAGTTTTGGATATTTTTATATACTTTATCAAAATTTTGTTTTCTATCTGGATCTTCTAGTCCACCACTGTTATCTACAATATGAAAATTAGAAGCACCAAATATCTGTTGGAACTTCATAATGTTTTGTTGCACATCATGCCACATCTTTGTAACCATTTCTGAAGGAATACTTCTTTTACGTTGTTTATTCCTGTCTAATGCTACATCCTCACTAGTATTAACAAACAACATCATGGTATCATAACCAAGTGCTTGTAACTTGGTATTCATATCTGATACTTTAGTTACTTCTCTGCCAGTGCCGTCAATAATTAAACCTAGTCTACCATCAAGATAAAGTTTTTCTCTGGTGCTTGTTAAGGCTTTAGCACGATTACGCATTTCTTGTCCTTGATCACTTGCAACTTTATCAGGATCACTAAGGTCAAAGTTTTCTTTGTCTGCTAGATACTCATAAACTTCATCACTGTTAACACTTTTTAAACCTGTGCCTTTTAACATTTTACCTGCAACGAAACTTTTGCCAGAACCTGGGCCGCCGGCAAGGAATACTGCCTTAAAAATATTAGGATCATTTGGTCCTTCTTCTACACGTTTAATAATTTCGTTTACAAGCATAAATTTATTTATCTACTTTTATAGAACTTTTTGCCCCGCAACCAGGACAATAAAAATGTCCTCTAGTAATGTCATATTTGTCTTCCATAGTTGCATATGTCCAGTAGAATTTACAAACTGAACAAGTAATATGCCAAATTATTTCTTTTTGAGCATTAAACATTCCAAGGTCCTTTAACTACATTAAACAATTTTAATTGTTGTTTAGCATAAGGAGAGTCACTACCTGCTTCTTCAAGTAGTTCATCTATATCATTGTGCATATTTCTTCTGAAAACTAAGTTTAATATATCTCGCATATACTTAAAACCGTATGCTTCTTCGGTCATAGATGCATACATATAACTTGTAGCACCTATCTTGCTATAATAAGGTACACTGCCTAATTTTTTTGCACGAGATTTAAATAAACTTGTGAACATTAAACAATGATCACCTAGTTCGCTGAACTGCATAGTATTAGGTTCATTGATATTTGAACGTAAAAACTCAACTGTAATAGAAATGTCTCGGATTGATTTGTCGAAGTAATTTGCCATCACTGCTACTGAGTGTGACTGCAACTTGCTGGACACTTGTAAATTATGTCTGTCAATGACCTCATCAACAAGGTCTTGACTTGCTGACAGATACTGATCTCTCATAAAAATATTTATCTAAAATATTTCTATGATGAGATATTACTTAGCGATTTTACCTAAGATAAACTGGTGTACGTCATCGAATGTTTTCATTCGCTCTGCTTCAGAATCTTCAATTTCGATTTCAAATTCTTCTTCGAGTGCCATAATTAATTCAACAGTATCTAAACTGTCAGCACCTAAGTCATCAATAAAACTCGACTCTTCAGTAACTTTAGACTCATCAATTCCTAAATGATCAGCTACAATTTTTTTAACT
>MDTC01196781.1_pt1 | contig 11253 bp, 8 predicted proteins | sample 811181 | NCBI WGS metagenome assembly MDTC01 (sample SAMN05326644, study PRJNA326480) | marine metagenome | isolation source: seawater | place: Pacific Ocean: North | collected 2011 | reverse complement strand
TTCTTTGGTTTTTCAACCATGCAGCCACCTCTTTCTCTGGCTTCGTCCAATTTGATTTGATCGCAGCCATATTGTGCGACCTTTGCTGTCTAGTATGCACATCCAAAGACAATACCTCTCTTAAAACAAACGCTAGTACTATCCAGTCATATCCAAATTAACAATACAGCTGAAATCGGCGCAGGCAATTTACAGCTCAAAACTACCTCATGGCTTTGAAAATGAAATCACGGCAACATGTAAATAACTGTTTTTATTATTTTTTTTAGCAAAACACCTCGTCGACAAAACCTCGTTAACAATGTTAATCAATGTAACTACTTGTTATTAAACAGCTAAAAAAATATATAACAAAATACTGACGTTTGACCAGCCGGCCAGTTAATATCTGAAAGTGAAGTCACAAAAATCATGGCTCATTGATCAAAAACAGATCAAGGTCATAATGGAAACGGAGATTCGCTATGAAATCGTACACCATAACAAGTATGCTTTTTGCCGGTTTATTTGTGTTAGCCAGCACAGCATCAGCAAAATTTCTACCTGATAACACCCTGCATCTTGAAGACGAAGCTGAATCCAACGGAATGACTGAAGAACTATTTAACGAAATCATCAAAAAAGCAGAAGATTACTACAGACCAGTAGTTAAAGAATTGGGGGGAAAACTTTCCATAAAAAGACTCTGGAGCAACGATACTGTAAATGCCAGCGCCACCAGAACATTCGGTACCTGGACGGTGAATATGTATGGAGGCCTTGCGAGACGCCCTGAAATAACTCCCGATGGCTTTGCTATGGTGCTATGCCATGAACTAGGTCATCATTTAGGTGGTTTCCCATACAGTAGAAGCTGGGCAGCCAACGAAGGTCAGTCAGACTATTTTACCAGCCTGTCATGTACCCGCAACCTTTGGGAAAATGAAACACAAATAAATGCTCAAGCAGCCAAGAAGGTTGGACCAGTTGCAAAGGAATTATGTGATGATAGCTGGGCCAATACTAGCGATCAAAACTTATGCTACCGTGTTATGAATGGAGCAAAATCACTAGCAAACCTACTGGCAAGAGGTGAAAAAGTAGCTATAGATACACCTGATGAAAAAGTCGTATCCAAAACCAATAGGTCTCACCCTAAAGGTCAATGCCGACTCGACACATATGCCCAAGGAGCATTGTGCGATAACGAATGGGATATAGAACGTATTCCTAAAAACGAATCATCTAGTGCAAAGGTAACATGCACTCGCTCTAATGGATTTGGCGTTGGGGTAAGACCACTCTGTTGGTTTAAACCCGGCAAATAATCCTTTCTCCTTTTATTCTGCGACGGATCCATTGATTCGTCGCTTTTTTTTTAGTAAAAGCCTCATCCATGAGTTCAAACGATATATTCTGCAAGGCTCCGTTTAGCCAATTGTTACTTAACCCAGAAGGCCGTTTTTTTCCTTGTTGTTACCATTTTGGCGCAAAGCTTGGTGACATGAAAAACGATGAATTAAGTGCAGTTTGGAATGGTAAAAAAATCCAAAAATTAAGAAAAGAGTTCCTTGAAGGAAAGCCCAAAACTTGCCGCGGAAGAATGCAACAAATCCAATGCCACCAAAATTTTGAACGATTGCAGCTACCAGAAAAGCCTGCCGTTATTATGTCAAAACAGCCGATGCGTTTAGATTTGAGGTTGAATGGGTTATGCAACTTACGTTGTGTGATGTGCGATGTTTGGCAACAACCAAATCATCGTTGGGATGACAGCAATTTCTGGGAAGACGGGCCAATCACTCTATTCCCCCAATTACAGGAAATAGACCTACTCGGGGGAGAACCATTTGTTCAAAAAGACACATATAGATTGATAGAGACCGTATCCGCAATTAATAAAGATTGCCTCTGGTCATTCGTTACTAATGGCCATTATCGATTCACTAAAGCCTTAACAAAGGCATTAGATAAAATAAAAATTAGAAAAATACAGCTCAGCTTAGATAGTCTTATTCCTGCTAATTATCAATTGATCAGGAAAGGCAACCTAAATCTAACTCTGAATACTCTCAACAAGTGGTTAGACTATCGCAACAGCAGAAGTGACCCATTTGACTTCGTATGTTCATTGGCGGTCATAGACCAGAATTTTTCTGAAATAGCAAACTTTCTGGATTTCTGCCTAGAAAAGAAAATAACACCTGAGCTACAATATGTGGTTTACGATCCATCCGGAAATTCAAGCCTTAAATATGATGATGCCAGCGAAAAGGAAGCTAAAGTTGCGATCATCGATCGATGGCTTCCAAATTACTTTGATGAAAGTCGCAAACAACTTGAACTAATAAAAAGGGCCTTAGCACATTAGATTAGGAATCTCAGCAGGTAGAATAAAATGTAAGTATAGAGACAACCAGAAAGAAACCGGCGGCAGAAGCCTAAACAAAGGATAACCAATGAATATTGATAAAATTCTAAATATCGCTGTCGTTGCAGGCGAAAAGATCATGCAGTATTACAATGAAGATTTTGCCATTAACACAAAGGATGACCAGTCCCCAGTAACGGCTGCTGATTTAGAAGCCAACCAATATATAGTAAATGAGCTCAGAGCAGAGACCCCTGACATCAAAGTTATCAGTGAAGAAGAGAATTTACCTGCATGGGACAAAAGACAAAGCTTCAACACTTTTTGGTTAGTAGATCCTCTTGATGGCACCAAAGAGTTCATTAACAAGACAGATGAATTTACAGTGAATTTAGGTTTAGTTGAAGCCGGTAAGCCTATCGGAGGAGTCGTTTATGTCCCAGCTTCAGGGGAGCTATATTGGGCTTTCAATAATAAGGCCTGGAAACGCCACAACCAGCAATCAACACCGATTCAAACCAAAACATGGCAACCAGCCGAAATAGTAATGCTACTTTCTCGCAGCCACCAATCTGATGAAATCCAATCACTTTCGAGACACTATCCGACAAAAAGCCTACAGCCAATGGGAAGCTCGCTCAAATATGTCCGCATTGCCGAAGGCTATGCAGACCTAGCAGTGAGAACGCAACCGACTTCAGAGTGGGATACAGCTGCAGCACAAGCTATTCTAGAGGCCGCAGGCGGTGGGGTACGCACATTAGATGGAGAACTATTGCGGTATAACAAGAAAAGCATACGCAACCCTGGCTTCATTGCTTTCGGCGACACAGATGCTCCCTGGAAGAACATACTTACATTGTTAAATAGTTAAGTGATTAATTTAGGTTAAGATCCCGTTAGAAGTGATTTTTCGCTTGAAATTGACCGGCCAGCCAACTATGTTCGTCTTTAGAAAATCCACCTGTGATATGTAAGTACCTGAGGGCTTTGGAACGAAGAGCAGGCTGAAACACGCCAAAAATATATAGCTCGACCCTCATTTCATGTTAATCATGCGAAAAATGTAAAATATGCTTAAATTTTACATTTGCTGAAAATGACATGGTGCAGCTCTAATGACTCAGCCATCAATAGAGTTGTGCGGAGGTTCAACATATTCCTGCGAATCTATTTGATGTGGAGCTTGAAGAAAAAGCTTGTATGCGTGGTTTTCTGACTCATCTATGGCTTGCATATCCAAATCCTGAACAAAATCTTTAAACTCATCGAGCTCCTTCGGAGGAACCTGTAATCCCATCAATACGCGCCCAAAGTCATTTCCGTAGGAACGATATTGAAACAATGAGATATTCCAACGGCTACCTAGCTTTCCGAGAAAATCTCCTAAGGCATTGCTTCGTTCCGGAAATAAGAAACGATATAGCACCTCGTCTTTAACATCGGCCCCAATCCCACCGACCATATGGCGAACATGCTGTTTAGCGAGCTCATTATCAGTAAAATCCTCATAAGAGTAATTGAGCTGTTTCAATGTAGTGGCAAGGTCGATCCAATCGATCTCATCATCATGATGAATACCTACAAAAATTACGGCACGCGACTTACCATTGCTACGATAATTGAATTCCGTAATGGACTTTCCGGCTAGAGCAGTCCGGCATAATCTAGTTAAAGCCCCTCTTTCCTCGGGGAGATGAATCGCCAAGATTTGTTCTTTCAATTCACCTGTCTGTGCCCTTTCTGCTATGAACTGCATGCGCTGAAAATTAAGATTAGCGCCACTATTGATAGCTACAGCATTTTTACCTTCTATTTTATGATCCCGGAGATAAGTGATCATACCAGCCAAGGATAAAGCTCCCGCAGGCTCAAGAATCGTCCTAGTTTCCTGATAATTTTTTTTCATCGCAGAACAGATCTCATCGGTAGTAACTTCTACAAAATCATCAATTAATTTACGACAAAGATTGAATGTATTTTCGCCAACTTGTTTGACAGCTACACCATCTGCAAAAATACCAACGTGTGGTAGTTTAATCCTCTCCCCCTGACGAACAGAGAGAGTCATCGCATTACTATCAGACGGTTCAACACCGATGATTCTAATCTCCGGTTTTAATTCTTTCAAAAAACAGGCAACACCTGCAGCTAAACCGCCGCCGCCTATAGGAACAAAAACCAGATCAACTTCCGGACAGTCCTGTAAGATCTCTTTGCCTATAGTACCCTGCCCAGCAATCACCAATGGATCATCAAAAGGATGAATATATATCTGATCCAATTCTGAAGCCAACTGACTGCAATAATCCGAAGCTTCAGAGTAATTATCACCTCTTAAAACTACATTGGCACCAAAATTCTTCACAGCGTCTATTTTTATAGGTGGCGTCGTTACAGGCATTACTACTGTAGCCTGAATACCAAGCTTTTTGGCGGATAACGCCACTCCCTGCCCATGATTGCCGGCACTAGAGCAAATTACCCCTTTTGCCTGTTCTTGCTTGCTTAAATTAGCAATCTTGTTATATGCCCCTCTAATTTTGAAAGAAAAAACAGTCTGCAAGTCTTCACGTTTCAAATAGATGTGGTTTTTGAGTTCTTTAGATAAAGACTCTGCCTTTTGCAAAGGAGTATGAACAGCATGATCATAGACTCTTGCTAACAAGATTTGATTGAAAATTGATTTCATCCACAGTATCTCTGGTAAAGCTTGAAAAGTTAATAAGGGCAAATTGGAGCTGAAACTAAGTTCGTCTTAATACGAAACCACACACCAGTCAACCAGCAGAGCCACGGATATCATATGGGTCCAAGCGGCTAATAGACAATTATAGCAGCGTCCTTAATGACACGCCACTACTAAGTCCTTGGAAAAGACTCAGAAGCTACATCTAGCCAAAAACTGTTTTAAACAGCTGGAATAGGTTTTTATTCTAGGTACTTAAAAACAAATTAATAACAGCTAATGTGAGTGGCTGTGATCGACCTTCGGAAATGGAAGCTACTCTCCTGCCACTCTACCCTAGGACAGTTTACCTCCTAAGGCACCCTACTGTTTTTAGGAAAATAATAATATCTTCTTTATTATCAAAACCTTAAAAAACCCACCCTGCAGAATCAACATGCTTCGTAAGGACCTTAGGATTCTATAATTCTTTTTTTGTGTAGGTGTTTTTCAAATTATCCTGAACGACTCTGGCCTCACTGTTCACAGAAGCCAATATGAGATCCTTTTTCAATATTTCCACCTCATAACTCCATCCTCGTGGTAAATCTAGCCGCAATCCAAGATCTTTCAGATCTTGTTGTTGGAGGCTTTGGACTTGACTGGTGAATGACTGCATATAGTAAACCTTTCCTTCAGAACTTTTTAACTTGTAAACTGGTTTACCCGCTTCAAACCTTAAAGCTGCAGTTCTCTTAATGCTGCGCTCCTTGTAACTATCTGTTTGCATGCTCATAGCCTTCACAACACTCATAGTTAATTTACCAGCCAAACGCATATCTATTCCCATAAATTTCTCTACTTTGTTTATCATAGGCTTGGATTTTATGAACTCGTCCACCACCCAATATCTCGGACCATTCACTAATACTCTATCAACTTTTCTGTCATTTTTAATTTTGGTTTGATCCATTTTCTTAAATTTTTCTTCTGAACAAAAATTTAAGGGATGACTCAAGTAAATATTTAAATCGACATTAAATCCATTTCTCTCTGCTAAGACAACCTCACAGTAACGATCACCACGCACCTGTTTTGCTTTGACTGCTGCTGGCATAAACAAAATGAAAATTTTAAAGGGAATCAGGTATCGCATAAATTAAGCCTCTACATTATTAATGCATAACGAGAAGACACTTCTCATTACGTTAGCTTTTATGCTAAAGCAGATCCGTATCTAAATTTATAGGACTTTGTAAATTTGTGTAGCAGCCTAGATAAATTTATCTATTTTAAATAATGCCTTAGCTATTTCGCGTTACAATAAGTTACAATGATATAATTTTAATACTCCCAAAAAACTGATAAAAATAATCTCCAAACGGGGTAGAAGCTTGAGTATATCTCTCGACGCTCTAATATCTAGCGATCCTAAAAATGATAACAGCTAGGAGACCGATTGAAGTAATTATTGTGTATGCCTAAGAATACACTTATGCCTTATCATACTCATATTTAAAAAAACCCCGATACCCACCATCGTCAATCAAATTGATAAAAACCATTATTTTAGGGTTAGCAATGAACATTTTTAAAACAGAAAAGAAACTCTATATAAGTAATCGACTGTGCTTAAGGGTATGAACAAAGTGATCTAATCAGAAGATTTTACGATTCAAAGTTTACCCAGTAATTAATCAAAATTTTTGGTAAAATAAGTTAGAAGAATAATTTGATCGATTGACTTTAATTCAGTAAAAAAGGACAAGTTGTGATCTTAATCTGGAAATGGCTATTTTGGGTAACAGTATCTTTTGGAGCAGAACCTTTCGCATTCGAAGAAATTGTTAACCAAAGCCAACTAGCTCGCGTTCAATTTATGCCAGCCGCGGATGGAGTAAACCTAGGGTACAGGGTTTATAAAGCAGCAAAGCCGAAAGCAGTCTTATTATTTTATCATGGAGCTGGGGCTCATAGCGCCGCAGGTTACGGACATTTTGGGGTTTCTCTAGCAGGAGCAGGCATAACTGTTATCACACCTGACATCCGCGGACATGGCCACTCAGGGGGGCCTCGTGGACATACCCCTGAACCTGCATTACTTTGGCAAGACATCGAAATCATATCTCATCAAGTTACTGAAATTGCAGGAAATTTACCCGTACTGATTGGTGGTCATTCTACTGGAGGAGGTCTAGTGATCAACTACCTTTCCAATTACTCACGAAAATTTAATGGCGTTGTTCTAATATCTCCCTACTTAGGGTATGACACGGATATAGAGAATGACGATTATGACGGTGACTCCTTTACAGAATCTTCTTTCTTTTATTTTGCTATGAATCGTCTTTCGGGGGGAACGTTTTTTAGCTCGGCAAAAGGAGTAACACTAAATTATCCGGAAAAAATTCTTAAAGACGACCCATTACTTGTACCTTACCAGACGGTTAATCTAGCATTAGGTTATATCCCTGAAACGCCTGAAGACCAGATTAAAGCAATAAGCAGCCCTCTTGGTCTCTGGATTGGAACAAAAGATGAAGTATTTGATGGACGCAAAGTTAACTCACTAATGAAACAATTGCGCCAAAACCCTAAGGATCGAGTCGCATTGGTAAAGGATGCAAATCACATTACGATACTGCATCAAAGCTACTCCGATATTGTCAATTGGGTTTCATCACTGTAATAGGACAATTCTTTTCTCTCCCACTTCAGCAGAAAAAGTATGACTAATCTAAGTTTGTTTAGTCCTATTAATTTCTGCTGCATAAAATCAATCCGTTTTCCCACACCCCAAAGACCATAACTATTTATTATTATTGAATTTTTTTTCTTGGGACTATCACAAAAATAATTAACACTTTCAGTTAAGTTTTTGTCTTACAATCACCGATAACATGGCTATGAGGCGTTCAGGATTCAAAAATAAATATCACCAAATGATCAGACTATCAGCTCTGGTAGGGCTACTTTTAGCTTGTGAACCTCAAACAACAGAGCAAAGAAGTATCTTATCCACTTCAAGTAGCGACACAGGAGAGGAAAGTGCAGAGATACCCGAAAATATAGCAGGGGCTTATCTGATATGTAGTTTTACATCACAAGAAGCTAATTTTTCTGAAGAAGAAGTAGGCTGCACAACCAATATTGACGGTAATCGGACACCACCAGCGAATTTCACCACCGAGTTTAATTGGTCAATTGAAGGCTTTGATGCTGATACTTCTATTCAGCCTCAAAATACTAGTGCCGAGTGGGATGTAATCTTTAAATTTTCTTCTGCTACAGACCGCAATATCTTAAATACTGAATTGCTAGAAACTATTATTATATTCGACTATAAAGTTGCTAATAATAATCAAGATCAGAGAGCACAAGATACTCTCGCTAATATTCTTAAAAGGCTCGAGGATGTCCGCTATATGCGTCTGGCAATTAATTCAATTAGCCTACAGTCTGCCGGGGATGAGGTTCCTTTTAAGAAGTTTGAAATACTGGTAAATGGCCAATGGTACCCCATACTTTTTGATCCTATTAGTATTACCCCCGAGAATCCAAATGGTAGCCTCAGTCTCGGAAGTTTTGATAATTCGATAGGTTCAGCTCAAATTCAATATGAAACAGAACCTAGTGAGACTGAACAAAGAAACACATTAGAGCTCTTAATTTGGTCAATAGCAGGTCAAGAAGGTACAGATATATTATTTCCCGGTGTCTTCCAACAACCGGACTTGGTTAATAAACCAACAAGCTTTCAAAGCTCTCCCCCTCACGACACTGCTACTGAACCCGTATACATGATTTTTACATTGAATGAAGCAAGCAATATACAAGGTTTAAGGCTTGGTGACCCAGAATCGTCAGATCAAATTAATGTTTCTGGAGCAGCTGACCAAATACATCTAGAATCATCATCAGATGGCCTGAACTGGAATTATATCAGTGGGTCTGATTTTTCTCAGGAACAGTTCCTGAATATAATAGATTTAATATGGAGTGGTACCAACAACTGAGACACGCCTTACCCGAAAAAATCTATGCATTTCTCCATAGCCATATAATTTGCATTCCTACCTTAGAAGCCTTTTCTTTAAAAGTTTGGAGCAATGAAAACTGAATCGGTATGAGAAATAAGGTAAACAGAGTACCTGAAACCAGACCTCCAATCACGACTACCGCCATCGGCCGATAATCTAAACTGGCTGCTGAATCCGCCGTCAATGCCATCGGAAGTGATCCCGCTAACGTTGTCATTGCGGTCATAATAATAGGCCTAAACCGTTGACGAGCTGCTTCTAATATAGCTGTCCGAATCACCATACCCTGCCGATGACAATAGCCAATAGCATCAATGTAAACAATAGAGTTGTTAACAATAATACCCACCAAAATCAATAATCCAAGATAGCCCAAAACATTCATAGGAATACCTGTGACAAAAATCGCCCATACAGCACCTACAAATGATGCAGGTACCGTAGTAATGATGATAAACGGAAGTAAAAATGATTCGAATAGAACACCCATCAATAAGAAAACAAAAACGCATGAAATCATACCTGCAAAAAAGAGGTCGCTCAGATCGTCATCAGCACTCGAAAATGTATCAGCTAAATTAAGGCCATAACCTGCTGGGAATTGAAATTCCTCTATTGAATCTTCTATACCTTCCTTCAACCTCTCCATATCCTCTGAAAGTGTGGTAAAGCGAATTTCCACAATATTCCTTCTGTTCCTGCGGGTTAGAGCATCCGGAATCTCCTCCTTTTCAAACTCACCTAACGAAAAAAATGGATACTGTTTTCCCATCGAATCAATTTCGATTCCCGCTATATCATCCAGAGAAGTCCAAGCATCATCATCCACTGATAATGAAATATCCAAAGGCTTACTATTATTGATCGACATTTGACCAACTTTATTTTCTCCAAGATAAAAACCTAATTGCCGTGCTAATCGAGAGGTAGATATTTCTAAATGCTGGGTTGTATATGCGTAGGGAGCATAGCGATAGCCAAAATCTTGGTTTTGATCTAGAATAGTTTCTACTTTATCAATACCCTCGATACCTTCAAAACGAGCTTTTAACGCCTTCGTTAATCCAAGTAATTTGTCATGATTTTGACCTTCCACAAAGACACTAAAAACTTCGGTTTCATCATTGCCTGAAATCGATCTACCGATTTTGGTACCAGGCTGCGAAAATTTTTCCTTCAGATCCCGCAGTATAGAGCGTTTTAATTTTTTTAAGCGACCTCGAGTAAGCTTCTTCTCCTTCACATCAAAATACACTAATGCTGAAGCCTCGGGTTCTCCCTTCGTAATTTCTAATCGAATAAATTCTGCCAGATAAAGACCTTTCCTTTTCATTAAAAATTGTTCAATCTCGTATAACTGTTCTTCTCGTTGATCTAAAGAGACAACCTCATCAAAGTGAATCTTTATTTTTGTTCTGGCATTTCTAAAGCCCTGCCTACTACTATCTTTTTCCATAAATTTCCAAGGCAAAACTACCGATATAATCAGACCTAAAGTTAGCAATAAAACCCTTTTCTTATGGTCTAGAGAAAAGCCCAAAAGACTCTGATAACTTGCCTTAAGATTTTTTAGAACTTTATATTCCTCAATATCCTTATTAGATATATGTTGGACTGCAGACGGCATATAAATCAGAGCTATAATTAAGCTAGCTAACAAAGCTAGTATAATTGGAGTACCCAATTTCTGAAGAAAAAAGACAAACTGAGAGCCCTGAACCATCAATAATACAGGCAAGAAGATCAATATAGTGGTGCCCGTAGCCATAACAATAGCAAGCCCTACTGTTTCAATACCTTTTCTGGTTGCTCCAATCGGAGTTAAACCATCTTTCCTAGCCAACAAAATTGCATCCAAAACAACTATTGTATTATCAACAACCATGCCAATACACAGCATCATACCTAGCATTGAAATTATATTAAGGTCTTCACCTAAATAATATAGACCCACCACGGCTATAAACAATGAACCTGGAATAGCCAGAGTAACCATAACAGTCGTTACCAGCCTCCTCAAAAAGAAGAGTAATACCAGAAAAGACATACCACCACCCCAAATGGCAGCTCCCAAAATATCATTCAAAGAGTTTTTAATTTGATCTGCTTGCGAAAAAATCAGCATCGCTTTGATGTCGATATCAGATTTATTGTAGTCCAAAATAATCTTTTTCAATTCTTCATCAACAATTCTT
>MDTC01127265.1_pt1 | contig 11253 bp, 24 predicted proteins | sample 811181 | NCBI WGS metagenome assembly MDTC01 (sample SAMN05326644, study PRJNA326480) | marine metagenome | isolation source: seawater | place: Pacific Ocean: North | collected 2011 | reverse complement strand
TTTCCTGTCTTAGTTGTTTTGCATAAGGATCTAAGCTCAAGCTAGTAATACAAACAAATGTATATCCTGCTTCAATCAGCTTTGCAACGCCGCTTCTGGCGTCTCTAAGAGCTGGTAAACAACACATCCAAGCACTTTCGTTAAAATGCTTAACTAATGTCTTGCTTTCTGCTTTAGTCATTCCATAAGCAACTTCCATTTCATAAACACCTGGAACTTGTCTTTCATATCCATGCTCAGCCATCCAAGCATGGAAACTATTCTCCCAATCTAGGAGAACTCCATCACAATCTGTAAGTATTGTTTTTTCATTATATTTCATATACGTCTTTCTTTCTATCTATTTTTTTAACTTACTCTTATACTATATAGTAAAACGTCTTGGTTGTCAAGTGTTTTTTTCAATAAAACGATGCTTTGGACGTTTTGGAAAGTTTTCTGTAACTCTTTGACGAATGTTTTCATAGTGTATAGTACTCAAGTGATCTATCATAAAGTCTCGGGTAACATCATATATATCAACACCCATAAACTTTTTAGTGGCTTCAAAGTTTTCATCACTTTTTAAAAACCATCCCCAAGTGTTGGGATCAAAACTACGTAATGTTATATCATTTTTTGCACTATCTTGACTAATAAAACTATGTTCCTCGCCACTAATAGGCATAATGCACATAAACTCAAATATATCTAGTTCACGCTCTGCTTGCCTCCAACCATATGCATAAGGCCCCTCAGTGTATCTTGTAAGATATCTATCGCGAAATAAACTACTTGGGTTGCGTCCACTCTTGTCTAAACTATCTCCTGCATATCTATAATCATTACTTTTTTGCCGGATATGATTAAAGTCCAGTCTAAAGCGTGTTTTTTGTTCGCCTGTGCCATAGTCTCTACCATGTACCCAACCTGGTACGCCAGTAATTAAACATTGCAAAGGCTGTAATGCATCGCCATGATACATAAATTGTAGTGCAGGCAAATTACGATTTTTTAATTTTGCTTTACGTATTTCTGCATACTTGTCTGCGGTAGGTGTGAAATATTCTACTAAGTTGTACTGTTTGTTCATATAGTTCATATTTTTTCCAGTTTTCATTTCTGTTTTGGATCTATAACACATACTATGAACTAAGACACTTTAGTTGTCAAGTAAAAAGTTTTACTTTTTTGAAAAAATATAAACACCTTCAAACTTTTCCCTGCCAGCTAGTTTATCATTGCCAACACCAGGCCTAGTGTTGAGCATCATCTTTATTGTACCAACATGCTTAAAGCCTATTCTTTCAGCATTTTCAATCCACCGTTCGACCACTTCGACCGGTTCTTTTTGACCGTAGGTTTTGTAATCAGCAATGTTTGTAGCAAAAATTCCGTCTTTGTTAAGACCTTTATAAATGTTCTGCATAGTAGGAGCAACATACCCACTAAACCATTCGTCAAGGGTGCGATAACGTACCATACATTGAGTTTCTTCCTCACAATATTTCTCCAAGTTAAAATAAGGCGGACTACTAAATGCTAAGTCCATGTCCTCAGGTTCATATTCTTCGCTAACATTTTGTATAACATTACCACTGTTAGCAATAAGCTCATTTAAGAGGGCAAGATTGGCAATAGTTTCAGTATTTGGGTCAACGCATGTATAATCATAACGCATATTGCTTGTAGTAATTCCCAACAAGCGACCACCATAACCAGCACTATAGTCGTAAACACGACCAAATAAATTAGGGCATAGATGTTCAGCGATTGCTCTTGCATTGAGTGGTTTGAAGTTTTGTACATTTTCTCCTGTAACGAGCTCCAATGCCCTACGAATTGCAGTAGGATATACAAGCCTGTTACCATCGCGAAACTCAAAGCATATTCTGATAGCCCTGCGTAGTTTAGCATCATCCCAAAATCTATCCTTTAAACTGTTACTGCCACGTCCCTTGGGCTCTGCTGTCATCATATTGGGAAACAGGAAACGGCAAATTGTTTGCCCTTGATTGTTGCCCAGTCCTATACGACCATTTTCCACGGCATTGCCAGTTGTAAGTGCAAACTTGCGTATTGAGTCTACTAAACCATCTTGGGTATAATATACAATAGGAACAATACCCACACTACGATATAAATCAAAGACACTTTCAGTAACACCTTCTTTATCAGATTCATATTTTTCCTTTGTGTAAGTATCGAACTTGTCGTATAAATGTTCGTAGCCAGTAAAGACTGGAGCAACGGCTAAGTTGCCGTCTACTCCCCAGATCTTTAAAATGTCTTCTACACTACGCAACTAGCTCTTTTTCCTGATCCAGTTCAAAATAAACTTGTTCTAATTTATTAAGAAAATTATTGATCTCTTCTATAGGCTGAGAGTAAATATTACCAGGCATTGTATGGCTTAGCCAGTCCAGAGTTTCCTGATCAATATCATAGACAGAAAGATACCTACTAGTAGGTTGAGTATTTTCAGACATAGTTGCTCCTATTTAAGTCCGTTGGTATTCCACGATGGTTGAAATTCAGTTAGTAGTGCGTCCTCTTCTTGACTTACTAGGCTAAACCGGACGTTTTGTTTTTTGCCTAGAATTTCTACTTCTTGCTCGAAGTAATCGCTGGTACGACCATAAATTGTAATGTGTCGTCCTGCTTCTAATTCGTTACGAATCTGAGCTTCTTTAAGAATACCTGTTGGACTACCGCCACGCCAACCGCCACGGTGTTCGCCAAGACGTTTTTGTACGCCTTTGCCTGCCATACCAATATAAACAACTTCCTCGCCAATAACCCAAGCATACACTTGTCCGTGTTTTTGGCTTTTGTATTCAGGAATGTGAATCCGATAATTGACTTCGTCATTGTCGTCAATTATCATAGATCCAGCAATATCAAAATTATGTTCTAATAATTTACGGAGCATATTAACTACCTGTTACAAGTTCCAGATTACCATCATCTTGCATTGTAAAATCTTCAACAAAGTAGTGCCAATCACCTAATGCAAGTTTTGCTTGTTTAAAACAACTTTCAGCGGCGGCCCAAAGCCCACCAACTGTACCATCTTTTGCCATACATGTAAATGTCTGCCATGTAACATCATCCATTGTATCGCCCATTTCAGCAATACATTTATATGAAACAACTCGAGGCTTGTTAGTAAATATAGCTTGGTCGAGATCCATAATACCGTTGTCCATACTCCAAGAAGTTTCATAGCCTTGTTGCCATTTAAGATCATTATAGTGTTCAATCTCAAGTTCAAAAGCATCAACATCTTCAAAAACTACATTTTGCATTGTATCTAACATTTAATTACCTCGTTTTGTTTAACTTACTCTTATAATATACGGTAAAACGTCTTACTTGTCAAGCACTTTTTTGCCTTTTTTTTACTTTTTTTGCCTTTTTATTCAGTCATTTTTTGTAATTTTTCATAAGTGTCTATCCAACCGTCTACGTGATAGTAAGAACCACGCTCAGACAGCGCAGATACAGCTTGTGCAAGCGTATAATCATTTCCTGCAGGATCACAACGATCGCCGAAAAAGAATATCGTGTCGTACTCGGAAAAATCATCTATAATTTGTGCTTTATCTTTGCCCACAGGGTAGATATCCAAACCTGTTTCTCCCCCTGCCGTTGCAGTAATTTCATCGCCAAACATAGCATTAAATGCTTTTACAATCTGATTACGTTCGTTATATTTTGTATCATGTTCTACGTATTGTTTGCGTTCTTCGTGTGTAGCATTTCTACCCACAATACTAAAATTAACCATGCCTGGACGGCGTTCCAAATGATTACCTGTGCGTAATTCAAATGTACTTTCGTTCATGCATTGTGTTAAGAATGTTTCTGCAATATCTGGCAATTGCCAATTGTTATACCATACATTTCGTCCGTTCTTCCATACATCATTGCCACTGCAACCATATACACATTCTACATTTTCTGTAATAGTAGTTCCCAATTGTTCTACAGTTTTAGCATAGTCACTGCCAGTTACAAGATACACATCATTTGTACTCATAAACTCACAAAACCAGATACGAAACTCTGGATCCATGCTACGCCTACTAGGTGTTAATGTTCCGTCTACATCAAATAGCCATGCTTTAGTCATCTTCAGCCTGCTTTCTTGCAAATTTAATATCACAATAACCACAAACTACAAACCCTGTTTCTGGTACTTTATAATATGTTAATGGATGGTCATAGTTGTCGCCACTGCATTTAGCAGTATCGCTGTCTACATATATAATACGTTCTTGAAAACCTTCTGTTCGTTCCATTACTTGTGTCTATAACGTTCTTGTACTGGCTTTGGCATAGTAAACAATGCACGTACATGATTTGGATGTTCATAGCAAGGCTGTCTTGCAAACACTACCCAACGGAAGCCTTGTCCTGCACTCCACATAGGATAATTTTCTGCAATAAATTCTCGCATACTTGTGCCTGTTGTAAAAACATCATCACAAATCATAATCTGATCGTTTTCATTTCCACTAGCATATTCATTCATTGCCGCCGCAAATGGTAAACCGCCTCTTGGAATACCCACTGCTTTATAAAAAGGACGATCCTGATAATCCATAACCATTTTAGCAAGTGCTTTCCATTCATCAGGATGAATAGCATCACACTCTAGTTTCCACTTTAACGGTAGCCCTGCATGGCTTGTAAAGTCTCCACTTTCAAATAATCTTGCACTTGTTCTATGTGGCATGTTCTACCTCTACTACATTAGTCCAGCGGAAACTGCGCCAGCCTTCTGCTTTAACGTCCCATACACTGCACACTTCTGGATTAATTGCCCTAACTTTCTTTTGTGTTAAGGGATCATCTTTTTTGGCCGTTGGTATTACACCTTCTTGAAGTGTACAAGTCATTACACGTTTATCTCCATTTATCTTTGTAAATGTAACAGTAACTTGCCCTTGCTTAAGATCGTCAATTATTTGAGTTTTTTGTTGTTCATTCATGTATCACCTTTTTATTAACTGGGAGAGCTACCCCTCCGTCATATTGTTTTGCGACCTCATAAGCCGCTTCTGCAGATACGAATGTACGTAATTTTCCTTTGTTCACACCATTGTCATAGACAATAAATGTAAACATGTCAGAGTCAGGAAAATTGACCCTTACACAATATTCCATTTAAAAAACCTTTAATCAATATATTCTACAATTTTATGTTTCCGCCAAACCTTTGCCGCTTTTGTGGCCGCTTCCTCGGAATCATACAACTGTACCTTGATTTCCTCGAAGTCTGGACTATCACTATTAGTGACAAATATCCAACTTGATTCGTCTTCAGGTTTTCCAAATGGTACTTTAATTGCGTATTTCATATCATTATTTATCAGAAAACACAGTTAACTACGTGTTTATCTAATATCCACAGTACTTACTAATCTCACTATCAGACTCACATAGCCTTACAAATAACCCTCGTTCTCTGCCATGTGCTTCTATTTCCCAAGGCAAATCCCAATAGTCCGTAAGCTCTCTACTATATCGTTTGCCATTCCAATTGACTTTTTTTACACTAAGTAAATCAGTCATTTCACCACGTGCAAACTGCTTAACATGAACAAGTTCATGCGCTAGTGTTACAAGTGTATTCTCAAAAAAGTTTTTGCCTTGCCAGTCTACTCGCACAGTAAAGTCTTTGGGACGAGCATTGTCGTCCTCCCATGTAGCATCTCCGCAAACACCTTGTGTAGATTCTAAACCTTTAATCATATCTAGATCAATGTACAATGTATTTTTAAGCCTCGTACTCATGAGTTTGTCCAGAAAGTAATCAACAGCTCTACAAATCATTTTATGCTGTTTCTTTGTTACTGGTCCTGTGATATTGAGTTCCATATTATCTATGTCCTATTACTATACGATAAATTTAATTTGCTGTCAAGCCTTTGCAACAACAAATCCACCAAAAATCATTAGGAAAAAACCCATTGCAATAATCGAAATCATTTCACCAAATGTATTTGCATTTTCCATACACTTACCATCACAGTCGCCAGCACTGCCAGCAACCATCATAAGTCCCATAAAAATAGCAAATGCCGCACAAATTTTAACAATCATACTAAACATTAACAACCTCCTCAAAACCCATCATTGCAACTTCGTAAGTTTTACTGTCCACTATCATCTGGTCTCCCACACTAGTTGACCGTAGTCCCATACCATTATGTAGCGGAGCAAGTGTAGTAACAAAAGGATTGTAATCGCCGTTTTTCTCACCATTGTCAAAAGTTTTCTCTGGTCGGCTCCAACTGCCCATTACATTGTTTGTCCAACGAAAAGCATACTCAAGTGCTTCATTAACATCATTAAGAGTTGTTTCCACCTCTGCCACTGTAACTGGTGCAGTTTCAAATGCTTTGTGAATTACTGTTACGTTCATTCCCATGTCTATTCTCCTATACAAAAAGCGGTTGCATTTTAGCAAACACAACGTTATATGCGTTTACTTCGTATTCCCAACACTCATAAAATGCATCATCATCTGAATACATATCATCAGCATTACCAGATGCATAACGATCCCAATGCTCATTAACATGCTCCATGCCTTTAAGCAAATCGCCGTCTATTTCTAGTACGTTTTTTGCTTCTTCAAAAGTCATATTTGGCATCTCATAAAAGCTAGGAATTCTAAACATTTGCATCTCCGTGTTTTTTTAACTTACTCTTATATACTATAGTAAGACGTCTTACTTGTCAATAAAAACCAGAACAAAAAAACCCTTGTAAAACAAGGGCTTGTAATTTTTTTTAATTTTTTTGCCTTTTTTTATAAAATAGCAGTGAATAAATCAGCACCTTTATCTACATTTTCCTGCCAAGTATCAGCGGCATTCTCGTCAGCAAAGTCACTTACGTATTTGTAGCATTTAAAAGGGATATTGTAGCGATTAGCGGCTTTAGCTAATGCATATGCTTCCATGTCTACTAAATCAATACTTGCATATTCAAACCATGGATCTGGTTTCATTACAAAACTATCACCAGTTCCCAATGTAATATTAGTATTGGTATTCAGCATAATTGGACCAGCTGTGTCGCTTTGTTCAAATGGTACAACACCACGTGGTGCTTGTGGTTCTGCCATCATATCACGCTGTATAATAACATCAGGCTGTACTAATTGTCCAATAAGTGGCTTTTTGCTCACAATACCTGCCGTACCATAATTAATAATTTCAGTAATACTTCTGGGCATAATACCGATTCGCTGACATGCCACAATAGCGGCATTTACCTTGCCCACACCAGTGACTACTTTATAATAGCCTTCAGGTAATTCTTGTGGAAGCTCAGCTTCAAGAGCAATAACAACTAGTTTCATTTTGCAATCTGCTCTAGTTCAATCATAGTTGCACTCAGGTTAATCTCTGGGTCTGCAACTTGTGTATGTTTAACCATACCATTACGAATAACAATTACTGCTTCGTCTTGTTGATCCTGATTTTTACCAAAGAACTCCAAGTTACGATACAAGAACTTAAACACATCATTATACTCATCTGGACGTGCGCTCTGTGTAATTAACTTACGTGCTTCACGTATTTTGTTTTCACGAAACAATGCAACCATGTTAATACGCCAGTCACCACCACTGCTTTCCTGCTCTAGTGGACGTAATGCATTGTCCACAACATTCATTTGTACAGTGTTAATTGTTTTACGCAAATCAGGATATGTTGCTTTTACATACATATCCAAGTCTTCAATATTAGGCTCAATACCTTCGCCTATTAATATCTCAGCAACTCTTGCAGTAAAGTCCACTTGATCCTGCGATGTAATATGAAAGCCTTGACATCTGCTGTGTATTGCAGGAATAATCATATTGGGATAATTACATGTTAAAATAAACCTTACAACTGTTGCATACTGTTCCATAACACCACGCAGTGCCGCTTGTCCTTCTGGAGATATGTGATCAGCCTCATCTAATAGGATAACTTTAAAGTCTCCCCAAGGCATAGTTTCACTAAATGCAGTGATCCTTTTGCGTATCATTTCTACGCCATTATCTCTACTTGCGTTAATAGTAAGTACATCAGCACCCTCTACACCCAAGTCATTAATCAGCACTTTTGCTAATGTAGTTTTACCTGTGCCGGGCGCACCACTAAACAATAAATGTGGAATACCGCCATCAGTAATCCAGCCATTTACTTGTTGCTTTTGTGCTTCGTCCTTGAAAACATATTCACTTACTGTTTTCGGACGATACTTTTCTACCCATAGATCTTTCATCAATCTTTGCCTTTTCTTCATTTACGACTTTATCTAATTGTAACATAAAGTCAGGGTTACGTCTAATAATTTCTTCTATGCTTTCGTCTAGATCTCTTAAACTTCTACGTTTCATCGTTTTCCCTTAATGCCTTTTTTTCCAAACTAAGTTTATCTTTAAGACTCATTACATAAGCAGCAGCGGCTAATGTTGCAATTGCACCTGCTTCTGCAATTAGCATCCAGGGATCTGCTTCCTTGCTGTGTAGTACAATTAATCTACACAATGCAGTCATAGCAATAATAATTGGTAATGTAACTGGTATGCGATTACTAACAAAAAAGGCACCAACCATTCCTACAATTTCTGCATATATGAATAACAGAAATAAATCGCCAAGTCCTACGTTCATTTCTATTACCATTTTATAAACATCCATTGCCGCCGCAAACATTGTTAATGATCCAATAACAGCAAGCAAGAGTTTTTCGCTATAAAAAGTTGTCCAATGCAATCCTTTATCTAGCTTCTTTCTATCGAGTGTATTCAAAATTCACAGTTTCTCCGTTGTGTTGTAGCTCAAATGCACCATTTTTTAAATGAAACTTACGTGCCATTTCTGTAGGTGGACTCAGGGTAATAAATCTTTCGATGTCAGGCATATTAGTTTTAATCCAGTCAGTTACTGCAAACACAATTTCTCTGCCTGCGCCTTTATCATAACTCCATACTGTATAAAACATTGCAGTATGATCGCCTGCTTGTTCTAGTTGTTGTTCTGTTGTTGCAACATCATTTGTAAATGCACAACATATAATTGCACGTGGGTTGCCTTCAGCATTTACAAGTGCAAAACTTTTACGATTTTCTGTAACCCTAAAAACATAGGGGATATGAGGTCGAACTGGATCGTCAGCAAAATAGCCCATTGTCCAGTCATCATTAATTAGTTGTAATGTGTTCAAGATTATTCAACAATACCTGAAGGCATTTCAGTTTGGCATGCCAACATCTCATCATTGTCTAAAAAGTATACTTTTTCATTATTAAAGTCTACCCCTCTGCTCCAGCGACCATGTGCAACTAACACATACTCTCCGGGATTGACGTCTTTTTGTTCTGGTCCAGTAAACATTACCTGAAACCAACGTGGACGGATTGATTCTGTTGTACCATCTTTTTCTACAACAATAACACCGCCTGCTGTTTTTCTATCACCAAAACCATCAATCATTTTGGCAAGAACTTTATCATGAATAGGACGAATTTCCATTTATAACTCCATTATTCTTCACTAATTTCACGTGTTTCCATACTGCCGTCGTCATACTCGATTTCCAAGTACACAGTACCATCTTCACGTGTTTTTTCTTCTTCGCTAATAACTACAGGATCTTGATCCGGTGCAGTTGCCATGACTTCCTCTTTGGGTTCGTCATTTCGTGTAGCAATTGGTTCACTTAGGGGTGCTGGCTGTGCTGGCTCAATAGCGTCATGTTGCGCCCGGCTAACATTTTGTATTGTTGCTTTAACATTACCAGTCTTATCCAGTCTGTCCCCTTTTGCATTCATAGGAACGTTACCAACTGCTCTTGTTTCTTCGTATTTTTTGGCTAATCCAGCCATGTCTATAAATTTGCCTTTTGCGGTTCTTATTCGCTTCATTTAAGAAACTCCTTAATATCTAAATTGTATTTAACGGAATCAATCCTATGTACACCCATTAAAAATAACACATAACTTGAAACACTAGATCCACGTCCTACTCCCCATACAATATTATTATCTTTTAGTTTATCGATAAAATATAATAAAAATTGTAATACTGGTAACATGTTGCGTTCTTTGTATAATTGTAGTTCTAAGTTCAAACGATCTTGTTGTTGTTGTGTTAGTTCTATATTATTTAACCATTCTACAATGTCTATGTCTTTGTATTTTTGTGGCAAGTTCCATTCACTAATACAATCTTCAACAAATTCATTACTACTTAGTTCTGAGGATAGCTCATACTTTATTTTATTTTCAGGAAAGTCAAATAAATCAGTTAGTGTATTATATCTTTCTATCCATTTGACATCTTCAACAACAATGTCGCTGATGCTTTTATCCTGATACAACGCCTGTATTGCGTCAGTTTCTTTTACTACTAGTTGTCCTGCTTGATTCATTTTCATCCTATTATAAAGTCATCAGTATCGTCATCAGGTTTCTGATGCTTTATCTTATCCATTTCGCTTTTATTATATATTTCAAACTCTACAGTATCAATCATGTTCTGTATTTGTCCTACAATTTGCATGCTCATTCCTGCACGGTGTGCTAGTACTAACTTCTTTTTTAGTTCTTGTTGTTTTTCGAGAAGTTTGTTCATGCTTTCATCTTCAAAATCATCCATAAAAACCTCCAATTAATATACATTATGCTATATAAGTTATTGATTGTCAAGACTTTTTTCGTATTGCGTTGTTATATCCGTCTGCTTCTTCTAGTATGCTAAAACGCCCACCATTATTTTGCGCACTTCTATAAGTTGCAATTACATCTTTGGGTAAACAATGCCCGCCATATCCTCTGTCAGGTGTAACAAAACTATGACTACGTCCTATACGATCATCAGCACATATAATCTCACTAACGTTAACAGCATCTACATCTACAAGGTCACAAAAGTCTTCAACTTGGTTAAAAAATGTAACTTTTAATGCTAAAAAACTATTACGCAATTGCTTTGCTAGTATTAGTTCTTCTGGTGCTTTGGGTGTAATACTTACATTACCTCTGGCCTGTATAAACAATTCACTCCAAAAGCCAGTACTGCCGCCTCCTAGATAATAATGTGTTTCGTTTAGTGCATCTTCACGCCAAGTTTTAGCTCTTAAAAATTCTGGACTAAAAGTAATATTGTCGTTTTCACAACAATCCTTTATAAGTTTCCAGCCTTCTAAACTAATAGTACTTTTAATTAGTATAGGAATAGCAGGAGCATCCTCAATAAC
>MDTC01247468.1_pt1 | contig 11254 bp, 11 predicted proteins | sample 811181 | NCBI WGS metagenome assembly MDTC01 (sample SAMN05326644, study PRJNA326480) | marine metagenome | isolation source: seawater | place: Pacific Ocean: North | collected 2011 | reverse complement strand
CAGAGTGCCGCCGAGCAGCAGTTAAATGAGTGGATGAGCCATAATAGCTGGCGTACTATTACTGATTGCGATGGGTCTGTGTGGTCTTCCGGAATTGAAGTGATACCTCTGCCGGGTGCCTCAGGTGCTCAAAGTATTATTTGGCGTGTTACTATTAAGTTGCAGCTATCCACAGATTGTAGTGAGTTAACTAGGACTGGTGTTTTAGATGTTGCCGAAGATGAGAGGTTGATTGGTATTCTTGGCGGAGATTTAGTAGCCATTAAGATAAAGCCAATTCAATGGCATGAGTCGAGTATTGATGGTGTCAAAAAGACGCTTCAGGAGGAGATTCTTAAGCTTCAGAATAAGATGCAGAATAGTAACTTGTCGGGGATAAAAAGAGGTTTGGTTGAACGTTTTATCGAGGAATCTAGACAGTTTGGGGCAACATAGATTTTGGGAGTAATTGATTTAATTACCTTAGGTCTGATCATGAGTTACATATTTTTTAGATTATTGGATGCATTAGGAGCCATAGATTTATGATGGAATTAATACCCATCCATGTAGAAGAAGCTATTGTTCTCAATAGTTCAACCCCATGTAAAAATTCTGGTACGAATTGCCGAGTTTGTCCGGAAATTGCCGTTATCCTGCACAATTGGTTGCTTGCCCGTGAATTGCAGTATGTAATTATTGACTTTCAAGACGAAAAAGAGGTTTGTCAGACTGTTTTGATAGAGTTGTTACAGTTACGTAAAAGGCTTGATATTCCGTTTTTATTTATTGGCTTAATGGACAAGTCTAAGGAGCTAATGCTAGCTAATGCCTATAGTGGCGCACCTTTTTTTAGTACTCCAGAAGAGGCTGTTGCCTGGCTTTTCAAAGCATACCCTTCGCTGCCATTAAAAGGAAGTCAGGTTGAATTTAATCATCCCATATTGAATCTGGCTGCAAAGAGTCGTCTTAAAGAAGAAAGTGATGATGATAGCACCGATGACGATCAAGACGAATAAAATCAACTCGTTTTAATTGTTGTAGTTATTGGCGGCTTCGTTTCTAGGTTCTGTTAGCGGCCCCAGCTCTGCTATCCCCTTGTTGACCGTGGCTAGGTTTTCTTCAACTGTTTCTAGATCGTCTGCTTCAGGGTACTCGTGAAGAGCGCTTTCTAGATGATTTCTTGCTTTTTGAAGGTATGCTGCCTTTGCTATGATGTCTGTTACGGGGCGAGAGCTGAGAATCGCTTGAGCAGCGCTCTGACGGAGGTTTTTAACGGCCTTATTACTGAATATTTTAACCCGCTCTCGGGCTGCCGCATAAAAAGGATCGTTAGCTGTGATGTTTGATATGGTGACAATAGCTTCCTTGAATTGACCTTTCTTAGCTAGTCTTTCGGCTTCCATTATTACAGCATCACTCTCAATAAGTTGTGAAGCATCTATATCACTATTTTGATCAGACATTGGCGGTAATTCATTCTCATCGATTGAATTAGCTTCAGTCGGTATATTTGCTAGGCGTTGCCATTTCTGAGCTTCAACTATAAGTACTTGATTGATAGCAGTATAAAAATCACTCTCCTGATCTTTTTGTTTTAAAACACGATCAACAATTTGAAAGACGTTATAGTTGCGGAGCAATATATTTTGTTGAAGAGCAGCGACAAAATTTATTTGTTTAGTTTTAAACCTCTGTTCTAGAGGCATGCGATCGTTAAGATTTCCATTTTTCGGTGCTCGTGGGCTTCCCGTTCTTAGGTCGATCTCGCTAACAGGTTTGTTGTTCGAGAGCGATAGCCAGTGCTTCAAGATGCCTACAGTAACAGCAGCCTCAGCAATGGATCCAGGTTTTGTTGGCAGGCTTACTTTGCTAAGAGTTTCTTGATCATCAGCAGTTATATTATGGTTAAGTTGACTTATGCGTTTTACTAGCTCGTGGAGCTCAGCAACGCTTGGTGCTATAGAACTTGTAGGTTCTGATCGTAGGTTCTGAGGACCTTTTTCTGCCGGTTTTGGTATGATATTAGCATTGGTTCTAAGTCTGGTGTTCATACTACCGACACATCCAGCAAATAATAGTGACAAAGAGATGCTAAAAAATTTTACTTTCACAATTCGGTCCATCAATAATTTAATATTCTGTTAATTCGTACCATAAATGAGGATCTTATCCAAGCTTTTGGCGGGGTCTAAGCTGATTCTGGGGGTTAATTAACTTAAAAGTCTATAGCAACACCGGCCATGTATCTTCTGTCTTCAACAGGTGTGTCTGTGGTTGAAGTGTCGCGCGCAAATGAAGAAAGTTCCAACGAAAGATATGGCAATCGTGCGGACAGCCCAGCAGTCCAAAAACTCTGGCTATAACCGATACCTACGACAAAAGGGCTCGGGGTTAAGGGGTTGCCGGTATAAAACTCAATGCCGAAGTGGGTCTTTTTAAGAAATGGTATGCCACTAAGGCCGTAATTCTGTGTTCCTGATGTTGTGTGCATGTTGTGGATATCAACGGCTATTCTCATGCCGAACTTTCGGGTGATCCGTGGGCTAATAGAAATACCTGCCTTGATGTTCGAAGGGTCAACCGTTGAAGTTGCATCGGGGTTAGAAAAGTTGCCGCTAAATACGGTACCGCAGACAGTTTCTCTTTTCATGCTGAATTGGTTTAAGTACTCGTCTTTACAGGACAAAGGTAGGTTAATAATTGCCACCCCTATAGTTGGGTACCAGAAATCGGCCATGGTCATAATAAATCCAGTGTCAATCGCTATGGCAGACGATAGGTTGGCGTTGTTTGTCAGCTCTGCTGTTAGTTGTTCGGAATCAGCAAAAGTAGTCAGTAAAATATTGTCTTGGTAGGCATATCTTCCTACGGATCTTACATTTAAACCCCAACTAACTCTGTTTGATCGATTAGTAACTGCAAGTGATAAGATTCCTCCAACGTCTGATACAACGTCAGTTTTTGCATAAAGAGAATCTTTGGAAGCCAAAACGGCCTTTATGGTTGCGTGGCTATAAGCGCCAATCATGGTAGGTATTCCGTTGAAGTCAAACATCGCAATGGCTGTGCCTGAAGCCATGCTCCAGACGGGCTTACTGGCGAGGCTCTCTCCCTTGCTTGCTAATTGGTCGGGAATGTTGTCCGCTGTAATGACTTCCAAGAAGGTGTCGCTGGTTGAGTTTGCTCCTACTTGGACACTGGGTAATTTAACTAGGCTTACAGTTTTTCTGCTTCGTGCCTTTCGAATTCTCACAATTCCAGCCGGATTAGCCCATGCAGCATTTTCGTCGTTCGCAATGGCTGTAAAAGCCCCGCCAATCGCATTCGTTCTTGATAAAATGAATTGTTCAGACAGCTCTTGTCCGTGAGCTGAGGCAGTGAGTATTATGCTGGCCATAAAGATTATTAAAGCCAATTTGTCTCCAGTAAGTTCCCTTAAAAAGCTTTTCATAACTTCTCCTTGAGACCGCTAAGCATCTAATAATTTATCGTCAGCTTTCTCGAGAAGCTTAGGTTGGGAGTAAATTATTCAATAAAAACAGTATATTGATGTTAGGTGGGTGGCGTTATTTTGGTGGATAGAGTTTTTGTTAGTGTCATTAAATCTTCTCTTTCTTGCAAAAGCTTATCAATGGTTCGCTTTTGGGTATCTACTTCAAGGTTCAATTTAGCTATGGTTTTATCTTTCTCTTCGATCAGACTATCTTTCGCTTTTATTGTTATATCTGTTGCGTTGGTAACCTTATCCATAGCACTTTGTGAGTAGTGAATAAGGTCTTGATGCTCTTCTTTGGTAATACTTAGGTGATCTAAGAAGAGTTCCATAGAAGTACTGTCATCTCCGGTTTTTACCCTTGCCCCTTGCCTCTGGGTTGTGTTGGGGATGGAATTCAGCTGTTCTACAGTTTCAAAAATTACGATGGTATCAGCTCTCATCCGACCCATGATTTTTCCAGCTCTAATATCAGATAGTATCTGATGCTCGGATTTTGATTTTAAATGAGCGTACTCTTTGATGGGAATAGCTTGTTCAATACTTTTCATATAAGGCCCCTTATAATATTATGAGTGTTTTTTATTAAAACTGTATAGCCTCTTTCTTTGATAGAGCATTTTTCTATAGTTTTTATGAAAGACTGATGCGCTGTGCTTATAGCTTTCTTACCTGATGTTTCTCGAATTCATAAGTGATTTTGTTGCAATTTGGTGAGTATAGCTGGCAGAAAAACAATTAGGAGCTTTATATCTGCTCCTTTGGTTGGCTAATTAAAAGTGTCTACCGATTCTGACCATCAGATAGTATTCTGTTAGTTGATCATCAATGATATTTTTGATTGTGTCGCTCGTGGAGAGTCCTGTGAAGAAGTCAATTTGGCTGCCGTTGTTTGCGCTAATGCTTGTGAATAACGGGAAAGAATAGCCGATCCAGTCGACTCCTAAATACCATGATTGTTTCAGGAACCAGCGATTCCCTACGGCAGCGTAAAGTCTCATCGAACTGCCGCTCCAGTCAGTGGAGACTCTATTGTTGGTTTCTAAGTTTATATATCCATAGTCTCCTCTGAGGAATGCCCACTCCAAGCCGCCACTTAGATATAAAGTCTTTTTGATAAAAGCTCTTATGGTTGATTTTATCATCGTCATCGAAGGGTGAATAACAATCTGGGCTTTGCCACTGGGCGCAGAAGTAATTTCTGCGTCTGAAATAACCAAGTTTGCTCCTAGCTCAAATTTAGGGGTAGATCGGTAGAACCATTCGGCCCCACCCCCGGGACCTAAATAGGCGTAGCCTAGATAGGCCCCGATTCCATTTTCTTTAAATTTTTTGAAGCTAGCCTTTGGTTTGGGTTTTGCTGGGGCAGGTGCAGTAAAAAAGGTTGCAGCAGCTAAGAGAACCAAATATTTCAATTTTATCAAATTCACTTAAGTTCTCCATATGCGGTTCAGTAATAGCCATAGTTTCTGCTTTACATATTACTACAAATAGGCTCAATGGTAGAGAATAGTTCTTTTTAAGACAGAGGATAGTGTATGCAATCTAATGTGCTAATAGTTGGTTTAGGAAACATGGGTTCGGCTTTAGCAAGGGGTCTGATCGCTGCCAAGTTTGATGTTAAAGGTAACCTGCAGGTTTTTGATTCTCACCCTGATAAAGTATCGTCATTTAAAGACATAGCCGTCAATGATTTGAAAGCAGCAATGGAGCCTCATGCGGTTGTGTTGTGCGTTAAACCTCATGATTTGTCCGGAGTCGCAGAAGACCTATCGGGAGTCATTAGTAATCAAACAGTGGTTATTTCTATTTTAGCTGGCGTGTCGTTGCATACTTTGGAGCAGAAATTTCATCATAAAGGTCCAATTGTAAGAGCTATGCCTAATATTGCGGCAACAGTTGGGTGTGCTGCGACTGCTATGTGTCATAACGAGTCTTCATCAAGTAAAGACAAAGAATTAGCTTGGCAAATTTTCGAAGCTGTTGGTGAAGCTTCTTGGACCAAAGAAAGCTTACTTGACACTGTTACGGGGCTGAGTGGCAGCGGGCCAGCATATATCTATATGGTTATTGAAGCTCTTACTGACGGTGGAGTAAAAATGGGCTTACCGCGTGAGCTTTCTGCCAAATTAGCTTCTCAAACTGTTTTAGGCGCAGCAACGCTGGTTAAGAAGTCTGGAATACACCCGGCTATTCTAAAGGACCAAGTGTCTACTCCAGCCGGTACAACTATTTCTGCTCTGCATGAGTTAGAGTCTCGGGGGTTGCGTTCAATGTTTGTAAATGCAGTTGAAGTGGCTACTGAGCGTTCTGGGTACTTAGGTCGGCAGGAGGGGCAAAAGTAATAAGACCTATAATTAATTTATAAAAATTTTATAACTTAACAATGATATCTATAAAAAATTGTAAATAACCATAGAATATATTAAAAACAATTAGGCCATTATGGCCTATTTTGTTTTTAGAGAGGTATTCCTATGCGTTACAAGTTGATTTTACTGTCTGTTTTTCCTGCCGCCTTGATGATGTTGATGATGACACTTAAGCAAGCTCATAAAGATTTGTCTCCAGAGCTTTCCTATCTCACTCCCAGTATAACGGGCACTGGGGGCGAACCTTATGAATATAAAGATAAAGTTGATATCTCTGGGGTTGGAGCTCAGGGTGAAGCGAAGCTCAATAAAAATTTTAGAGTAAAGTTAACTAAGCCTATTTCATTTAACAAAAATAGTAAGCCGATTGATCGGTCAAAGGAGGATGGTTCTTGGGTAGATCAAAAGCAAGAACCTAATAATGAGGAGGCCGGTTCTGTGGAATCTGATGCTGGCCCTAATGCCCTGAATAAAGAGCCTGATGTGGTGAAGGCGGGGTATGAAGGCGCCGATTCTGAGGAATGGCTGTTGCTCCATTTGCCAATGTTTGCTGAATTGCCGGCAGAAGATCTAACCCCGAAAACTTGTTTTTTTGCATATTGTGACCACTATCCAGATCGTGTCGACAGCTTTGTAGTAGCAGGGGTCGCATACTCCATTGGTAGTCCGGTATCCGAGCCATTTGACATTGTTGGGTTGACCAACCTTTCCATGGGTTCTGCTAACAGATCTGTATATTAACAATCTTGGCTAATGATAATTAGTTGGTCCGTCCCATAATTGAAGGGACGGATTTTTTTTTTTGTCGATTAACCAAAGAGAAATATTGATATATAATCATGCCCATCGAAAATGTTGCAAGTAAATGAGGTCATAAGATGATCCAAGTAACTGGGCTTAGTAAGTATTATTCTAATAACCGAGCCATTGAAAAACTCAATTTTGAGGTTGGCCAAGGTGACATTGTGGGCCTATTAGGTCTGAATGGAGCTGGCAAGAGTACGATTTTGAAGATCTTAGGCTGCTATTTGGCTCCTTCTGCTGGCGAGGCCGTTATAAACGGAATTTCAATCCATGAATCGCCTCAAGAAGTTAGGAAGCTGATTGGGTATTTACCCGATACACCTCCACTCTATGATGAGATGACAGTCATAGAGTGGTTAGATTTTGCTGCGCGTTTGAAAAATGTGGGTGGTTCTGTGGTGTCTCGATATGTAGATGATGCCATTTCGAAGACTGGTTTGGGTGGAGTAGCTAATGATAGGCTTGGGTCTCTATCGCATGGATATAGACAGCGGGCGGGTATAGCCCAAGCTATTGTGCATCAGCCAAAGGTTTTGATACTCGATGAACCGATCAATGGCTTAGATCCTGTACAAATTGTAGAAATGAGAGATTTGATTCTCTCTCTAAAGGGAAACCATACTGTTATTTTATCTAGTCATATCCTGTCAGAGATAACTAGAACGTGTGATCGTATTTTGGTTATTGATAAAGGTTCCTTAGTCGCAGAGGGGAGTGAAGCTGAGCTAGAGAAGTCGATTTCGGGTCAGGACGAAATAAACCTTCAGTGGGAGGGGGACTTTGATAAGGTTGTTGCCGGTATCGAAGGATTACCTGGAGTGCAAGGGGTAGAGAAGAAAAATAGTTCTCGTTGGCATGAAATAGCGATAAAAATTCAAAGTGATGAGAATGTTGATATTGCGAATGTCGTTGTTTCAAATGGAGCTTTCTTAAGATCCATGACCGGATCAGAGAATGGGCTTGAATCCTTATTTATGAAATTAGTTAATTAAGGGGGGGACTATGGATAAGTTATTCTTGATTACGAAGAGGGAGCTGAAGTCATATTTTAACACTTGGATGGGTTATGTTGTGATGTTCTCAGCTATTTTAATCGATGGACTTCTTTTTAATTCCTATGCCATAGGAGATAAAGCTAAGTTATCAGGCGAGGTCTTGTCCAATTTCTTCTATTTGTCTAGTGGTATTGCAATGGTTGCTGGAATTTTTCTTGCCATGCGCCTATTAGCTGAAGAAAAACAAATGGGCACTTTAGTTCTACTTTTTACATCTCCCATTACAGAGCGTCAGCTCATTTATGGCAAGTTTCTTTCTAGTCTTGCCTTTTTTTCGATTATGTTGATCTTGACATTGCACCTGCCAGCGCTGATTTTTATTGAAGGTAAAGTATCATTTGGTCACTTAGCTGCGGGATACTTGGGGCTGTTTTTGATAGGAAGTGCGGTCTTAGCGATAACCTTGTTTGCCTCTGTAGTTTCACCCAATCAGATGATAGCGGGTATTCTTGGGGCTTCTATTACTGTTATACTGCTGGTTTTGTGGATGCTGGCTAGTGTTGTAGACGAGCCATTTCGGTCGATTTTTAATTACTTATCGATTCATAATCTCCATTTTAACTCATTTTCTAGGGGTATTATTCACTCCAAAGATATTATTTTTTATCTGAGCTTGATTGTTTTTTTTCTGGAGTGCTCAGTTAGAACGATCGAAGTAAGGAGATATCAAGGATGATGAATTATTTAGCTCATTTAAGACTGCCATTGTTTTTTGTTGGCCTATTTCTTTTCTTTATTAGTGAACGATATCTTGATTTAGGTACCAATTCGTCAATGTTTACTGGTCTGGCCTTGATCTTGATGATTTTTTCTATTGGCCTATCTTTCTTAAAAAGTATGGAATCCAGAAAACACCGCTGGGATAATGAATCTAGAATCTGGATCTACATGGTTTCATGGCAGGCCTTTGTCCTTTTGGGACCGGTATTTTACTTAGTATATAAATCTATGGTGGGTGACCAAGATTATTCCGAGTCTTCCTTGCAGAAAATTCTTTTGGGTTTTTGGTTACTTTGCATAGTTTTGGGAGGCTTTTGGGGGCTGGGGCTTGAGCTCGCACGTATTTCTAATGGAAAAGGCGAGTTAGCAGAACCTTTTAAAGTCATGAAGTCGGGTCTTACTTGGCTGCTAGTAGGTATGATGTTGGCTGGTTTGGTCAGTGTGAATTATTCAGCAAGTCAGAAGAATAGGTCATATGACTTAAGCTATTTTAAGACGACTGCCGCTGGTGATTCTTCTCTCAAAATGGCGAAATCTTTAGAAAAGAAGATGGAAGTAGCGATATTTTTTCCCGATTCGAATGAAGTAAAGCCTCTCATCGATGAATATTTTAATTCACTACAGTCGGTCAGCGAATTTGTCTCTGTCAAAAATTATGATAAGGATCTTCATCCTAATAAAGCGGAGGAGTTTCGGGTTTCTAAGAATGGTCTAGTGATTCTCAGGTATAATAATAAGAGAGAGCGAATTGATATCGGACTCACTCAGGTTAAAGCTAGATCTAAGTTAAAAAAACTAGATAGTTTGTTCCAAAAAGCTTTCTTAAAGATCACTTCTACAAGAAGTATTGCTTATTTTACCTCTGGGCACGGTGAAATGACTTGGTCTGGTAAGCAGAAAAATCCTTTCCGATCGATAAGAGGTATGGAGCAGATACTGCGAGCATTGAATTACACAGTGAAAAAGTTTGGAGTGGATGAAGGCAGTCTTCAGCAGGTGCCTAAGAATGCTACTTTTGTGGGGATTCTGGGTCCTACTGAACCATTCCTGAAAGAGGAAATTAGTGTTCTGGAAGAGTATTTGGATAAAGGTGGAAAACTCCTAGTTTTATTTGATATTGAGCGCCAAGAAAATAAGGTCAAGAATATTGATGATAGTTTGTTGATGCAAATGCTGAAGAAAAGAGGGATTGCCTACAAGCGAGTGATGTTAGCTAACGAGAAGAAACATGTTGTTGCTATGAGAACTCAGGTTGATAAATGGTTTCTCTTTACGAATATTTTTGGTTCCCATCAATCTGTCCAGAGCCTGAATAAGCATGAAGAAAAAATTCAAGTTATGGTTTTTCAGACGGGCTATTTAGATTTAAGCGGTAAGGTTGATGGTTGGCAAGTCAGTGAAACGATTAAAAGTACAAATACGACCTTTGGTGACCTGAACAGAAACTTTAAATTTGACCCTGATGAGAAAAAGAAAACATATTCGTTGGGTGCTGTTGCTTCTGCTTCGGGTGGGGGCGAAATTCTTGCTTTTGCAGATGCTACTGCTATCAGTGATGCACTGATACGTAATGGCGGCAATCAGCTTCTAATCTCAGATACTTTAAAGTGGTTAGGTGATAAGGGCGAACTAACAGGAGAAGTTGCATCAGAAGAAGATGTCAAGATTAGGTTTTCCAGAACCCGTGAAAATTATGTTTTCTTTGCTTCTATTTTTGCAGTGCCTTGTTTAGTCATGTTGGTGGGTGGATTAGTGAATACAAGAAGAAGAGAAAGGAAGGTATTAAAGAATGCGTAATAATATAATAGGTTACAGTACTTTCTTAGTTATCTCGTTGGCATTAGCTTTTTATATCTCGTTACCAGGAGATAATAGGAGTTCTTCAGGGCAGAGCTGGATAGATATAGAACCATCATCAATTGAGGCAATTACCTATCAAAATAAAGATAAAAAAATTGTAGCTACAAGGTTAGATAAGTTAAATGGATTTTGGATTGACATGTCCCTGAAGTCTGAGCCTAAGGGTGAAGAAGCTGATAAAACTATAACAACAGAGCACGCTTTTAAAGCAAGTAGCAAGATAGATGCATTTACAAATTTCCTGAGTCCAGTATATGCAATTAGGCTGATAGGTGACGTTGATAAAGTAGATAAGGCGGAGTTTGGATTTGATGATGAATCTCCATTGTTGAGCGTAGCATATGGTAATGAGAAGATCTTTAAGCTGCTTATAGGAAAGAAGTCATATGGTAGCCGAAATCGTTTTGCATTAGATTCCGATAGAAATAAGATCATTCTCATTAGTGGTAGAAGCCTTGAAACTTTTTCAGGGGCTAAATTAAAGATGTTTGAGCGAGATTTACTAGCCTATAAGAGTGATGACATTGTTAAGGCTTCTATTTCTGCAGGAGGAATCAACGCTTCATGGGATCATACTTCTCGTGACTCAACGGGCAAGCTTCAATGGAAGGATGCTGCAAGTGATAAAAAAGCAGATCCTCGATACGGCACTTGGATCTCGAAGTTGCTTAAACTTAAAGTTATGGAATATGCTAATCAAGAATTGCACGGACAGCTAGATGCCGCTCAGCCCTTTTTAAATATAGATTTTGGTACCCGGAATGATAGTTCCTCTATTATTTTTAAGAGACGCATAGACAATGATACGATTTCTTACTGGGTTCTATCTAGCTATTTGGGGAGATATGCTAGGGTCAATACAGATAAAGCCGCAGCCATTGAGAAAGATATTGTTTCTTTAGTGGGCAAATCTTAACTAGGGCCGAATGTTAGGTTAGATTATATAGTTAGGGTATTTTTTTTATATT
>MDTC01237116.1_pt1 | contig 11254 bp, 14 predicted proteins | sample 811181 | NCBI WGS metagenome assembly MDTC01 (sample SAMN05326644, study PRJNA326480) | marine metagenome | isolation source: seawater | place: Pacific Ocean: North | collected 2011 | reverse complement strand
TTTATCAAATGTATCTATAATCATAATGATATATTTGATTTAAACCTTTTTGTAAAGAACCATTGTTTTATTAGTTTTACATTTTTTTCTTTTTATATGTTATAGAAATGATATTGAATGTAAAAGATATACCAAAAGAATTAGAAAAACTAGATGAATTACAAAAGGATAAAAATAAAATTAAAAATATGTTTTCCAGAATAAAAATAGATACTTTAAATGTGTTTGTAAGTATAAATCCTATAAAAATAAAATTAATTATACCTGTTGACATGTATGATAATGATAAAAAGGTATTAGGCATATATCCGTTTGGATCACAACAAAAGGAGGTTTTAAATATAAAAAATAAAAAGGATAAATTACTTTATCATTTAATGGATGTCGGTGGATATAGTAACATTCCACAAGAATCGGTATCAATAAAAATACTTGATATAAATTATAAGGATGTAAAAAAATTATTTAGAAAGGAAAAAATATACAAAGATTTATTAAATCGTTATGATGATGTAGTAAATAGAACGGATGTAATTAAAGTATTGATACATAATATTAGCGATACTGTTCTATATATAAAAAATTCAATGATGAAGAATTTATTTCCACAATCTTATTTAGATAAAGAAGGAAAATCTATTTATTTATTTAATAATACTGATATGAACGATAGATTTAGAATAACTTATCGTACATCAGGTAAATCATTATTTCCAATACATGAAGGAGAAGGTCCATTATACACAAATCTATATCCTGGGAGATTTGGAAATAATAGTATAAATATAAATAATGTTAAAGAAATAAGTAGTAAAGGACAAAAAAAGGTAAAATTATTAATTAAAAATATGAAAACACAAAATAAAACAAAAAAGAAATCACATAAAACAAAAAAGAAACGCACTATAAAAATCTAATTTTATATAATTCTATAAACGTAATCAAATGTATCTATAATGATATATTTGATTTAAACCTTTTTGTAAAGAACCATTGTTTTATTAGTTTTGGTTCCGACTTTGCGTTTGTATGTGCTTCCCTTGTATTTAAAGAAAGGCAATACTTTTTTTTTGGCATCAATAAGAAGTTTGAAGAATTCGTTCATTTTCTTCTTCTTTCCCTTTCTTTTTTTCGTTGCTTGTCTCTTCTTGCCATGTTTCTTGCCGACTTTTCTTTTCTTTCCGCCTTCAATAGGAGCACCTACCATAGACTCTTCCGCAGGTTCGTAGCCACCAACGCGTTTCATTGTTTTTCTAGCCATTTTATATATTAACATAACATAAAAAAATCCGACCCAATATAATCCGACCAAATATAATCCGACCAAATATAATCTGACAAAAAATAAACAAAAATAGTATATAATAATATATTATGTTTGTTGTACCGAAGAAGTATATTCCTAAATATCTGTCTAAATCAAACGCGCAAGTTTTAAAGAAGGAGATACAAAAATCGCGCAAGGCGTACAAGAAGGGAAAATATTATATACGAAAGCCGGTAAAAACGATGAAAGTTCAGGAATCGATACATGTGAAAAATGCGAAAAAGTTGTATGGTATTCGCACGATGAAAATAAATAAAGAATTGTCTCGTAAGACAAAGTGTTCTTTGAAGGGATTACAAAAAATAATGCAAAAAGGAAAAGGTGCGTATTTCAGTGGGTCTCGTCCCGGTCAAACACCGACTAGTTGGGGGTATGCTCGGTTAGCGAGTTCTATTACGGGTGGTAAATCGGCTGCCGTAGATTTCCATATATTGGACGAACATTGTGATCATAAGACGAGTAAGGCTTACAAATTAGCTAAAAAATCGCGAAAAAAGCATAAAAAAGGGACACGAAAGGTTCCAAAGCGTTATTTATGATTCCATAAACCAGGTTTCCCATGCGAGTTTGTAGCGAAGATTTTTGTCGTAAAGATTTTGAAAAGACAAAGAGGTTTCGTTGGTAAATTTAATTTGGTCTATAATGGCTTCTTTTAGGTAAATGCTGGGTATTTGTGTTTCGTCCCAAAACGGGGATTGAATGATATTTTTGACGTCAAACGAGAATGAATTATTTTCTATTTTTATGATGCGTCCGACGACCACAAATAATACTTCATTGATTCCATTTAGGCTCCGAGGTTTCCACGCAAAATACAGGTTTGAGCCTTGTGTATTTACCACGACCTCGGGCCAAGAGTTGCTAAGTTTTTTTTGTGATTCTTCGATATCATTTTGTAGTTCTTGTATGGCGGACATAATGTGTAGGTCGTCGTAAACAAATACACCGGTTTTGGTTAGATTACGTGATCTTCGTCGGCACATGACGTCGAGTAAAATATTTTGCATCCAGTTTTTAGAAATGAGCGAGGCAGTTCCGGCGCTAACCACGGTAATATCTTTGCGTGGTTCTTTCACATTTGGAATAAATTTCCGAGACGATCCATCGGGTAATTTTTTCGGTAAAATCATTGTTATCAAAAGTTTCCAAAAATGCATTATATAATTGATAATGTATATATCTTTATGTGTTAATGAAAAATAATTACACTAAATAATCGTGTTTTTAAATAATTATCTTATGAGAGAATATGATGAAACATTAACGAAAGAACAATAATGACTTCAAAATATCAAATTATTTCTAGCAAATTACCGTTTTTTTCCATGATCCAAAATTCAAAATTTATTCCGGCGTTTATGCACGCTTCACGTTTTTTCAAATTTTTCTCTTTTTGAATTTCAAATGTATAATCCGATTTGATTTCAATTATTTTATCTGTTGAAATTTGGTAAAAGTCTGGATAATATCTATGCCAACCATCTTCAAAATAATAGAATATCTGTCCACATTTTATTTCTATTTTATCCGTATCAGTAATAATATCATCTTCGTTGCCCCCGTTTGTAATAAAGTAGTCCAAGGCTTGTGGCTCATATCCTTGAACTGTGTCAATGCGACCGGATGGAAATGTATATTCTTTTCTTTTAAATGCTGATTTTTGTTGTTTATCAAATAATTCTGCGTTTTGCATCGCGTATTTACATCCATGTCTTTCTATGTTAGTTGCGGTTATTTTATCTTTTACAATTTGACTTTGAGTACACCATTCAACTCCGTAATTATTTAAAAACGTTTTTTTCTGTTTCAATATTTTTTCTTTTTGTACGCATGTTCTACATTTCCCCCCATCGGCATCACTAATACTGATTAATTCAGCAAAAGCTACAAGAGACTTGCTTCTTTCTTTTTCACCACAACTACAAGTAAAATCAATGTATAAATGTCTATGTATTTCTTTGCTTTGATATTCACTAATAGGTTTTCCATCAATAGAAACATCTGTACATTTGTATTTGTCTATTATTTCTTTGATTAATTTTAGAATATCTGTATCTAATCCAGTTTTTAATCTGGTTTCTCTCCTTTTCAATGCTGATTCTTTTAGCATACATTTTTCACATTTCCCCCCATCGGCATCGCCATTAACTAATTCAACAAAAGCCAAAACAGACTTGCTTCGTTTTTCACCACAACTACAAGTAAAATTTATTTCTAACTTACTATCTATTTGTTTGCTTAGATATTCACTAATAGGTTTTCCAGCAATAGAAACATCCGTACACTTGTATATGTCTATTATTTCTTTGATTAATTTTAGAAAATCTCTATCTAATCCAGTTTTTAATCTGGTTTCTTTCCTTTTCAATATTGTTTCTTTTCGTATACATGTTCTACATTTCCCCCCATCGGCATCAGTATTGCTCATTAATTCAACAAAAGACAAAATAGACTTGTTTTGTTTTTCACCACAATTACAAGTAAAATTTATGTTTAACTTACCATTTATATCTGTGCTTCGATATTCACTAATAGGTTTTCCATTAATAGAAACATCCGTACAGTTGTATATGTTTATTTTTTCTTTGATTAATTCTAGATAATCTATAGCAGATCCATTATTTAATCGAGTTTCTCGTCGTATCAATCTAGCATTCTGTTTAGTACATGTCTCGCAAAAACAACCAGAAATTAAAAAATGACGATAACTCTTTATAACATCACCAGAACAATTTAAACAATTTGCTTCAATTATTGTTTCTCTAATTATTTTCTCTTTACTATAATCTTTGGTTAAAACAATATTATTTTCATCGCAATATTGTTTTAATCTATTGTAATCATATCTGGTTTTTAGTTTTCGTGTGCTCATTATAGATAAATAATGTGATATATTTAAATGACTTTTAAATATATATGTGTATCTTTACACCTAAATAGGTCATAAATTATTTTATTTTATTTAATAAAAGCTCTCTAACTTTCTTTTACAATATAAAAAAATTTTGGTATAATAAATGTTATATATGATATTTCATTGATAAAATAACTCCACTATTTCTATTTGCTTTTCACTTTGATTGTCTATCCAATATTGAATGGTTTCAATTTATTCGATTAATAAAGTTATAGAATATATTGAAACGCGTATTTTTCCAAGAAGTTCATTCTAATTTTGAATCCGTATTCCAGTAGTTTGCAAACTTCGGGTTCTTGTAACTTGCGTGCAACCGCTTCTATTTGCTGTGAATCTTTCAAAATAAAAACGTGTATATCTCGTCCGTATATTCCATAAGAACCGTTTGTATCTTTAATGATGCGAAGGAGTCGTTTGTGTGGTATAATAATTTTTGGAATACCTTGATATAGTCCGGGAGTTTTTGATATGTATCCGTGTAATATCAATGTATTTTTTTTCCATGATGCTCCGGAAATGACTTTGTATTCGTGTTCGTGATCGATGGGTATAGATTCCAATGTGATATTGTGTGTATTTCCATCAATATATTGTGTTGCTTGTTTCACGATGGATTGATTCATATATGCAACTTTCTTTATATTTTCAAAACAAGAGACAAGAGGTTTATTTTTGAGTTGTTTTAAGAAGCGAGTTCCATAATTCGTTGGGATACAGAAACCGGGTGGTAACACAAATGGTATATAAGAGGCATATTCTGGATCGTATAAATAAAATTTAATCTCTTGTCTCTTGATTGGTTTTTCAATTCTCATTTTTTTCTGGACCATAACATAGCACACGGGTGTTTGGCAATTATATTTAAAGATTGCATTTGCTCTGGCACAGTCAAATACTTTTAAAAAGCACAGTTTGTTTTGTTGTGTAAAAAAGTCATAAATATTTGCTTTATCTTTTTTGAGCCAAATACAAGGAATAATTCCATAAAAGTATCCTTCTTCTTTGAGGATGTATTGAAAGAAATGATAAATCATCAAGGTCCAAATGGTGACGCCTCGTTTACCTTTTTGTCCTCCGCCACCGCCGGTCCCATTATTATGGAATGGTAGATTTCCCCAAACAAGATCGTAGCAAGGTTGGTGTGGTTTCCAGTCTAGAGCATTTCCAATAAACAGGCTATCATTTTTATGTGTAAGAAGATTAGACAAATGAGTTTGTCTCTGGGGATTGATTTCGTTCATGGTGTAAGAATTATAGCAACAATCTAATGTTTGATAGAACACACCTAAACCGGCGCCGGGTTCGAATATATTTTTATGAAAAAAGTCATTTCCCATAAGTTGTTTGGCGTCATCTATCATCCATTGAACGAGCCACGATGGTGTAAAAACTTCTCCATATTTTTCTTTATTTTCTTTCATACTCTATTATGAGTGTATTAAAAATAAAGAAAAATGACTTATTTAAAGGATTTTAAAACGAGGTTTTAAAACGAGGTTTCAATTTTTTTTGCTTTAACAAATCAACTGTTCTTCGTCCGAGTACTTTCCGTGTGTTATTTTCTGTACGGATTCCTCGTATCATTTTATTGTAATTTCGCATTGATTTTTTCTCTTTATTCCAGTGGTTCCATGAATAGTTTCGTCTTGTTTTTCTTCTATGACGATTTCTTACTTTATGAGACATTTTTTTGCGTTTTTTGTTGCGTGGTATGCAGTAATAACCACAAAAATTTTTATAATTTAGTGTGCCACCATAGTCGCGCGCGGCCCATTGAGGGTCAAGGATAAGGTTATGATTAGAGTCGTATTTTGTGGTTGGTTTATAGCCAGGTTTATGGGTCCATACGCCGTCATCGTTAAGGCGATAATAATGATAATCGCGTCCTGGTGCAACCACCATGGCTCCTTTATAAAACCTGGGGTCGCATTTTTGACGTCCGGATTTCAGTTTATATATATTTGGATTATCGTTGATTGTTCTATTTTCGATATTGGGGCAATTATAGTTTGTTTTATTTAACTGTGGAAACCCGGACAAGTATCCTGGTTGTGCGCGCCGGCACATATTGTGGTGTTTAAAATCTTTTTTGCATAATTCCATGGCTTCTTTGCTTTGTAAATTTAAAAAATAAGTGTAGCAGTTATGGCTTTCGCGTAAGTATGGGTTTATATTATAGAGGTTATCTTTTGAGGACAAGAGTTCACCATTATGGCTATTTTGAATGCGTATATCATTATTTATTAATGTTTGTTGTGCGTTTTCTAGTGTCGGTGTTTCTTTAAATCGTGGCATATATATACAAAAGAAATTAAGATTTGAGTTGTTTAAAGAAGTTTTTTTTGAATTCTCTTGCTTTTCGGTCAAAATCGTTTGTATACAAGTTGGAGCTACATTCAATAAGGTCAAGCCCCATAAGATCTTCATCCTCCGATTGTAACAAATAAGCATACATTTTGGTTAATTTTTGATGTATGATATTGAAAATATTTTTTAGTTCGGCTGGTGTTATTTTTTTCCAGGTTTTGATGTCTTCGTTCCATATGAAGATGGTTTCTTTCAATGGATAAAATATGTAAGAATTGTGTTCCTGAAACATATTTTGATTATGTTCGCAGAGTATATCAATTACAACATTGTAAATGGTATTAGAGTTATTTAGTATTTGCATAACGTATTTTTTGTCAACAATAAGTTTTTCTTGAATATGCGTTTCAATGATGGTGTAACAAGGTGTGATGTTTAGCATTGTATTTTCGGGTGAGGAAAAGGAACCCATTTTTTCCAAGCGATCACATTTGGCTTCAATTCGTTCTATGGATGTGTTTAATTGTTTAAATTGGTTTTCGCAAAGGGTTTGTAATTCCGTAATGGCTTGTATTGTTTTGCTCATATATTCTGTGATGTAAAAATAAAGTTAAATCAATTTTATTATATAAAAATAAACGCAAGTATTTATTTACAAATATTTGAGAACCCAAGAAATAAAAAAGAATACATTAAGCATTCTTTTTTATTTAAATGTTTTTAACGGCGACGTGATTTGCGTTTTTTTGATTTTTTCTTGTTTCGACGAGACTTTTTTGATTTATTGTTTCGGCGACGACGACGCGATTTTCCGCCTGTCCGCTCCGCGGCCTTCATGACGTCCTTGTTCCCCTGCAGATCGGCATGGGCGTACTGCATCGCTCTCTGGTTCTGCTTCACGGCCTCCGTGACGATCTCCTTGTTATTCTGCAGACCGGCAGAGGCGTACTTCAGCGCCCTCCCGTTCTGCTTCACGACCTTCAGCATGAACGCATGATCATTCATCTTTTCAAAGTATAATTTCACACATACTTGATCATCATATGGAAGATGACTTAGGTCGTCATTTTCGGTAAGACCTTCGTGTTGATCACGAGCTATCCTCGCACCTTTGATGAATTTTTCGTCTTGTTGGTTGTCTAACATTATTATATACTAACTAAATATTTAATTTTATAAAAAATAGATACTCGCGAATCTGTATTCTTTACTACCGTATTCTAAATCAAGTTTATACGATACTAAAGTAAAAATCGTTCCTCATTTGAGAATCCAAGAAATAAAAAAGAATACATTAAGCATTCTTTTTTATTTAAATGTTTTTAACGGCGACGGCGTGATTTGCGTTTATTTGATTTTTTATTATTTCTTGTTTTCTTGTTTCTTGTTTTACGCCTTTTCTTCTTTGATTTTCGTTTTCCGCCCTTGTTATGTCCTCGCACTAGTCCATCCGCCCACACGCTCGACGACAAATTCACCAAGGTCGTGTTTCCAATTTTGACCGGTTTACCGAAAAACCGGTCTTGAAACATACCTTCTTATTCATCAAAGATAAACTGCGATGTGCCAAAACAATATGTCATGATAATGTCGGCGTTTTATATGACTCGTAATCAAACGCGTGATATTTTTATATATAGTATGCGTGAATATCAGCGAAATATTTTAGAGCAAATGGAGTATATATCGAACAATAGTGAGACAACGATTCGTGTTCTCAAGCCACATTCGTTTATTTATGAATGTTTATTCAATATTACGATTTTGTCTCTTGATTATTTATCCAAAACTAAATCCAAGGAAGAGATCATTGAAGAAAACCGTGCATTGTATATGCGTAAAAATGCGGATTATGGTAATTCGTTTAAAGATTTTGCGTGGATTGGATTATTGGTGCGTCTAAATGACAAGATCAATCGTATTCTTTGTCTCATGGATAGTGGTAGTATCCAGGTAAAAGATGAACGTGTTGAGGATACGATCCAGGATTTATATAACTATGGAATATTGAGTTTAATGTATAAAAACGCGTCATAAATCAGTATAAATATTATGACTTGGTATATATATATGGAACAAATGACTCAAGAATTAGATATAAATAATTATGATTTGAAGGCTTTAAAGAAAGTGTTTAATCATCATGCGGGGTGTAATAATTTTTTGAATCAATATACTTTATTGGATGTGGAAGAATCTAAGAAGAAGGTGTATTTAGCGTTAATGAAAAAGTATAATTATCAGAACGAGGAATATATTTCTAAATTTGTGGAAGAGGCTTCAAATCAATTGACGAGTAGTTTATTTTTAACGAAAGAAGGGGACACGCGAAATACGCAAATGGTTGGTGTAAAGGATGTGATCCAGGATCCGCGCAAGTTGAATCCCAATTATTTCCAAGAGACATTCCGTATTATAAACATTGATTCCATGTATCGTGAGAAGATTTGGTATTCTAATTACACCTATGATAGTAAAACGAGTACGAATATGATCGTGGAATTGAATGATACGTTGGATAGTGTGGTTTCATTGGAATTAACAAGTGTATGTATACCGTATACATTTTATACGATAGATGAGAATTACGGAAACAATTATTTCTACATTCAAGATAATACTACGACGGATGCGGAATTACAAAAGGTAGAAATATCGGGTGGAAATTATACGAATAGTACGTTGATAGATGCGATCAACGACGCCTTAAATGATTTGGGTTTAGATATATCAAGTAATTTGAATGTTATTACGAACAAGGTGGATTTTGTGAATCAAGGTACAATAAATTATACGATTATATTTTATGATTATTTAGACAATGACACTAATTTCTCGGATACGTATAGTAGTGTTAGCAGTGCGAATACGCAAAGTAAGGTGAATAATAATTTAGGTTGGATATTGGGGTATCGTACTTTGGATTCTTCTAATGTGTGTTTAGAGTATACGTTAGGAGCTTCGGCTACGATTACGGCGGAGGCGTTATGTTTTATACCGCAAACGAAGTATTTTGTGATTGTGATTGATGATTTAAACAAGAATCAGACGAACAAGGGTTTAGTGCAAATCAGTCACGATGCCAAGAGGTTTATACGTCCGACGCAATATTTCATGGAGACGGACAATTCATTGAATTGTATAAAGAATGCGAATTTCAGTTCGTATGTGGATGACAGTTCGCGAACCATGACGAAGAATCAGCTGTATAGTGCGTTACAGATTAATAATTACGGTTCAGATTTGAATACGAAGAATAGTAAGATGAATGCGAATTTGATAAACAATGTGTTTGGTATTGTTCCATTTGAGAACAAGTCATTGGTGTGGGGTCAGTCGATGTTTACGAGTGACAAGAACAAGTTTAAGCGCAAATACAGTGGTCCTGTAAGTATTGAAAAGCTTGCAATCAAGTTGTTGGATGACCGTGGCAATGTGATAAATTTGAATGGTGCGGAATGGTCGTTTTCTATGATAAGTACGCATTTGTATTCGCTTTAAATAAATAACCCGATGAAAAAATTGAAATGCCTTATGGTGTAAAAAAGGGTTGATATATCTATGAATACGAAGATAACAAAAAAGAATATATGTATATCATTATTTCCTAAACAAGTAACATTTCACGAATTAGAGATTGGAAATACTCAATTATTATGTGTATCCAATGGCATGATATATCGGCGAATGAAGTCAACTTATTGGAAGCAAGTTGAGAATCGTCGTAATCACAATAAGGGTTATAATGTGATATTGATTGAAAAGAAGCAATATACGCGTGCGAAGATTATATTAATGTCTCAAGGTAAGATAAATATAGATATGAAAAATATGAATATTTACCATAAGAATGGGGATCGTTTGGATTGCGCGTTTACGAATTTATGTTTAAATGTTCCAACAATATGAGTCCAACAATATGAGTCCAACAATATGAATCTTTCTTAAATGATTCATATTATTTTAATATTTAGTTGCGTCGGTTTTGTCGGCGGTTGCGACGGTTCTTGCGGGTTTTGTTGTTGTTGCGGTTCTTGTTATTGCGGTTCTTGTTGCTGCGTCGGTTCTTGTTGCTGCGTCGGTTCTTGTTGCTGCGACGGTTCTTGTTGCGGCGGTTTTGGCGGCGGTTTTGTTGTCCGCCAGCCATTTCTTCTTCAACATCTACGTTTTCGTGTTCAGGCATTTATATATTAACGCAAGAAAAAAATTATAGGGAGTCTAATTTTAAGAAAGCTTCAATTGAGGATTTATCGCGGCCTTGATTATATTCGGTAGATTTTCCGTTTTCAAATACTAAAATAGTTGGGTATCCTTTAATATTATATTTTTTCATGATTTCGGCGTGTTCTGGATTTTCGGCTGATTTACCGCATTCGACTTTGATGAATTTCATTTCATTTTGCGATTCGTTCCATTTGCTGGATAGTTCGTCCCAAGTCGGCATAAATTTCTTACAATGTCCGCACCAGTCGGCATAAAAAAGCACCATAGATTTTTGCGGAGCTACATCGTCTTCAAGAGTTTCGGGAGTGCTTTCAAATCCTTCTTTGGAGAGTAAGAAATGATGTATTAAGTATAGAACCAAAAGGAAACCAAGTAAAAAAAGAACTTTTGGTATGTTTTTTGGTTTGGATAAGAATGTGATTTTCTTTTGTATTTTTTGTAAAGGTTTCATAATAAGTTTTTTAACGTCCATATTATAC
>MDTC01231170.1_pt1 | contig 11254 bp, 10 predicted proteins | sample 811181 | NCBI WGS metagenome assembly MDTC01 (sample SAMN05326644, study PRJNA326480) | marine metagenome | isolation source: seawater | place: Pacific Ocean: North | collected 2011 | reverse complement strand
GAATTGGATGACTGCCTGCTCCACCTCAGACTGAACTTACTCGACGTGGGCTGCGTTGTTCTCGAAACGCGGGGTGAAGCCAAGACCCTCGTGGCCATCGACGGTCTATTGGAGCAATTTGCGGACCACTGGTTTGTCCACGAGGTGCGCCATTATATCAAACGGACATTAAAGCGCCTTGACTACACGGCTAAGACAATCTTTGCGCTCGCGGCGGAGGAGTCCGCATTTGTTGGCACGCTCTTTGAGCTGGCCATGGCTGCGGATCGGTTCTTCATGTTGGATGACCCAAATGAAAAAGTCGCCATCGAGCTGACACCGATGAACGGTGGAGCGTATCCCATGGGTAACGGCTTGAGTCGTCTGCAAACGCGTTTCCTGGGAGAGCCCGACTCGACCGGACGTGCCTTAGAGACGATCGGCGGCCCACTGACGACATTTGATGCCTACGATCTGGGGCTGGTGACCTTCAATCCGGATGATATCGATTGGGATGACGAAATACGGGTGGCCCTCGAGGAGCGGTCGAGCATGTCACCCGATGCGTTGACTGGAATGGAAGCGAACTTACGATTCGCGGGTCCGGAGACGTTGGAGACAAAAATATTTGGCCGATTATCGGCTTGGCAAAACTGGATTTTCCAGCGGCCAAACGCCGTCGGAGAACACGGAGCACTGAAAGCGTTTGGGCAGCCGACCTCGGCGCAATTCAACTGGGAGCGAACATAAATGGGTAATATAAACTACCAAGATCGAATTCCAAACAATGTCGATCTGAGCAATGATCGTAGACTGCAACGCGCATTGGAGGCCTGGCAGCCAGATTACCTTAATTGGTGGATGGAGATGGGACCCGAAGGCTTTCAAGAGGACAGAATTTTCCTCCGCACGGCTGTCTCCGTTGAACGGGACGGTTGGGCAAATTTTGGTTATGTGAAGATGCCCGAGTATCGTTGGGGTATCTTTCTGACGCCATCTGACGGCGAACGCAAAGTCAATTTTGGCGATCATATGGGAGACGACGCGTGGCAAGCCGTGCCCGGCGAATACCGAAATATGCTGAGGCGTATCATCGTGACCCAAGGGGACACAGAGCCGGCGTCAGTCGAGCAGCAGCGTCTTTTAGGTCAGACCTGCCCATCACTCTACGATTTGAGAAATCTGTTTCAAGTCAACGTCGAAGAGGGACGCCACCTTTGGGCCATGGTCTACCTGCTACATCGTTATTTTGGTCGAGACGGCCGCGAAGAAGCCGAGGAGTTGTTGGAACGGCGCAGTGGTGATGTGGACAGTCCGCGAATCCTGGGCGCGTTTAATGAACCGTGCAGTGACTGGCTGAATTTCTTCTGTTTCACTACCTTTACAGACCGGGACGGGAAGTACCAATTGCGTGCGCTCTCAGAGAGTGGGTTTGATCCGCTCGCCCGAACGTGTTCGTTCATGCTGACCGAAGAGGCCCACCATATGTTTGTGGGTCAAACGGGCATGGCACGAATCATTAAGAGAACGGCCGAACGGATGAAAGAGGGCGACCCTCGTAAGCTCGGAGCCATTCCGTTAGACATGGTCCAGCGACATATCAACTTGTGGTATGCACTGTCGCTAGACCTGTTCGGTGGCGAAGATTCCAGTAATGCGGCGACATTCTTCGCAGCCGGACTCAAAGGCCGTGACCAAGAAATGCGTCTCTATGATGACCATTTGGCCCTCGATCAGTATTACAAACTCACGCGCTATTCCAACGATGGCAAAGCGACCATCGAGGACCTGCCACTGAGGCGAGCGATGAATGAGGTGCTTCGCGACGCGTATGTTGAAGACTGTGAGAAGACCGTGGCCGTGTGGAATCGAACCTTGAAAAAGGAAGGGTGTGATGTCCGCCTAACGCTGCCTCATCGGCGCTTCTACAGGCATCAGGGGATTTATGCCGGACTTCATTTTGACATCGATGGCAATTGGATGTCTGCGGATGAGTGGCAAACACAACGAGACGCATGGTTGCCGACTGCCGCTGATAAAAGCTACGTTCAGAGCTTGATGAAACCATGCACGGAGCCTGGCCAGTTCGCCGATTGGATTTCCCCCCCGCCCCGCGGCATTGAAGGCAAGCCTATTGAGTATGACTACGTCGAGTTTGTTGACGCCTAAGCTCGGGGTCATGACATGACAGTCAGGATGGCTGCGCGCTTGCCTCATAGCAAGCGGCGCAACCACTTCTCTTTCGTCTCATTATAGGGCGGATACATGATAGACGGGTCGACCATAAACGGTTTTTTGAGCACGGATTTCGTGTGCGTGAACGTGTCGAAACTCGCCTGCCCATGATAAGCGCCCATGCCGCTTTCACCGACACCACCAAATGGCAGACTAGAGACGGCATAGTGCAACATCACATGGTTGATGGTCGCGCCACCAGACGATGTGCGCGATAGAATGGCTTCGGCGACATCGTCATCGCCAGTAAATACATAGAGGGCAAGGGGCTTGTCGCGCCCATTGATAAAGCGGATGGCAGCGTCGATACCGTCGACGGATAGAACCGGCAAGATCGGTCCAAAAATCTCTTCACACATGACGGGCGAATCAGGCGCTACATTTTGTAGAACCGTTGGCGCTATGTAACGATCAGCCGGGTCTGCCTGACCGCCAATAACCGCGTCTTGGTTAGCCAGAAGGCGGCTCAGCCTTTGGTGATGCCGGTCGCTTACAATCCGCGCATAGCTGTCAGTCTGCTGTGGGTTGCGACCATAAAACCCGTCTATCGCTGCCCGTAAATGCTCAAGAAACGCATTGTGTATCTCACCGTCAACCAGAATGTAATCAGGCGCAATGCATGTCTGACCCGCGTTGGTGAACTTGCCCCAGGCGACTCGACGCGCGGTCGTTTTTAAATCTGCGCTTTTGTTTATATAAACGGGACTTTTTCCACCCAATTCCAAGGTAACAGGAGTCAAGTGCTTGGCTGCCGCTGCCATAATGATGCGTGCAACATGCCCATTCCCCGTGTAGAAAATGTGGTCAAAACGCTCGGCGAGTAATGCCGTTGTTTCCGGAATGGCCCCCTCAACGACCTTGATGGCGTCGTTGTCGACGTAGCGGGGTAATAAATCGGCGATCATCTTCGACGTGTTCGATGAAATTTCCGATGGTTTAATGACCGCTGCGTTACCTGCGGCGATCGCTCCCATGAGGGGGGTTATCACCAAATTAAAAGGATAGTTCCACGGAGCGATGATTAAAACGACACCAAGTGGATCTTTATACAGCCTTGAACTGCCTGGTTGGGTGACCAACGGGGTAGATACTTTCTCTGGTTTCATCCATCCCTTTAAGGCCCGCATCGTTTCTTTTAAATCCCGGAGGGCAACGCCTATCTCAGCGGCCCATGCTTCGAACATAGGTTTTCCTAAGTCCGCTTTGAGCGCAGCAAGAATGACATCGGAATTGTCCTCTATCATTGTATGAAGGGCTCTTAATTGACCGAGCCGCCATTCGTATGAGCGAGTTCCACCACTATCGAATGCCCGGCGAGCGTCTGCAACCACCTGCCCAATCAAGTCAGTACTCATGAATCGAACTCCCCACTGTCAGATTACGAGGGTAAACCATAGCCATCGCCACGGGAAAATACCAGCCCGGGCCCATTAACAATCGAGCCCCTTGATAGACACTACGCCGTGAAATTGGGCCGGCGTTTTTCCTTAAACGCTTGCAGCGCCTCAAGGTGGTCTGGCCCACCCCAAAGCGTTTCGAACAATTGATTCTCCATACGCATGTTGTCAGCTAGAGTTGACCGGCGTGCGTCCTGAAAAAGACGTTTCGTCGCGGCATTCGCTTTTGGCGCCGCGCTATTAAACTGGCTAATCAGTTCAAGGGCAATCTGTAATCCGTTACCCGTCTCCGCAATGCCATTGCAAAGACCCAATTCGAACGCGCGCTGAGCACTGATTTTCTCACCGGTCATAGCCATTTGAAGGGCTCGTGAATAGCCGATTAAGTCGACAAGCCGCCAGCCTCCAGACCAGCCGGTTGTCAATCCAACCTGAGATTGCTTAAAGCTCATGTATGCGTGCCGCTCGAACACCCTGAAATCGCAGGCAAGGGCAAGCTCAGCCCCGCCACCCAATGCGTAGCCGTTTAGAACGGCCACAATCGGAACAGGAAGCAGGGAGAGTTCGGTGAGCACCCGCTGCATCTGGCTTGCCATTTTCGCTCCATCGGCTGGGTCCCTGAGCGCGGTCAACCACTTTAAATCCCCACCGGAACAAAACGCGTCCGACCCGGTACCGCTGACCAGAACAGCTCGCAAATCGGTCCGCTGACTCAGGTCTCTGATACTCTGGTCTAAGCCATGAATGACCGCCTGGTTAATGGCATTTCTAAAGGTGGGCCTATTGAGCGAAATTTTCGCAATACCAGACTCCACTTTACAACTCAGTTCGGACATATCTCTCTCCTTCGCTCAGCAACTCAGCCCTGCCGACCAGGGATGGCAAAATAACCCCGGAGAGTAAACGATAACAGAGATAAACGTCATCCTCATGGGCGGCATCGCTTGCAATGAGACCTCAATGGTCAGATAAACACCCTATGACAGCATTCTCACATATTGGCGCGCCCGAACATGAGCTGACTCGTTCATCAGCCGCTCGCGTGATCGGTGACCTAGCTAAAGCAAGTGGGCTTTTCCTGAGTCATTTCGAATATCGATATCACATGCCACTGCCCGAGGTCTGGTGTCCGCCTAATCAACCGGACGTCTCCGCTCAGCCGTATTGGAAATCAGGCCATCTTGTGGAACACAAATATCGGCATTTTAGGTACGACAACCCCATCGGTAGTTTTCATCCAAGTCATGACCCGAAATGGGCCGCCCATGAATTGTGTCATGCGCTCATCGGCTTCGCATGGACGCCTGGCGCCCCCCCCCTATTTCACTCACTGTCAGCGCGTCTCTCAGAGTTGCTGCCCGTTGCACTCTGGTATTTTTTTGATGAAATCGATCTCCGTCGATGCGAACAACATGCGGGTCTTGGAGACCTGTTCGGTCAGCGTTGCGACGCCTGTGATGCCTCAGCCATGGCCGGGCCAACCTCCGACAAAGACACCCAGTTTCTGAAGGAGGGCCTCGCATTTGTCGATCGCGAACTCGCTGCCATTGCGCGAACACGCCGAACAGGTATTCCCACGGGGCATCGATATGCCACCATCGACTTGAGCAATGATGCACTCACCTGGACTGCAGCCAATCGACTCAGATTAGAATCGGACGAATTCCGATGGTTTCGACATCTATTTCTGGGCCCGGAACAAGGGGCATTTACCGACCTAGACGCACAAGAGGCCCGGGTTGTCGAACTGATGAATGCGATCACGGAGCGCGGCGTCGCCCGCCCGCTGGTCGGCGACCGGTCGACTTGGATTTGCCAAGACCTTGCCTGGCGCATCTTGATGGTTGCAATGGACTGCGATGGCGAGTGTCGGACGGAACTCGAAAAAATAATCGTGACGCTCGCGGACACGACCAAAACGTCGGTAAAATCAAGTTTAGTCTCCTATCAAGCACTTTGCGAAGACTGGTATCTCCCGCCATTTAGAGATGTTTTCGCAGTTGGCTATCCGCTTTGTGAGGGCGTAGGCTGGTCTATCGATCAAATCACAAACGGTTTGGAAGAAACTCTTCCAAACACAACGGCTCTGCTCGGTGATGCTTTGCCCCCTGTCCTGCTCGCCTTTGCTGAACAAGAGACTCCAAGACGCACCCCATTGGCGCGGCGCTTCACTCAATTCCTGTCCGATGAAGCGCCAGGCCCTACAGCCGAAGTCGCTCGCTACGAGACCGCGTTCATCCACCCAAGCAGCGCCTCCATTATGCACGATGCTCTGTACTCAGAAAAACAATGCGACGAGACACAATGGACAATCGCACCAGGTGTCGAACGGCTTCATTTTCAGTTCGACGTACCCAACATCATCGCGTCGGTCGATAGACTGCCCGAGACGTTACCCCAAAAAAAGCATCACCTGCTGGTCAAGAGAGCGAGTGATGGAGAACTCGACATACTTGAACTCACAGAGACGGCATTCAATGGGTTCGCTCAACTGGAGACCATGCCGAGCCGTTTGGACCAAATCAAAATTGATGCAAAAGAGTTAGATAGTCTCGTGCGACTCGGATTCATTGTGCCCGTCCGCTATCCGCTCTTGGTATCGAGCCGTGGCAATGGCGATCCGAGGCACGTCCAAGATCCCGTCTAGCCCAGCGAGTGCAGCCTCAGATAGAGCCATAGCCAGTTCCGTACCCAACATAGACCGATATTGACTAGACCAACGACGGCCTCCCAGAAAACCAACCGTGGCAAGTAGCCCATCTAGCATGGGTGCACCCAGTGACTCGAGCGGACGCTTATCGTCTCTTTGGCCCAAAATAAACGATGGGCGTGCAATACAATGAGAAAGGCTTGAGACGGCCAGGCGCGCTTCGACTTTGGCTCTGGCGAGAAGATATCCATTTCGTGTTGTTGGGGTGACGCCAACCGCCGAGAGATAAATGAACCTAGCTGAGGGTATGGCCATCTCGGCTGCCTCGATCAGCATCACTGTCAATCTATAATCGACGGCCTCATAGTCTCCATCACCCGCTCGAGTTCGCTTTTTAGTCGTACCCAGCAATCCAAAAACCATGTCCGGCTCTTCGCTTCGATATGCAGCCGAGATCGACTCGACGGCCCACGGAGCCGCCGATACCCTTGCACCCAAAGCCTCAAAGTGACGTGTCCATTCATCGAGGCGTTTCGAGTCAGGACGCACATGTGCGACTACGTCAATGTTTGCATCCCTCAAGTATTTGACAACCCACCGACCTGTCAGGCCAGTCGCTCCAGCGACGAAAGCTTTCGCCATGTGCCCTCTCTTTCTTTTTTCAGACTCGATAGCCCAGGTAAAATCAGATACGCTGAAGCATAACTGAGGTCTAGATAGGTTCCCATGCAAGATTCAAAAAAGCAGAGGTCGGACAAACCACAAGACACACGGGACAACGCGCGGCTCCAAGCGGTCATCCGACAAATTCGCCGGGACGCGGAGGACAATGCCAGTCAATACCTTCGGGAGACTCGTGTCCCAGCTGGAGGCGAATAACCCCCTGTGCTCTCCCGCCTCACAGGTCTCGAGAATGAGTATGCGATTCGTTTTCGACCGACAAAGGACTTTCCACGACCGGGCAATGAAGAGATCTACCATGCCCTCGCCGAGGCGATAAGCGCCTGTACGTCGACGGCGCCATCTACGAGGCGAGATGGTCAGCATCGGATCTTCTGCGCCAACGGCGGTAGCGTTTGTTACGAGCATAAACCGACCCATCCAGCAGCGGGTTTGATCGAATGTGCAACACCTGAATGTCGCGGTCCGAGTCAATTGTTAATCTACCAAAGAGCCCAAGAAGACCTGCTTTTACGCGCAATTCCATTAGCCGAAGACCACCTTGGGCGGTCGGGCTATCCGGGCGAGCTCAGTCTTTTACGGAATGCGCGTGATGCAGACGGGCAGATCTATGGACCGCAGGAAAATTACGAGGTGACTGTCCCGACGGGGATCCAAGGATTGCTGTTTAGAGGGATTGCAGCCATTTGTATCGCTTGGTTGCCCATCGCAGCCGTGCTGATGTTGACGGTTTTGATCGCAACTCTCGCTGCATCGCTCTTATTTCACTTGGTCAAAGGGCTGGGACGATTGGCCAGATTTCCCAATCGGGGTGGTGCACCGACCCCGATGGACGACCCAATGCAATCTCATCCCTGGCAGGCCCGTCTCGCGCGCCTCGACTTTGCGGTGCAATCCATCATTTTGGCGCCAGCGCAACTGCCCTTGCATTTCGCACTCAAACACATTGTATTTCGACGTTTTCGATTCTTGATGTCCGGCTTCCTCTGTAGTCGATCAATTCTGTCTGGAACCGGTACATTGGACGGCTATTTTAACTTTCAGCTCAGTGAGAAAGCCCTGGGTATTTCTCGAGTGGATAGAGCCGCTTTTACAATGTCTGGTCATAGCGTTTTCGACCACGGACATCTCCTCAAATGTGTCATTTTACCACTGCTCGGCGAGCTTGAACTGCTCAGCCTGCTGTTTAAACCAACAATTCGATTGCAGCTTGGATTAAGCGATGCAAACCGGTTGGATGTCGCCGAATACTTAAAGCTTGGCTCAACTCTACTTGTCATCGACATGATCGAGGCTGGTTTTATCGATGATGCCCCCCAAGTATCCAGTTGCATTGATGCCCTACATGCCATTAGCGCTGACCCAGAACTGGAGATCGCCGTCTACATGCAAAATGGCGACTACTGGACCGGTCTAGACTTGCAAAGATGGTATCTGGATAAAGCGAAGGCATTCGTACGCCAGTCCTCGGTGGTGCAGCTTGAAGCTGAGACTGTCGTCAAACTTTGGCATGAGAGCCTAGATGCCCTCAATCATCGACCTGAAAGTCTCATCGGACAACTCGACTGGGTGACAAAACTGCACTTGATCAACGAGGCTGGTGGCAACCTGACCCTCGGTTCAAAAAAGAAAATCGACCTCAAATACCATGAGCTCGGTACGGGCTACGCGTCGACACTCGAGCAGAACAAGCTGGTGGTTCGTTTAGCCGATCCAAAAGCACTCGAGCATGCGTCTGACCGACCGCCTGGAGGCACGCCCGCATGGCATCGAGGACAACTGATTAGACAATTGGCAGGACGCAGCGATACCTCTATAAGTTGGTTGAGTGTGCGCCTCAAGCGAGGCTCCAAAAAACAAGTCATATCACTCCGCGAATCAAAGGACGTAGCCGATTAATGGAGATTTACAATCAGTTCGCCGCGTTGGCCGCCGTCACAACCGGTTCAGTTATCGGCTTGCTCTGGGCGGAGCGAACCGACAGCCAAGGTCTACGGTGGCTCTTTAAACCCGTCGCCGCCATCGCGTTCGTTTTCGCTGCACTGTCTGTGGGCGCATGGCAAACAGCGTTTGGCCAGTGGATTCTCGTGGGTCTGATTTTTTCAGTCCTCGGTGACCTGTTTCTAATTCCAAGGCGGGTCGGGCCTTATTTTGCCATGGGTCTAAGCGCCTTTCTATTGGGCCATATCGCGTACGCTGGAGCGTGCATCGTCTATGGTATCGATTGGAGCCATACGGCTGGTGCCGGACTCGTTTTCTCGGTTGTCGCTTGGTTTATTTTCAAATGGCTGGCCCCAGATGTCCCCCCCAAACTTAAAGTGGCCGTTGGCGCATATATTGTCGTCATTACGGCGATGGTTACTTTGGCTTTCGGAACACAAACCGCGATTTTCCCAATTGCTGCTATGATGTTTTGGCTGTCTGATATTTCGGTGGCCCGAGGGCGTTTCAAGGATGCGGGCTTTAGTAACAAACTCTGGGGTATTCCCCTTTATTTTGGCTCTCAACTCGTGTTTGGTTATGCCTGTCTGACATAGGAGTGTAGGCATGCAAAGTGCTGGACTGGGCCTAACTGAAGTCCCGACCGATGATTTAAAAGCCCTTCTACAACGAGTTCACCGCGGGCACGTACCAAGTCCGCTTGAAAAATCGCATCTACTGTCCATGGGCATGAATCGGATTGCAGAAAATGGCGGATATCTGCTGGTTGGACTCGATGTGCGTGCACTGAGGTCGTTGCTGACCTGTGTCATCTCAGAACGTCTGAATCGGACACAGAACAGCAATCGTGTTTAGTCATGCCGCGAGAGCAGACTTGACATCAGACCCAAAAAAAGACGATTTCAGTGATATTCTGGAGCCACCTTTGGGGGCGGGTAACTCCGACGTGAACGCACGCGTCCCCACTGCAACTGCCAAGAGTCATGGCAGCAGGTTGGTTGCATGCGACGACTTGGTTGATTTAAAAAAACTGGGCTGAGGCCCGCGCTGACGTATTTAAAGTAGAGCTGATTATGGAGATACAAGAGACACACCAACCGCCAGTGCGAAATGGTCGGCGGGTGATTTTAGTGATGCTAAGCGTGGTCACGGTGCTGGCCGGCTCTGCCTTATTTTTGGCCAATAAAGCGCGTTCCCTCAAGCCAGCAAGACGAATTCCGACACATCTGAAGCTGCAAGAGTCTGCAGTGGAATTAAAAATCGAGCTGGACCTTCTCAAGACGGCTATCAAGACCCTGCCCAAACAAGCCGGTTCAAAAGCGGGACTGAGCAAAGACGCAACAGCTCTATCAACAAAAGCGATGGCCATCGCCAAGCGAGCTGCTCGGTTTATCAAGCTCATGCCAAAAATGCTCAAATCTGTCGCTGCAGAAGCTCGCGCGATGCGCAATGACCCATTTTCGAAAAGCGCTGATAAATCCGCTGCGGGGCGGCGTCTCGAGAGTTTGGCTGAATTTGAGGCCCAGACCATACAGAGATTCGAAAGCGTTCGAGACGAAGCCCTCAGGGTATTGACCTATATCAACCAGGGGCAAAAGCCGGCGAGCGACTGAGACAAGTGCCTGTTTTCAATTCGCCTTGGCCCTCGACCCACAGCCCCAATCAACGCCGGTATTGAAGGACATCTGCCGTTGTTTTCCCGACTGATCAGTCTGCTTATTGCCGTCTTTTTCATATGCCATTTGGGACTGTATTTGCAGTATGAAACCATCCATCCATGCCGGGCGGCTGTCGCACGGTTGGTCAGCGAAGACAGTCCTATGTTCATGGAAAGCGCTGAGACAGTGGTCGGCCGTAAAAAAGCGCGCCAGGCCCTTAAGTCAGCCTCGGGTAAGATGGCACGCTCGCGCGGAGTCTATTTCTGCTACCGCACGGCTTTGCTAGGGCGACCTGGACAGTATGAAATTAAGCTTTTTTGAGCGGATCGATGTAGGCCAATGACGACCTGGGTGATGTAGAGCCAAAGGCGTGAAAACCCATGGGTCTGCATCGTCTAAAAACTCGCCGTCCTTTTCTGGACGGATAGACCATCGTCATGAGACTCTAATTTATGCTACACCTGAGGGTGCAAACAACGATGATTTGAGGGGACGTCGTGTCAAAATTTAACACACTCATAATCCTATTGGCCTTGGCCCTATTCGGCTGCGGCAGTGACGAAACATCGAGCAGTGGCGCCGGTGGTGCTGGAGCCCAAGGTGGTGCCGGTGGTGCTGGTGCTGAAGGCGGCGCCGGTGGTGCTGGAGCCCAAGGTGGCGCCGGTGGTGCTGGTGCTGAAGGCGGCGCCGGTGGTGCTGGTGCTGAAGGCGGT
>MDTC01074868.1_pt1 | contig 11254 bp, 10 predicted proteins | sample 811181 | NCBI WGS metagenome assembly MDTC01 (sample SAMN05326644, study PRJNA326480) | marine metagenome | isolation source: seawater | place: Pacific Ocean: North | collected 2011 | reverse complement strand
CTTTGTAAAAGTAAAGGAAGCGATATTAAATGTATGAAAACAGCAATTACAAAATTAATGAGAAAATTACCTTTTATAAGAGATAGTGTTTATCCTTGGCAAAATTATGATTGGGATTATGGTAATTATGTTGATAATAATTATTCCGCTATGGCAACAGGTAGCTCTAGAGCAGGTAAAGATTATCTTAAAAATATAGGAATTTTTGTTAAAATTATCCGAGCATATATAGATAAGGGTAACCCAGGTAAAGGAGCTAAAGCAGGTGGAAAAGGTAAAAATAGTGACTATGCAGTATATGGTTGTTTAGGAAATAAAAAAAAAATTTGTGATACAACTCATAAAGTTAAAATGAGTAATCTACAAAAAAAACCATATAATAATAAATTTTTTAACAAAAAATTACAGGGCAATTATGCTTCTTCTTATTATGTTAGAGTTGGTTCATGTGAAAGAAAAGATATTAAAAGTGAAGGTTTATGTAAAAAAAAAGGGTTTGATTATAAAGGTGGGACTTGTTATCAACCTAGATTTGCCTATATGAATAATGCTCCTGGAATTCCTGGTATGCGAGGGTTTATCCCTGCTATGACAGCTGATATGTTTTCATTTACTCCTGATAAAATGCTAATGGCCTACACTGGGCATAGTGTTCCAGGACAAATGAAAGTTCAAAAATGCCCTAAAGTTGTTGAGAAATGGGAATCTTATGTTCCTCTTGATAAACAAAATCAAACAGCAATTAATATTATGTCTTTATTATTTTTTATTGTTATGATATTTGTAATGATTTTTTGCACAATAAATTTGTGCACCAATGGTGAATTTATAAATGAAGCATTATATGCTGATTGGAGTTTATGGGAATTCATAAAGGATTACATTAATCCTAAAAATCTTTTAAGTTTTTTAACTGTAAAAAGATTAATGAATTCAAATATATTTTTACCTATTTTATTTATAAATTTATACGTAATTATTAAAATATTTTCAAAATTATTTTAAATATATTGTTATATTAACATGAATATTAAAAAATTTAATTTTGAAAATGGTTTAAAATTAATCTATGAAAAAGTCAATGATTCTGATATTTCATCGGTAAATGTAATGGTTAAATTAGGTTCAATGTATGAACCCAAAAAATTTAATGGTTTATCACATTTTTTAGAACATATGGTTTTTAAGGGGACATGTGAACAATGCAGGACTTGTAAAAAAAACATTTTTAGAAAAAAAAATTGTCTTCCAGATAGTAAATCTATATCAGAATTATTTGATGAAGTAGGTGCAGATTTTAATGCATATACTGATAAAAATATAACATCTTACCATGTTAAATCTAATTCTTCTTTTTTACCCACATCTATAAATGTTTTATCTGATATGGTGTTGAATACTAATTTTAAAATTAAAGAATTCAATAGAGAAAAAAAAGTTGTATTGGAAGAATTACTAAAAGGAATGGATGATAGTACAACTTGGTCATTAGAATTAGTTGATACAATGGTATTTAAAAATACTGGTTTAGGACAAATAATAGGGGGATACCCAAAAAATGTAAATAAATTAAGTTTTGAAGATATGAAAATCTTATATGATTCTTTTTATTTACCTTCTAATATTGTTATTTCTATTGTTTCAAATAAGAGTTTTAATTCAATTTTAAAAATGATTCAAAAAAGTTTTTTTATTAAAAATAAATGGCGGGAAAATAAATATATTGTTCCAAAAAAATTTAAACCAAAATTGAATTTAACCAAACAAATAGATTATAGAATTCTATATTGTAAAAAAAAAAATAAACAAATTTATATTTCAATTTCATTTTTAACCTGTGATTTATATCATAAGGATAGGGTAATACTAGAGTTAATAAGTGATATTTTATCTGGTAATATGAGTAGTAGATTTTTTGTTAATTTAAGGGAGAAAAGAGGATTAACATATAGTTGTCACACAGAGTTATCTAATTATGAAAATGCCGGTAATTTTAGCATAATTACTTCTGTAGATAAAAATAAACTTACCTCATTTATAGAGAATAATAAAAATAAAAAAGGAGCTTTAGAAGTTATATTAGATACTCTAAATGAAATTCATAAAAATGGATTTACTGAAAAAGAATTAAAAAAAATAAAAGGTTACTCAAAAGGACAATTAACATTATCTTGTGAAGACAGTTTAAATTTGGCAGATTATAACGGAAGATTAATCTTACTTAATCATAAAGAAATAGTTCCCTTAAAAAAATATTATAATAAATTTATAAAAAACATTACATTAAGAGATATTAACAGAGTGTTTAAAAAATATTTTAAAAAAAATAGAATGAGTATTTGTATGATAGGTGACAAATTTAATAAAAAAGAAATTAAATTAATCATAAATAATTTTAAATAAATTAAATAAGAGTTCTTGCTTGGTTTATTTTATCTTCTATAATTTTTTTTTTAGAATCAATTATATTACTAATACTTTTTAAAAATGGTTCACATAAAGTACTATTATGTTTTGTTTGTTCTATTGATTTTATAAGACTTGCTATAATCAAAATATCATTTTTTGACCAAATACCTTTAAAAAAATTATTTAAATTTACTTTAGTATTTGTTGACATATTGGAAGAAATATTATCATCATCTTTTAATGAATCAATATGAATTGATTTACTTAAAATTGAATTATTCAAAATCTGTATATATAAATCTATTGTGTGACATACAGTTGAGGATGAATTATGATAACTTTTTTTAAGAACTCTTAATCCATCAACTGCACATTTATATATTTTTCCCAGAGCTTCTTCTTCGGGTGGATATAATTCTACACATCTGATTAATGGTTTTAATAAATAATGAATTTCTTCTCTTTTATTACCGTTAAACCATCTAACACTGCCTTGGTAAAAACTAGGAGACTGTATATATAAATTATCTCCTTGGATTGCTAATTTTGTACCTTTTTCTTTAAAAGAAATAATAACTAAATTTAATATAGTAGAAAAGGGTTCTAGAATTTGATTTTCATCTGGTTTATTATTCATATTATTAGCCAAATTCAATAATTCTTTTAAAAAATTAAAATTAATTAATGAAGTCATATTACTATATAATAAAGTAATTTTATATCTTTAATTTTTTAATTTAAATTTTCATATTTAAAATAAATGATTTAAGAAAATAAAATAAAATTGATTTAAAAAAAATTTATTTATATTATAAAAATGATTATGCCTATACGATGTTTTACTTGTAACAGAATTTTAGCATCCAAATACAAAAAATATTTAGAACTTAGTAAAAATAATTCAGAAGAACAGATTATGAAGGGTGACGGAACTCATACAGGAAGTGAAAAATTTATAGAAATATTTCAAAGACTAGGAGTAAATGACAGATATTGTTGTAAGAGACATCTTATATCTCATATAGATTTAATTGATAAAATATAAATTATCAATTGATATTTTACCTACAATGGTTATTTTTTTTTTTGTAAATATAATATATAAGTAAATGGATAATAAAATGAAAAATTATATAATAATTGTATGTATAGTTTTAATACTTTCATACTTTTTTAAAGGGTTTGTTCGTAGAAAATATCATCAAGTAACCAGTTTGTTTGGAAATATCGTACCTAGTTTTAATTTCATATATTTGTAAAAATAATAAAATTCTATTTCTACGTCTATAATAAATGAATAATGAAGATAAATTTTCCGATATTAAAATGAAGCTTAGCAATGAAGAACTTAACAAAATTGCTTCATTAAACAAATTATCAAATTCTGTTAATAAACAAATTAAAAATGATGATCACATAATGAACATGAGTATTAAAAATGTAATAAAATTATGGGCAAAAAATAATATAGATATTTTGGTTGATATAACAAAATTTCTCTCTAATTTTAAAAAATATAATAAATATTTTGATGATATTGACGAAACAAAAATGTGGTTTGATGGTATAAAACTTATAATTTCTGATTTGTTTGTAATTTTTACAAAAGAAAAAAGAATAATTTTTATAGGTATAACATTACTACTTTTATCATTTGGGTTATACATAATTCAAATAACTTCTTAGATTATAATAAATGATCAATAAATTTTATTATTCTCTTAGTAAAAAAGAAATTATTAATACTATTTTTATTTCTTTTATTTTATTTGTTTTTATAAATAGTTATAAAGAAAATTTATCAAATTCTTTTTTACCATTAATATTAACGTTCTTTTCATTTATAATAATATTAAATTTTAAATCAGATGATAATTTATCAAAAATGATGATACAAAATAATAAATTTAAATTGATTAATATAAAAAAATTCCCTAACTTAAACTCTGATATTGAAATTGTAGATATTATTTTAGAATTAGATAATTCCCCTGATATAAATAGGTATGAATTTAATAAATTTGTAAAATATATCGATAATTTTATAAAAATAAATAAGGAATCTAATAAAAATACACTCCAGGAATCTGAATATTATGACTTGGCTTATGATGAAAGTAAAAAAGTTTTAAATACTTTAAACAGTTTATTAGTATCATCCAGACCAGTTAATTTATTAAAATCTAAAAGAAAATTTAACATTAATTATAATAATGAAATAATTAAAAATATTTCAGCTAAATTAGAAATTATATTTTCTAATTATCTTAAAAAAATAGAAATTGATAATAATAATAATTGGTTTAAAGAAGATATTAATATTTACTCAAAACCTATTTATCCTAATGAAACTAAACCTTTAGAAAATTCTAAATATACAAAATACAATTTATACTAAATTTAATTTTTTATTTTAATTGAAATTAAAATGTAAAATAATTATATAATGAGCACAACAAATATAAATGATTTAATAGTAAAAACTTATGGTTCAATTTACAAAACATCTGGTGGTTCTATTAATGGAAAAAAACAATACGGTGGTCAAAATGTAAATAGATGGGTTAAAAAAATATTAGGAAATAGAGTTTTCGATATGTATTTAAAATATTTAGGAATTAAAACTTTAACAACAGCAACCTTGGTCCCCTTTGGACTTATATTATCAGCAAAATGGTTAGAAAATATGATGAAGAATAAAAAACAATCAGGAGGTCTTTTGAAAAAGAAAATTCCATTATTAGATCACCCTCTAGTTGGTAATTATTTAAAATTATTAGGTATATCTGTTTTTGATCTTAATCCAGCTACTCTGTTACCTTTAGGTGTTGTTATGATAATTTCAGATCTTTACATTAAAAATTCTAAACAGACTGGAGGAGGTTCTTCCTTATTAGGAACAAGTATTCCTAGTAATTCTTTACATAATTTGAGTTTATCATTTAGAGGTCTAGATCCTCATGCATCTCCTTTTCAATCAATTAAAAATTGGGTTCCAAGTGAATTACAGGCAGGACCTACCAATAATATGCAAACAGTTTGTGGTGGAAATTGCGGTCCTAATGTATATACATCTAATTTTGATAATCCCAATAAAGTTCTTGAAGTTAAAGGATTTCCATCACATAATATCAAAAATGTAAATACAAACAATAAATGGGCTGGAGATGTTGGAATCCACAATATTAGAAAAATACCATCTACTATGGCTGGTGGTAAAAGAAAATCACAGAAAAAAAAGAAAAAAAGTCAAAATAAGAAAAAATCTAGAAAAAGATCTAAAAAGAGAAGTCAAAAAGGGCGCGGTTCGCAGTGGATGGCTACACAATATTCTAGAGGACCTGTTAATACTCCACAAATGCCCCAAAGTCAATTCAGAGCTTTTAATAAAACCTCACCATATGCTGCAGTAAATGACCAAAGTGGTTCTTCTTCACCATATGCTTACATATTTAATCCTAAAACAGGAAGAAATGTAAAAACAACGGGTAAGATTGGTTTATCAATTATTAAAAAATATTTAAAAAATAGTAAATAAATAACCTATTAAACGATAATTAATATTATTTAATATGTTAAATTTAATTAAAAATTTATTTTATTCATTATCCACATTCAATTATCTATCTTTATATGCAAAGTTAATTATAAAATTATTATTTTTTTCGTTATTTCCTAATTTACTTTTAGTGAAATTATGTTATATTTCAAATAACGAAAATTTAAATAATATTTTAATATGGATATCTAATATTTTATTTATTTTTCCTTCAACTATATTTTGTTATATATTGTTTAATATATATTTAGTAAAACTGTTTAAATTAAGATATAAAATATATAAAAATCCTAACAACATATATATATCTTTACTTTTTATATATATATACCTTTTAAAACCTTTTTTTGATAAAATTCCTTTTTTTTCAATACCCTTAAATGTATTTATGAACTCTATTTATGCTTGCGATTTTTCATATAATTTTATAAAAAATGATAAATTTAATAATAAAATAAATCTTTTTAATTCTAATTGTTTATTTTTTTTAATATACGGGTTCTTGATTTATATATCTCTTTTAAATGTAAAATTTATTTATACTCCAATATTTTCATTTTTAATAAATAGTATATTATTTCATGGTTTAATTAATTATCCCTACAAAAATAAAAAAATTAAAAAAAATTATTTCTTATTTTTTGAAAAAAATATTAATTTTTTATTAGAACCATTAATTAATTATATCAATAATAAACTCGAAAAAAGATATATTTTTAAAAATACTTAATTTAAATAATCTTTGTAATTTCCCCTAAATTCTATCTTTGAATATTGATTGTCCAAATTATTTTTTTTAAAATCTATTTCATTAGGTTTGTTTAAATTCATATCTGCTAATGCGAATTGTTTTTCAAAAAAGGACTCTTTTTTTTGTGCAATAATTTTATTATTGGATAAATTTTTATCAAAATATAAAGGTTTTTCATTTAATTTGGATCTCAATTCTGAATTTAAAATGTTTCTATCAAATAATCTTTTGTTGAAAATTTCCTTGTTATCTACATAATCAAAATTATTATTCATTATATAATAAAATATTATATTATTATAAATGAAACATTTATATTTAATTTTAATTATAGTATTTTTATGTGTAATAAATTTTAATTTAGTTGAATCATTTACTAATCATTATTATTTGGGACAACCAACTAAATGTTTCTCATGTGAGAAACAAATGCCTACTGAAAAAAAATATTTATCAGGACCCACTAAATGTTTTAGTTGTGAAAGAGATTTGATAAGAAGATACGGAACTAAATATGCAGACTTAGCACAACCTTCAAAATGTTTTAGCTGTGAAAGACAATATGGTAAAATGCCTTTTTAATTAAATAACTTTTAAAAATCATTTAAAAGTTGTATTAATATCTAATACAAGTATGAATAACTCAATTTGTTTAGCTGGAATTGTTACCAATTCCCATGAAAATAAAATTTTAGATTCTCTTGGAACAACATTAAAACTTGTAAGTAATTATATTATTTTTAATAGAAATAGTGATAAATCTATAACCGAAAAAATTAAAAATTTATTCGATGAAAATAATATCAATGGTATTATTATTGATAATGATGATGAAAATATATCAATAAATGAAATTAGAAAAAAAATGTTAAAAATATCAATTGAAAATAAATATGACTATACTTTCTTTTTGGAACCTTATTCTTCAATTAAATATAATACTAATTTCAAAAAGGAAAACTTTATTTCTAGATTGAATAAAAATATATATTTTATTCCTCACCTAGAAAAAAATTGCACATTATCGATACCTTGTTTTATTAAAAATTCTACAATAATCAAAATAAACGACTTTCGTATAAATTTCAACTTTAAACAAGAAAATAAATCTTGTATAATTGATGATTTTTTCACAAAATCGTATTTAAATCAAAATGAAACAAATATAAAATATACCAAATATCTTAAAACTGAGTCAAATATTTGTAATAAAATACTTTTTAATAAAATTATTGATAATTTTGATGAAATGTTTAACAATTTAAATAAATATTTTAATAAAAATATTAATTATTCATGGGAAATTTATTATTTTTTTGCAATGTATTATTTTACAATAGAAAATTATAAATTATCAATTGATTGGTTGAAAAAAATTGAAAAAAATAATAGACCTGAAATTTACTATTTATTTTCAAAAATTTATTACAATAATAAACAATATGATAAATCTTTTAATTATTTAAATATTTTTTATAAAAAGAATAAATTAGATTTATTGAAAGATTATACATCAGTAAAATTAAATAATACACACTATTTAGAATTTTTTTCTGATTTTCAAAATATAATTTTTTACCTAAACTTCCAAGTTATACTAATACATTTGCAAAACAAAAATATTTTAAGAGCTATAGATAAATGTCATTGTATTTTACAAAACAATATTGAAAAAAAAAAAATCAGCATTATAATTAATTTTTTAAAAGTAAAACTTAATCAAATTACAAATCCATATTCATCATTTAATAATATTAATGAAATTAATAAAAATAATATTCTTTTTACAGGCAATACCATAAGCATTAATAATACCCATCTTAAAATTGATAATATCACACTTGTTAATAAAAATTTAGAAAAAGAAAATTTTTTAATAAATTTAAATAAAAAATATACTTTTTTTTCTAATTTAATTGATCCTATTTTGATTAATAATAACTTCATTTTATCATTAGGTTCATTCCTAAATAATAAAAAAATATACCACTTTGTTTATTCTTATAAAAATAAATTACATCTAAGTAATCCATTTATTTTAAATCTTAATAATATAATTAGTATTAATTATGATGATTTTTATTTTTATATTTTAGGTAATAATTCTAGTTATAAATTTGTAATTTACCGATTTGAATTGAAAAATTTATATTTAAATTTTAATTTACCATTTGATATTAAAAAAAATATTTCCATCAAAATAAAGAAAGAATTAAAAATAAATGTTTTGACTAATAATTATCAAATTAATGAAATTAAATATAAGAATTATGAAATAATAAAAAATTCTAATGAAAAAGATTTTAAACATCAATTTGTATTGGATTTTAATTCATTTATTTTTAATTACAAAAATTATCTTCAAAAAATTAACCAATTCATTTATCTTCCTAATAAATTAGAAAATTTAGAAACGAAAGAGTTTGAATGTTGTTTTTATAGTGGAATTGAACCTTCATTAATAAAAAGTATTCATGAAAATTTAGAAATGAACAAAAATGATAAAAATTATGATAATACTTATTGTAAAAAATTAATATCACCATTCTGTAATCTTAAACATATTTATAAAAGTAAATACATGTTTATAAATAATTACGATTTTCAAATAATGAATTCATTAGATTTATCTAAAATTATACAATCAAAAACAATTATCATCAATCTTCTAGATGAAAAAACAATCAAAAATAAATATTTTGAAAAAAATGTTTATATCAAAAATAATTTATTAAATAAGTTCTTTCTTTTTAATATAGCACAAAATAATTCATATCAAAATTACATTTTAGAAAATATAATTAATCCAAATTTATATAAAAAAAGAATAGATAATTTTGATAACGGTTTGGATCTAATTTATAAAAAATATAATATATTTAATTATTGCTTTAAACAAAAGGATAATATTTTAAAATATCATAAATTGAATTTTTCCAATGAAGAATCAAATGAAATTTATAATTCATATATTGAAAAATATAATTTAAAAAATAATTTTTATTTCAATATGATTATAAAAAGAATAATTTCAAAAAAATTTAAAGATGATATCTTTTTTATATTCGAGTCAGAACAATCAAAAAATAAAATGCTTTATTTATCCAACAATAATTTAAAAATAAATTTTTTAGGTAAATTTTACTTTATTAATATTAATGAATTAAATAATAACAATGAAATTATAAATAAATTATCAACAAAAAAAGATAATATTTATTTTACAGAAAATTTAAATCTTTCATTAAAAATTGATCAATTTTTAGCTAAAAAATCACAAATATACATATTGAGTGATAACATTTTATATAATATTTTTTAATTAAATTAAAAATATTTAAATATAAATAGTAAAATTATTATATTATGAATTTTACTACTTACAAACCAGAAATAAGAATAGCTGCAATTGGTAATGTTGATTCTGCAAAATCAACAACTATTAGCGTTATTAAAAATAAAATCAAGGATGATGGAAGAGGATTTGCAAGAAATAAAATTCTTAAATATAAACACGAATTTAATACCGGCAGAACATCATCTATAACTCAATCATTCATCAATAATAAAGATAAAATAATTGATTTTGTTGATCTTGCGGGTCATGAAAAATATTTGAAAACAACTATTACTGGATTAAATGGGTTTAATATTAATTATGCAATGATCACTATTGGATCTGACAGAGGTATAATAGGTATGACCAAAGAACATATTGCACTCGCTGCATCTTTAAAAATACCCATTTTTTTTGTTATTACAAAAATGGATATAGCAAAAGAGCATAAATTAATTAATATTAAAAAAAAAATTGTTAATATTTTAAATCACAAAATAATTAAAAAAAAACCAATTTATGTTAATAATTCAAACTTAGAATTAATAATAAATAATTTTAATAAAAAATATGATTTTATTCCAATTTTTGAAATTTCAAATGTTTCTGGTTTAAATACGGATATGCTTAGAAAATTTATATATAATCTTAAAAATAATATCAAAATAGAACCAGATAGCAATGAAATTTTGTTTAAAATTGATGATAAGTTTAAAGTTACTGGTATAGGAACCGTTGTATCAGGATTCTTAAATAAAGGAATTATTAATAAGAACGATAATTTATTTATAGGTCCTTTTCAAGGAAAATTTAAACAGGTTATAGTTAAATCAATTCATGATAATTTTAAAAATGAGATAGATTCCCTAGTCTCTGGACAAAGTGGTTGTTTTAATATTAAATCAATAAATAAGAAAAATTTTTTAAATTATTCTCTAATTAAAAAAGGGTTAATTATAACCAATAAACCTATTTCTATTTCTAAATTTGAAGCTGATGTTACAATTTTACATCATCCTACTACTATTAAAGAAAATTACCAACCTGTTATCCATTGTGGAACTGTTAGACAAACTGCTAAAATATGCAAAATGAGCAAACAATTGGTTAGAACTGGAGATACTGCAAAAGTTTTATTTGAATTTCTATTTCACCCTGAATATATAGAATTAAATTCTAAAATTGTATTTAGAGAAGG
>MDTC01065074.1_pt1 | contig 11254 bp, 9 predicted proteins | sample 811181 | NCBI WGS metagenome assembly MDTC01 (sample SAMN05326644, study PRJNA326480) | marine metagenome | isolation source: seawater | place: Pacific Ocean: North | collected 2011 | reverse complement strand
GCAGAGAATAGTTGAGCAGCAGCCAAAGCACCAAGAGTATAGGTAGGGAAGTAACCAAATGCTCCGTCATACCAGTGTATATCTTGAAGGCAACCCTGCAAATCATCAGGCGGTCGCGTCCCAAAACTCGACTCAAATGCTTCGTTCCATGCATCAGGTAAATCCGCAACTGAAAGATCACCGCACACAAGGGCCTTCTCTAGTTTATACCGGAGTATAATGTGAAGAGGGTAGGTGATTTCGTCCGCATCAACCCTAATAAAGTTAGGAGTAACTCGCCTTGAATTGTTACTTAGCTCCTCTGCTTTCCACTGATCTCCTTGCACCATAAATTCTTTTTCTATGATGGGGGCCAGAAACTTAAAAAACTCCGGGGAGCGACAAACTTGCATCTCCATTAATAGTGATTGACTCTCATGAACCACCATCCCTCGTGCAGACCCCACAGGCTGTCCTCGCCACCGACTTGGCAAACCTTGCTCGTACAGAGCATGACCCGTCTCATGGATCACACCCATCAAACTGCTTGTCCAGTCATTCTCATTATAACGTGTGGTTATTCTGACATCATCTGGAGTGCCGCCCGAAAAGGGGTGAACACTTGTATCGAGACGGCCTTTCAAGAAGTCAAACCCTAATGCCTTCATAATTATTTGACCTAAACTCTTTTGATTCTGAATAGGCACCGGGGTTGGATATGTGGGAAAATCAATATCAGCTTGATACTCTATTACTTCTGGAAGGAGCTTCTGCAGTGCTGGTTCTAATAAAGCAAAAATTGCATCAATTTGGGCCGATGCCCCACCCGGCTCGTATTCATCTAAAAGGCTATCATATGAATTAGACTTGAATGTTTCCGCTTTAATAGCAGCAATCTGTCGCGTTAACTTAACAACTTCCCCTAATGATCCAGCAACAACCTGGAAGTTATTCTCTTTTCGAGCCAACTGCCACTGCCCCTCGCAGGTAGCACAGGCGCGCGAGTGTTCTTCGACCAGCTTAGGAGACAAGGTTGCTGCATGTCGATAAATGCGCCGAATTTCAAATAAATTTTTCTTTTCTATATCACCTAACTCAGCAGTATCTGCTTTATCTACCAATTCTAATGTTAATGGATCGGTTAATTCTTCATGTTTCAAAACAGAGAGAATGGCAATTTGGTCGGCGCGTGCGGCACCAGACCCGGAAGGCATTATCGCTTGGCGATCCCAGGAAAGCATCGCTATCGCATCCGAGAGGACCGCAAAACGGTGCCATTTTTTGGTTAATTCTAAGTATGATTTTTTACTATTATTAGTCATCTTCACGTTTACTAGTATGATAGACGATATAAACAGCCAGTAACGTAATGGCCAAAAGAAACCAGGTTACAGCATATTTCAAATGCTCGTTTCTTACCTCGATTTTACCGGCAGCACCTATGGGTAATTTATACGGACCAGGAGCCCTAAGTTCATCGATATAATAACCAGGAACTGGTCCAATATCTCTGTATTCGGCAATTTGTTTTGTGTTAACATACAGCCAAACCTCATTTTTTGGTTCGTTTTCAGGAACAAAATAACCTTTCCTATTGTCCCCTCTCAAAATTCCTTCCATGACAACGATACCTGCCGGCGTCGTTTGAGGCCTGCTTTTCCTTTCACGAAGTTTTTCTGGAATCCAACCCCTGTTTACTAGAACAGTACGATTTTCATTAAAGAGAAAGGGCGTAATTATATGAAAACCAGCAGTACCCTCAAAAGTCCGCCCTGTCAGCAAGATTTCCTTATCGTGTAAAAAACGTCCTTCCGCTCTAACACGCGTATACCTCCAGTCAGTTTCTTTTTTTATGTCTAAAGGCGGCATAACAGGCTGTTTTGCCATCTGTTGCTCAAATGTCGCAATGATATCTTGCTTCCAACTCATACGTTGAACCTGCCAACTACCCAGAAGTATTAAGACAATAAATGTTGGGACGGCAAATAAAGTTGGCCCCATCGTTGGTTTAAATTTCCACTCGCCTGACATCTAGATAAAAACCTTCCAAACTTTATGCAGTCCACTTTCAAGTTGAACAAGGACCTGAACTGTCAGAATTATGACTAATTGATCAATATTTGAAAACCGCAACCTCAACAAACCAGGGTTCCCAAACCGGATCTCTTTACATGATGTCGAAAACAATGCCTCGTCGTAATACTACATTTATAGAGTTTATATTTATCGGTTGTGATGGGCACCACTTATAGCATGACAGCTCAAACACTTGTTGAACGAGCTAACTACGGATTGACCGAATCAACCGCCCCACCAATAGATACTTACGAACAAAAAGAGCCAGACTACATCAACAAAGTGCCAATACCAAGCAGCAGCCTCAAACCCAAAGTGCTGTTCTGGTGTAAAGTGACCAGCCCTTGACCTAAACCAACACACAATCAAGAAACAGGTTCCTACAAAAACATGGAACCCATGGAACCCCGTCGCGAGATAAAATGTGGACGAGTAAATGCCATCGGTGAATTTAAATGTTGCGTGGTCATATTCATAAATCTGCAAGGCAGTGAACGCTATACCCAATAGTATTGTATAACCAAGGCCCTTTATTAGGTTCTCTCGGTCATCTTTCAGAAGCGCAGCATGTGCCCATGTAACGGTGCATCCCGATAATAACAAAATCAAAGTATTTATTAGAGGAATATCCCAAGCACTGAAAGTCTCGACCCCTGCTGGTGGCCATATACCAGTATCTGGGTAAAGGGAAGCATCAAAAAATGCCCAGAAAAAAGCAACAAAAAACATCACCTCTGACGCGATGAACAGCAACATACCATACCGCATTCCGATTTGCACTATCGGTGTATGATGACCCTGATGTTCAGCCTCTTTAATCACATCCCACCACCAAAATGCCATTGTTAAGAGTATCCATGCTAAACCGACACACATGATCAATGCGCCAAAGGGTTTTTCGTGCATAAACATAATTGCGCCAATAGCAGTAACAAAAGCTGCTAGTGATGCCACCGCTGGCCATGGACTTGGCTCTACAAGATGAAAGGAATGACTATGCCTGCCACTCATGAGTTCTTCTTTCCCTCTCTGGTCTAACAATCAGATTTAGCCTTAAGCAAAAGTAACTGTTTTACTTTCCATTAACAAGTTCTCAACCTACTTTTTCTTTTTTCTTTTTGTCTGCTAATGACTGATCTTGAGCCGGGAAGAAAGTGTAGGATAGTGTTATTGTAGTAACATCATCTAGGTTCGGGTCGTTAACTATGTCCGGGTCTATAAAAAACGAAACTGGCATCTCAATCTCTTCTTTAGAATTCAACAGCTGCTCGGTGAAACAAAAGCAATCTATTTTATTGAAATATAAACCTGCTTTTTCGGGAGTGACATTGAAAGTTGCTGTACCAACTATCGGATTTTTGCCCGTATTTTTTGCTTTGTAAAATGCCAAAGCATTTTGTCCTACTAAAATGTTCATTGATGTTTGTACCGGTTGGAAATCCCAATCCAAGGTGGGTTTAGTATTTGCATCAAACCGGATTTTTAATTTTCGTTCCAGTGTTTGAGAAGGAGGGGTAATCGCTTTCTGCGTTGTGCCACCATACCCTGTGACCTGGCAAAATAACTTGTATAGAGGCACTGACGCATAGCTTAAAACCCCCATTCCCATAATCAATACCAAGAGAAAACCCAGAGTTCTGTACTTCTTCACAGCTGGCAAATGGGAATTTTGATAACGAGTGGACACGTTTAAAACATCCGTACTATGGTAATCAAATAAAATAAGCCAGAAAACCCAAGAACTGCAGCGAGTACCGCAAGGTTACGGCCACGTTTGGTTTCACGAAAAGCTAGACCCGTTTCTGGTTGAGGTTTCTTGCCGGTTGTATCAATCATACCTAAGGTCCAATCCGTTACAAGACAGGGTTAAAGTTAGTGCAGCGGTCTACGATCATAGCAAAAAATAAGAAGAATAAATAAAATATAGAAAAACCAAAAAGCTGCTTACAGTTCTTCTCTGAATCATTCCTCATAACCCGCCATGCCGCCCCTATAAAAAGGGCGCCCAAAAGCACCGACGCCACTCCATATACCGTTCCTAAAGTACCAAGCCAAAAAGGTGCTATACCCAGTGGACCAAGAACAATGCTGTAGAGCAAAATCTGTTTTTTTGTCTCATATCTTCCATGAACCAATGGCATCATAGGAACGCCGGCCGCTTTGTAGTCGTCGCTTCTGTACAGCGATAACGCCCAAAAATGCGGGGGTGTCCACATGAAGATAATTGTAAATAATGTAATCGATTCGATACTGACCGTGCCAGTCACAGCTGCCCAACCTATCATCGGCGGGAATGCTCCAGCCGCGCCACCTATTACTATATTTTGTGGCGTACGCCTTTTTAGCCATATCGTGTAGACAAAAACGTAGAAACTTATTGTTACCATAAGCAGTATAGCTGCGACCCAATTTACAGCTAAACCCATTACCATCACGGACCCGCCAGCAAGTAAAACACCGAATGTGAGGGCCGCTTCGGCAGTTACCTTTCCCGAAGGAATGGCGCGCGTTCGTGTTCTTGACATAACCGCGTCTATATCTCGATCATACCACATATTTATCGCTCCCGACGCTCCAGCCCCAATAGCGATACAAAGCACAGCAATTATTTGAAGGATCAGGTTTCCATCACCAGGAGCAAGGTATAGACCAACAAACCCGGTGAAGACTACAAGTGACATAACTCTGGGCTTCAATAAAGACACGAAATCAAGAAACGGCGTCCAACCCGAACCAGCCGGCTTAGACAACGTATCAGTGGCTAAAACTGTATTGAACACGATAACGAGCCCCAAACTTCTTCTAATCTATCTTAATTGTTAACCCGCGGTAGATCCTCATATGTGTGGAAAGGAGGTGGGGAGGATAAAGTCCATTCCAGTGTTGTAGCACCTTCACCCCAGGGATTATTTTCCGCACGACGCTTTCGGATAAATGCTTCAAATATCATTATAACAAATATTATCGTTCCCAGTCCCGCCATATAAGCTCCATAAGATGCCACTTGGTTCCATCCGTGCAATGCCTCTGGATAGTCGATATATCGTCGCGGCATCCCTGCCAAACCAAGAAAATGCATCGGAAAGAATGTTAGGTTTACTCCGATAAACGTTATCCAAAAATGCAACTGCGCTAGAATATTGCTGTAATTATAACCACTCATTTTAGAAAACCAGTAATAGAAGCCACAAAAGATCCCATAAACTGCACCAAGTGATAACACATAATGAAAATGCGCGATGACGTAGTAGGTGTTATGAAGCATAATATCAACCCCAGCATTAGCGAGGACGACGCCAGTCACACCGCCTACCGTAAATAGGAAAATGAAACCCAAAGCCCATAACATTGGTATTTTGAAAGTGATCGACCCACCCCACATGGTCGCTATCCAGGAAAATATTTTCACTCCCGTTGGGACAGCAATGACCATAGTAGCGGCGGTAAAGTACGCCCTGGTATCGACGTCAAGCCCAACTGTATACATATGATGCGCCCATACAATAAATCCTACGAAGCCGATCGAAACCATAGCGTACGCCATTCCCAGATAACCAAAAATGGGCTTCCGGGAAAAGGTCGAGATCACATGGCTTACTATACCGAAAGCTGGAAGGATCATGATGTAAACCTCTGGGTGACCGAAGAACCAGAACAGATGCAAAAATAATATGGGGTCTCCACCACCTGATGGGATAAAAAACGTAGTTCCAAAATTTCGGTCTGTAAGAAGCATTGTGATCGCCCCAGCAAGTACAGGAAGAGCGAGTAAAAGTAAAAACGCTGTTATTAAAATTGCCCAAGCAAAAAGAGGCATGCGGTGCAAAGTCATCCCTGGGGCACGCATATTAAATATTGTCGTTATAAAATTGGCTGCCCCCAAAATTGATGATGCACCTGCTATATGAAGCGACAAGATTGCCATATCCATGGACATGCCTGGCGTTCCTTCTTTCCCGGACATAGGCGGATAGATGGTCCAACCAACTCCAGCCCCCCCATCTGCAAACATTGATAAAAATAACAACAGGAAGGCCGGGATCAAAAGCCAGAAGCTAATATTATTCATTCGCGGAAATGCCATATCTGGAGCACCGATCATAAGCGGCACAAACCAGTTTCCAAAGCCACCAATCAACGCTGGCATAACGACAAAAAAGACCATAATCAGCCCGTGGGCGGTTACGTATACATTCCAAACATGTCCATTTTCCATATATTGAACGCCAGGGTCCTGAAGCTCCATTCTCATATACATCGATATCCCACCACCAATGAGACCTGCACAGATAGAAAAGATAAGATACATTGTTCCAATATCTTTATGATTGGTCGAATATAACCACCTCAAAAACCCAGTTGGCATACCGTGGTCATGGCTATCGTGTTGGGCATGATCCGCACTCATTTTATTTCCCCTGGCTTACTGTTTGTTTTCAATAGTGCCCGCCACACGAAATTTGGGCGGAGCAGATGCGAATTTAGTTTTGGCTTCAGTTAGCCAATTTTCATACTCTTCTTCCGACACAGCTTTAACAGCTATCGGCATGGCAGAGTGGTTTATTCCACAAATCTGGTTACACTGACCATAGACCCAGCCTTCCTTATCTATCTGCATCCATGCCTCATTGATCCTTCCGTTGATCCCATAAATTTGAACGACGGCTGACGGGAGGAAAAAGGAATGCATGACATCATTACTCGTGATGAGTAATTGAATCTTTTTCCCTGTTGGAACAACCAGCGGATTATCAACTGAAAAAAGATATGTTTGTGTTTTTGGGTCTATCTCTTCTTTTGGAATCATGTAGCTATCAAATACCACTTTTTGGTCCGGATATTCGTATGTCCAGTACCACTGGTTAGCAGTAACTTTTATTGTCATGTCCGGATCAACAGCGCGATCCCCATAGTATAGGGTTTTGAACGACGGAACCGCAACGATAACCAAAATCAATACGGGTACAGCAGTCCATAGAATTTCGATAAATGTGTTGTGTGTAGTCTTTGTAGGATTTGGATTATTGGATGCCTTAAATCTAAAACAGACATATATCATCAAAACCAAAACAAATAGCGATATTGCTGCTATCAACCACAAAAGATAGTCGTGAAATTCGTGAATACGGACTGCAACAGGGCTAACTGGTTCAGGGACGCCTAGTTGCCACTCTCGCGGCAAGGCGGCGAGAGCGCCTGTGATCATCACAGTGTAAAATAATATCGTTAAACCAACTAATTTTGTCAGTCCCACTTTCAATCGCCGAATTATTTTCATCCCGACTACTTTCTTGTTCCCGTGCCAGCCGTCTAAAGCTGTCCTCAAAAAAGACCTCTTTTGACGCCGGTTATGTTGCTCATCCCCATGAAGCTTACTCTGGCAGTTGCAGAGTTTTGCTTGAACTAACGTAATAGCATGCAAAAAGCCAATACTTAGCCTATGATTTAAGTTATTTATTCTATAAAGACAACCCCAGTTTTTGAAATCCATGCTAGTGACATTTCTTCAAATGAACTATATCAAAAAAGACAACGATATACGATAATAAATCACTGTTTTTCGGGAAGATTAAATTAATGAGTGAGCTTAAGATAACCGACGATATATTTTTCAATCAGACCGATCTGAATCAGGATTCAATACACCGGATAGTCAACGACTCAATCGGACACTGTGATGATGGGGAGCTATTTATTGAATATCGCCAATCCGAAGCCTTTGGGTTTGACGATGGCCGTTTAAAAACAGCAACATTTGACTCATCACAAGGTTTTGGTCTTAGAGGTATAGTTGGAGAAACGAGAGCATACGCTCACGCATCCGAACTCTCTGAAACATCCATCAAACGTGCTGCTGAAACTGTGAAAGCCCTCAAATCCGGACAACAAGCTTTAGCTTCCAATAATCCCGCACGAACAAATGCGAAATTATATTCAGATGAAAACCCAATCCTGAGCATGGAGTTTTCCGATAAGGTTAAACTTTTGCAAGATATTGATTCATATGCTCGTTCCAAAGACCCCAAAATTCAACAGGTTTCAGCTTCTTTGTCAGCTTCTTGGCAAGCAGTTCAGATCATACGGGCGAATGGGCATCGTGCCGCAGATATAAGGCCATTAGTGAGGCTAAATATATCCGTGGTTGTTGCGGATGGTGATAAAATGGAAGCTGGGGGCACGGGACTGGGTGGCCGTATGGGCTATGCCAGCTACATTGAGACTGAAAACTGGCAAGCTCAAGTAGACGAGGCTTTTCGGTTAGCGATGGTAAATTTAGGGGCCATCCCAGCCCCTGCTGGAGAGATGGATGTCGTTCTCGGTCCAGGTTGGCCTGGCGTTATGCTACATGAGGCTGTTGGCCATGGATTGGAGGGCGACTTCAACCGTAAAGAAACATCTACGTTTACCAACATGATTGGAAAAAGGGTGGCGTCGCCAGGCGTGACTGTGATTGATGATGGAACAATCCCGGATAGACGAGGGTCGATTACGATTGACGATGAAGGAACTCCGTCACGAAGGAATGTTTTAATTGAAGATGGAATACTAGTGGGATATATGCAAGACAGACAAAATGCACGGCTGATGGGCGTTTCAGAAACCGGTAATGGACGAAGAGAAAGTTATGCTCATCACCCCATGCCGCGTATGACAAATACCTACATGCTGGGCGGCAACGAAGAACCAGCAGAAATCATTAAGTCAGTTAAAAATGGTTTATATGCCGTTAATTTCTCTGGTGGGCAGGTGGATATTGTTTCTGGAAAGTTCGTTTTCGCAGCAAGTGAAGCGTACCTGATAGAAGATGGAAAAATAACTAACCCAGTGAAGGGCGCAACACTTATAGGAAATGGTCCAGAAGCTATGAATAAAATTTCTATGATAGGCAACGACATGAAACTAGATGACGGTGTTGGAACTTGTGGAAAAGATGGACAGGGCGTTCCAGTTGGTGTGGGTCAACCTACTTTGAAAATGAACGGAATTACTGTTGGAGGGACAGCCGTTTAATATGTTTAAAGGGTTTTTCAGCCTGGAAATGGTCTTCTATCGATTTGTATTTAAGCTCTCTTTTAGTTGTCCTAATATTGTAATTCGTCAAAAATGGGACTGACTGACCTGGACCATTTACCCGAAAACGCGTCCAGCAATTCCTCTGCAGGTGTCCGGCCTCGTTCGGCGATGTCCCGAAGTGTTTCTAAAAAACCAGATTCATCATTTCCCGACGGATCTAATCTGGCCCGCTTCTTTAATCCCGCCGAGGCTATCGCCAATATTTCTTTCGAAATTTCTTGAACACTTGTTTTTCTAAACGGCGCTGAAAGTCCTTTAATAGGAACTTCATTACGTAATGTCTCCTGCTCCTCTATGCTCCAATCCTTAATCAAATCCCATGACGCAGATTGCGAGTCGGCATCGTAGAGCAGACCCACCCACAATGCCGGTAGTGCGCACAAGTTTCTCCAAGGACCGCCATCAGTTCCACGCATTTCAAGGTATTTTTTTAGACGAACCTCAGGGAAATTGGTCGTCATATGATCCGCCCAATCCCCCATATGTGGAATTTGTCCCTCAAAACCTTCGAGTTGCCCATTCATAAAATCGCGAAAGCTTTTTCCTGCCACGTCATGGTAAATACCATCGCGGTAAACAAAATACATAGGTACGTCTAGAATGTAATCAACGTGACGTTCGAAGCCATATCCTTTTTCAAACACAAAAGGCAGCATTCCGCATCGATCAGGGTCTGTGTCAGTCCACACATTACTGCGCGAAGATAGAAAGCCACTTGGTTTGCCACTTTCGAATGGGGAGTTAGCAAACAAGGCTGTCGCTATCGGCTGCAGAGCTAAACTAACTCTGTATTTTTCAACCATATCCTTTTCATCTGAAAAATCTAGGTTGGTTTGAACTGTGCAGGTTCGGAGCATCATATCGAGACCCAAATTGCCCACCTTTTGCATCCATCGGTTCATGATGGCGTAACGTCCTTTGGGCATCCAGGGGATATCATCCCTACTCCACAAGGGGTCAAATCCAAGACCAAGCATACCTATGCCTAACTCTTCTCCAATCTCCTTTACTTGTGCCAAGTGATTGTGAACCTCATCACACGTTTGGTGAATTGTTTCTAGAGGAGCCCCCGAGAGTTCAAACTGCCCCCCGGGTTCCAAGGTTATGGCGCATCCGTTCAGATGTAGAGCAATTGTCCTTCCTTGCTCTTTAATTGGGACCCAACCAAATCGCGTTAAACGAGACAAAATTTCCCCGATACCGTCGGTTCCCTCATAAGGCAATCGTTTTTTGTCGGATAGACGGAATGCAAATTTTTCGTGCTCTGTGCCGATACGCCAGTTTTCACGAGGAGTACAACCAGATAACAGATCGTCAATTAATTGCGATTTACTCTCAATTGGAACGCCCGATGGATCAGGTGAATTAGACATAATGACCCCAAAAAACTGTAAAATTAGCAACCATACTCAATTATTCGCTCCGAAGGAATATTCCAATCTCCAACAGACGCCTGCCAGCAGGCTAATGCCGCGAAAGCAGCAGTGTCAGATCTCAATACTCTTCCCCCTAAACTTACACGACACACATTGCTGAGTTTATCGAGTTGGTCAAGTTCCGAGTTGGAAAAACCACCTTCCGGGCCGATCAATAATCCCGATGGCCCAATGTGTTTTTGGAACTCCCGCAGAATTGGCTTTCCTCCTCCTGTTTCGTCGCAACAAAATAAAAATCGTTCTTCTGGCCATTTTTTTAAAAAATCTTCAAACTCAGCTGGTTCTCTTATGTCAGGAACAGTTAGTCGATCAGACTGCTCGGCGGCTTCTATTGCATTCGATTTCAATCTCTCTGTGTTTATACGCCCCACCGCTGTATTTTCGGTAAAAACAGGCCAAAGCACACTAGCTCCTAGTTCGGTCGCCTTCTGAGCGATGAAGTCAATTCGCAATCTCTTAATCGGCGCAAACACAAGCCAAATATCTGGAGAAGAACATTGATTCCTTATACAAGATTTCGCGCAAACCTCTATTTCTTTTTTTCTAATTGCGGTAATTTCGGTCTCCCATTCGCCATCTACGCCGTTGAAAAGTCCTATCCTATCGCCTTCGTGCAATCTTAAAACATTACGAAGATAATGAGACTGATCCTTGGGTAGGGTTAGAAGGTCATCAACAGCTAAATTTTG
>MDTC01138257.1_pt1 | contig 11255 bp, 6 predicted proteins | sample 811181 | NCBI WGS metagenome assembly MDTC01 (sample SAMN05326644, study PRJNA326480) | marine metagenome | isolation source: seawater | place: Pacific Ocean: North | collected 2011 | reverse complement strand
TGCTGCTGTTGCTGAACTTGCAGCTGCTGTAGCCGAACTTGCAGCCGAACTTGCTGAACTACTTGCAGTTGCAGCGTCTACTATTAAATCCCATTTAGCTGAATCAGTATTAGTTGTAATTGGTTGCGATCCACTTGAGGTATGACTGCTATTACAAATGAATATATTATTTGTTGACGTATCTTTGATAATATCTCTTTGAACATATGCAACACTTGCTGACCAATTACCTTTAAATGTACCTATCTCTTGTGAAAATTCTAATGCATTACCAGCACTGTTTACAGTTAGCAGCTTATTTGCGACCAACTCTGGAAATGTTAAACCATATGCTGTTGATGTAGTAGAAGAAGCTCTAGGAGATAAATTAATATCAATTCCTTTTTGCTGTATCATAGCAATAATTTTATCTAATTCTGTATTAAGTGTTTCTATTGGGAATACACCAGAACTAGGAAAATCTGTACTTCTTGATACTGTTAAGTTTCTAGTAATTGTATATTTATCACCAGCAGTAGCACCAGATCCTAAAGTAATATTACCACCACCAGATTCACCAGCACCACTTACTGAGTATTGTGCTACAGTAGTTGGATTACTAGATAATGTAAGAGTAGTATCTACTCCACCAGAGCTAGTATGTTTTACTTGTAAATCAGCGTCAGCAAAAAATTCAAATGGAACAGCAAATGTAGTCTGACTACTACTTGCAGTATACTGTATTCTTGGATCAGTTGCCGATATTGTTATACTCATCTTAGTCCTTTTTGTTCTATCTCGTCAAATAATGAATCTAAAAACCATACATTTTGAAAAGGTAAAAGTCTACGCACATTCCTTGCTGTGTGATGATTGTATTTACCACTACCCCAAGTCCACATAATATCTGATATATTAGCTATTTGACTAGCAGTAGGCCCTAATACATCTGGTACAGGATTATTAAATATATCTCTATAAGTTCCATAAGGTTTTTTAGCTCCCAATAATGGTCTTAATCCTATTTCATTATTACCTAATCTTTCAATAGCATTATTAATATCAGAATAAATACCACCTAATCCTGATCTATCAAATGCGTCTACAATTTTTTGACCAGTAGGTTTTTTACTATAATCTCTATTAAATGCTTTTTGTCTAAATGCATCTACACCAGCACCAGCTGCCATTAATAATAATACTCCACTAAAGAAATTAGCATCTTTTTCTTGTAGTCCTCTTAATAATATTCTTGATGTTGCTGCCATACCAAATTTTTTAAATTGTGTAAGTAATCCACCCATTTCAGTATTTGCCCATAATGGTACATCACCTTTACTTGGAGTAACAATATCAATATTAGCTTGTTTACCTATTGCTTGATGATAAACTTCTGCAGCTTCTTTATCTACCCATTCGTCAGAATTAGCTACTCTTAATGATTTATATGTATCTCCATTTTCTTTCCATTTTCTAGCATTTTTTCCATAACCATATTTAGTATATTGTTTATAAATTCTTTTTGCCATAGAATCACTAATACCCATACTTCTTAATCTAGCCATATTTACTTTAGATATTTTGCCAGTAAGTATTTGTGTTTCTATTGTATCAAATATTCTTGTACCATTATATAATGACGCAATATTTTTTACTGCTGTATTCCAAGGATTAGATAAATTTAAATAAGTAAAATATAAATTACCCATACTACTAGCACTTCGTTCAAATTTATTAAATACACCAAAAGCATCATCTAAACCATACATAGCCATAGCTCTTGTACTAGCAAACATATCTAAAGATTCACCACCAAGTTGAGTAGTTTTTAAATTCATTTTATATATTTCTTTAAAGTAACCACTTGTTAATAAATCCCAAGAAATTTTATAAGATTTACCCATACCATTTATCATTACTAATCTAGCAACATCTACTGTTTGTGCTATTCCAGTAAGCATAGTCATAGCATTATACAATTTCATTAATCTAATACCTCTGCTAACAGATCTATTAGGATCTTCTGCCAAACCATATGTTCCTCTAAGTAAATGAATACCAGAATCTAAATCTTTTAATATTTTATTTTTTTGTTTTTCTAATGCTGCAGCTTGTTTAGGTGTTTTAGCTGCTATAATCATTTCATCATATACTTCAGCAATTTGCTGTATTCCCATTTGATTTTGTTTAGGAATATAATTTGTACCAAATCCCATAGGATCACCAAATGCTTTAGTAATTTCAATGTCAGGAATTGTTTGATTAAAATACATTTTATTTAATGTTTGTGTATCTGTTTCAATAAAACCTTCTTTTGATAAATGTCTGTAATCAATATCTATTGTTCGTTGTTTAAATCTATTAGATATTTTATTTATTTTTTCTATATATCCATCAATGTCAGCCGAAGTTCCTTTACCAGCAGCTATTCTTAATTCATCTGCTAAATTAGGCATAGCTATTACTGGCTGATATCCTTTAAATCCTTCTGCAATATCTAATATTTCATCTTGTGTAATTCCTTTATTTCTTTCTCTTAAAGCCATACCTAAAGTTTTTACGAACTTATCATAATTAGCTTCAATAACATCTCTACGATAAACAACATTAATATAATTATTTATTAAAGATCCATTTTCTTTTACATATTCTAATCGTTTTTCCATTTTAGCAATTTGCAAAATATATTCTTCTCTTTTTTTACGATTTTTAGTTTTAGCTAAAATTTTTTGTAAAAAATTAATATGTCCTTGCATTGCTGTTTGTGGTATTTTTAAAGTGTCATATTCTGTACCTATTGTTTTATAAAAATCATCAATAGCTTTTGATGCAGTAATTACATCTTCATCAAATACTGTTTGTGTTCCATATCTTTGACCCATTTTATATTCCCAAATATTTTGTCTAAATTCTTTAGGTGTCATATATGCTTTGTTTTTTACAAATTTTGTATCTAAACCTCTTTCTAAAAAGTTTTGACTTTTAGCTCCTTGTCTAGCTAAATAACTATTATATGCAGCTTCTATTTTTTTTGTAGTAGTAACAACTAATGGAGCATAACGCATTTTAATTTTACGTTCTATAGTTGGACTACTTATAATATCTTTTAAATTTTTATTTTGAAATAAAGGAATTTCTAACATTCTTTCCATCATTTCTTGAGCTTCACTTACTCCTTGTTTCATAACTCTAAATACAGGATTGTATGGGCCTTGCTCACCAAATATACCTAAACCAGTAGGAGCTATTTTATTCATTTCTTGTATTTGTTCTTCTGTCATTATTCTGCTACTTCTTGGTACAGCAGCACCAGTAGTACCAGCAGCAAATGCATCTTGTTCATCATACATAGCTGCATACTTATCAAATCTTTTAGCAGATTTACCATTAGCTATTGCTGGAAATAATGCTGGAACTATAAATCCAGCAGCAGTTATAGTAGTTCTTTCTGCAGCTGTTCTTGTATCATCAAGTGCGCCTTTAATAGCTTCTTCACCACCAATAATACTTCCACCTAATGCACTTCTTTTTAATCTACTACCAGTAAGTAAAAGATTAGCACCTTTGGTAAACATAAATATACTTGAAGGATCTGTAAGACCTCCAATTATTCTTCCAATTATATAGCCCGGATCTCCATTTATAGATTTCATTTTCTTTTTAAATCTATCTAATAAATATGTAGTATGATCTTCACTTTTAGAATGTAAAAAGTTACCCATAAAATCTTTATAGGGGGCTAATTGTGGATCATAAAAAGGATCGTAACTTACATCTACTTTATATAAATCTGGTCTATTATCAAATACAGTTTGTACTAATTTTTTTGCACCAATCGCTACAACGTTTTCATCAAGAACACCTCTTGCTATATTTACAAAATTAAAAGTTGTAGGTTGTTTATCTTGTTTGTAAATATTATTATCTGTTTGATAATAAGGATCTCCATTAGCAATATATACGTCAGGCATTATTTTATTTCTATAACTGGCATATTTTCATCTTCTTTTAAAGAAGGTAATTGATCGTCATATTTTGGGAAAGGTGCTGCAGTAGAACTGCCTTGAGCCCATTTTTCTAACAATGCAAAGTTAGTTAAAAATCTTCCTCTATATTGCATATATCTAGAACTATCATTAAATAATTCTTGTCCTATTGTAGATTCAGGGTACATTTTATAAGTTTGATTTTCATTATCATATCCAATGTATGCTTTTACATCTTGAACATCTGGATCTGAAAGATCAAATATATTACCAGATGGTTTATCTAATAAATTACTAGGAATATAGGAAGCAAAGTTTCCTAAATATCCTAATTTTTCTTCTGTTGTTTTTGCAGTTAAAGCACCTTTTACTGCTGATTTCATTCTATCTCCAATAAAACTACCATCACTATTAAAACCACTTAAATAACTTAAATCTAATAAAGCCATCATTAAATAACTATTTTCTGGTTTAGCTAAATCTTTACCAAAAAAATTAACTAAATCATCTTTTTTAATATTCATATAATTAACTGATATGTCCATACCATCTGATCTTTTTAATTGTTGTTCACCTTTTAATAATGAATCAATATTATATCCTTTATTAATTAATTGATTAGTTACCCATTTATCATTTAATGATAATCCAAATCCTATTGTTGGATCATTAAGATATTTTCCATTTTGATTTTTTTTAGATAAATGTTCATAAGAATTATTTTTATTCATAGGATCATAAACTGTTTTACTAAATGCTCCTTCGTTTTTATATATATGAGCTAAGTAAGGATTACTTATAAAATTATTTTCATTTACTTTATTTAATTTAGTTTGTTCTATATATTCTTTTTGTGCTTCTTGTACTTCATATTCTAATCTATCTTTATTAGCGTCAAACCCTAATGTGTTTTCAAAAACACCTCTTACTATTCTTTTAAATACACTAGGAGATCCTACTCTATTTTCTTGATTAGAAAAATCATCAATAAAGTTTGCAAATTTTTCTGTAACCTCTCTATCAAATTCTGCAAATCTAGAATATCCAGTTATAGTTGTTTGTAAAAAACTATTTGCCCAAGGATTAACAGTTAAAAAATCTCTAACATCACTTGGCATAGCAGATACCATAGTTTCATATTCGTTTTTAAAATATTCAGTAAAAAAAGCATCTCTTGTAAATCGTTTGTCTGCAAACTCTCCACCCATAACAGGTCTAAAATTTACTGCTGTATTATCAGGATTATGTAAAACAGAAAAAACACCATCACCATCAAAATCAACTTTTAAATTATAAGTAGGATATGGCTCAGTTGATTTTTCATCATATTGAGCTATTATTCTTCCAGAATCATACAGATCAAATAAATTTGTTCTATTATAAAAATCATCATTAATACCGTATTCTTCTTTTTGCAAACTACTCATATTTGCCATTCTTTCTTGTAAAGTAAAAATCATATCATCTTGTATTTGTTTTTTAGTAAAACCTAATTTTCCATAATGATCAAACACATCATATCGTTCTACATTACTCATTATAACTACTCCCACTAAAAACTTTCCAATTAAATCCATCATTAGCAAAATCTTCCATTATAAATTTCATTGCTTTGTTTAAATTTTTTTTAATTGATTGTTCAGTTACATAACTTTCATCTTGAAACATATTAGTTAAATAAATATCTAAATAAGGTCTTATAGCTTTTCTTACTTTATTAGCGTCTACTGTCATACTATCAACAACTGAATCACCTAATTGTGACGTCATTTCTCCAGAAGCTAAAGAAGTATAAACTGGTATAGGTATCATTGCTACAGGAGTAAATGCTACTCTATTATCTTGATATTTTTTTATATATTCATCTACCATTTCTGTTAAATTTATTTGATCTGCACTATCATCACCTTCTTCTCCATAATTAATAAAATTATCCATAGCTATTTTAATTTGTCCAGTTCTTGTAGATTCTTTAGGTTTAAGACTTTCAAAAAAACTTTGTGCTACATCTACTCTTGTTAATCTATCAAAATCAGCATGACGTAATTTATGATACTCTTGTAATTTTAAAATATTTTCTTTTACATCATTGTCTATACCTTTAAACATAAATTCAAAACCATCTGTATCTAAAAAATAATTAACCATATATGCAGCATTATCTAATTTCATTAAATCAGTTTCAGATTTTACATTAATATTCATTATGTCATTAAAAAAACTTGTTAATTGTGGTATTGGCTCACCCATCATTTTTGCATAACCAACCATTTTATTAAACTTAGCAGTAGCTAATGCATTTTGATCTTTATCTAAAACAGTATTTCCTTCTGAATCTTCCATAAATACAGATTCAGTTCCTAACCAAGTATCAGCAATACTATCAACACCTGGCACTATTATTTTTTTTGGACCATCGTTTGTTTCTATTGTTCTTAAACTTGGAAATATTCTTTTAATATGTTGTTGAATAATTATTTTTTTTAAATCTTCTGGATTATTAACACCTAATGCTTCTAAATATCCTTTTTGATCTAAACTCATAAATAATCTACCTGAAAATGTATCCATTTTCATACCACTAGTATCTCCAACAAAATTTTGTAAATTTTCATCAATACTTCCTTTAATCATTTGTCCTGCAAAATAAGAATTACGATAATTTAATTTTTCATTATCACCTAATTCTAAATCAATCATTTTTCTTTCTAATTGTTTTTCAGTTATTATTCCAAAATCATCAGGATTATTTACAAAATTATATAAATCATTATTTAATTGATCTGCTATTGCTAATTTTTTTTCACTTTCATATTTAACTAATTGATTGTTATATACATTTAAATGACCTTTCATAAATGATTCAGCATTAGAAATTATTTCTCCTCTTTCTTTTTTAGTTGTATTTACTAAAGTAGCTTTACCATCAAGCATATCTATTTGAGGACTTTTCATATATTCTTCATTTAACATTTTTCCAATTTTTAAATTTAATTCTTTTATTTTATCATTACCTATTTGATAATCTCCACCCATTTCAGTTATTTCTAACATCGTAGTATCAATTATATTTTTAACTTTTGTATTTAATCTTAACTGCTCAAAAGAAATTTGCATTGTTCTTAAAAATTCTTGTGGTGTAAGCATAGCATTTCTATCTTCAGGATATGCTGCATTAAAAACTTCTAAATGACTTTTATACATTTCTGAAACTTTAGGTAACCAAACATTTTTATGATAATCATCTATGTTGTTTGTAAAAGTAGAATCTTTTTTAAGTTCAGGATCTCCTTGACTTACAGTAGCTAAATCAAACAAATCTTCTAAAGTTTCTTCATTATGCGTTCTTACTCTTTCTTCTTGTAATTTCATAGCATCATCATGATCTTGTTTAATTCTATTAGCAAATATTGTTTCACCTTTTCTAATAGCTTTGCCTGAAATCATGCTTTTAGTCCAAGACTTATATCTTGTAGGAGCTTCATTTACTAAAGATTCAATATAACTATCAGTTGATGTTGTAAAAGTTTTTGGATCGTTAAAATGTTCTCTTGCTTTTGAATTAATAAACTTAGATGTTTTTATTTCTAAATCAGCTTTATATTTTGCTTCTTCTAATGTCGCTTGACGTTTAGCAAAAAAATCTAATTTTTCTGTTGCAACTTTTGCAATAGTAGAAACTGGATCACCAGCATAAGCTGGTACTACACCCATTCTATTTGCTACTGAAGAAGCAGTAGTTGTTACTTGTCTTTTGCCTGTTGTTAATGCCATACTATACTATATCTTTTTTACTTCCACCATCTCCATAATAATCATATTGAGCATACCCTGTAGTAAGCTCACTAATAGCAGAAACATATCCACCAAATACTAAATCATTTTCTTTATATTTATTTTCATACAACATAGATGTATATTTATTTTGTATATTTCTTCCCATTAATCTAATGTTACTAATATCTTTATTTGCTTTAGTTTTAGCTTGTTCATTTATATTTAAAAAACTTCTACTATCATCAGAATATCCACTTATAGATTGCCATGCTAAATTTTGAGCAATAGTATCATTTAACATTTCTTTTCTAGCATTTTCTTCTTCTAATGCTTGTACAGCAGCTAATTTTTTTTCTGTTTCTAATCTATAATTTTCTCTTGCTAATGCTCTTCTTTGTGATTGTACACTAGCAACAGTACCTACTGCACTTACTATTGCAGCAGCTGCAAACATTGTTGATGCTGATTTTGCCATTATGCGAACTGTAATTCCATAGCTATTCCTAATACCTTTAATGGTAAAGGATCGTTTTGGCTAATAGTAATTGTAGGATTTTTACTATAACCTAAAAAATTAAATTCTTTTTTATCTGTAACTGGACTAATGTCTGTACCAGCAGTAAAACCAGCTTGTTGTATTACTAACTCTTTTGAATTTAAATCTTGTGCTTTCATAGTTATATCTAAACCACCAGATATATCTACAATAGCTTTATTAACTCGTCTAGGCTGTCCTGTTAATGGGCCTGTATCTATTTCTTTATCTATTGGCATTGTTTCTAATATAGGAGTAAAATTAAATCCTACTCTAGTTCCAGTTGGAAAAGGAGCAGAAGTTAATGTTATTCTATTATTACTATCTACTGTAAATTCACCTAATGATCCATTACCAAATACTGCAAATACTTTATCTGTATTTTCGTAAATTGCATTTACTGTATGAACAAATCCTTCTACAATAGTAATTACTGCATTATTACTAGGAGAAGCTGCTAAGTTTTGATTTAACGTTAAATCATATCCAGCAGCAGTTTGTGTAACAGCAGTAATAGTATATTCAGTTGCATTACCAGCAATAGTAAAAGTTTCTTGTATAGTTGGTGCAGAACTAAATCCATCTACTGATAATGTATTTCCTGTTTGGCTACCACCATTTACTAATGGTGTTCCTTTTTGAAATACAGTAGTAGTTGTAGAACAATCAAGAGTAATACTATCATCATTTGCATATCTTTCTAAAAAATATTTTGTACCAGAAGGTACTATTCTTTTTACTATAACAAATAATTGATCATTTAATGCAGCTATACTATGATATTTATCTCCAGTTTGTGTTTCCCACATAGTCCAACCAGCTATTTTTTCATCACGAATAGAATGAAATACAGCTAATTTACCATTATCATTAGTTCCACTATTTAAAAAAAAAGCAAATTGTTCTGGTTTAGTTTCATTACCTGTCATCATAGATAATTGTTTTGGTGTATCTATTAAATGAGAAGCTAATACAGATACACTTGTAGATCTATATGCTTGTTCAACATCTGAAAATACATATTCCCTAATTGCTTTACCATTTTTTTGACTAAACAAAGAAGCTCCATCAAAAGGTATTGGTGCAGCTCTATTGCAGCCATAAGGTGTTTGTCTAAGAAATGCTATACTTGTAGGAGTGATAGCAGCAGACTGTGAAGAAACTGGAACATAATATTCACCACTATCAGTAAATATTTGTAAGTTACGAGAAGATACAAAATGTCTTATTTCATTTACTGTATCACTTGCAATAGCAACATTAATTCCTTCATTAGCTAAACCAGTTCCTAAATCAAAATTAAAGTAACCTCCAATTTGACTAGCAATAACAGCAGAAGGTTTATCTCTTACTCCTCCAAACCACAATCTATTATCATGGAATGATACTGCTTGAGGAAAACCTCTTTCAGCAGATATTAATTGTTCTTCCCAATTAGAGTGTGGGCCTGTACTTACAGTATCTTCAATAACAGTAACAGTTACTTCAGTAGCACTTGTAAATCCTGTTACTTTAACTTGTTTATTATTTACCTTTAAATATGTACCATTATGATTTGATGTAAAAGCATTTGCACTAGCAGTAAGAGTTCTTCCTGTACCAGTTGCATGAGAAGATAATGTAACTGTAATTGATGAATCTGCATATTTATAAAATGGTTGTTCACTTTTATTTACACCACCTACTGTAACTGTATCATCTTCTTCAAAAGCAAATGCAGATACAGAAAATGTAGAAGCACTTGTTCTTTTAATTTGTCTAATAGAATTTTCTCTATGTGTTAAAAAAACTGTATCTCCAAACTGTGCAAAATTTAATTCAAATAGTTGAGCTGTTGTCCAATTACAATTTGATGTAATATTGCTTTGAATAACAGCTCCAGCACTGGAATAAACATCTAACCGATTGTTAGACAGTGCAAATATTGCAACCTCATCATTAGAAAATACAAATGGAATTATTCTACATTCTGCTGGCATTGTAGCCATATACTCAGTAGCTGGTCTACGCATTACCCCACCTTCATCTAATAAATACCAATTACGAACTTGTTTACCACCTTCAAAATATGCTTTAGCGTCAGTTCTAGCATTAAGAAGATTGTTAATTTCTCCAGCAGAAAAATTTGTATATACTTGTCTTACTTTTCTAGGCATTATCCAACTACAAGTCCACTACGACTGCTTCTTCTTTCTGTTATAAATCTATCAGTAGAAAGTGTTTTGGTAGTAGTTTCTTGTGAGTCAGTATTTTTAGCTATTAACATTTGTCTTTCACTCAGTTGATCAAATTCTCTAACTAGAGCTGCGTCTCTTGCTACTGATCCACCAAAAATACTAGCCAGTTTATATTCTACTGCTAATCTAAAATGAGGAGGAAACTGATCTTCGCTTTGTCTAAATATATAATCCATTATAACTGTGCTTTGAGATCCAAAACCATCTAAATAAATTTTATCTTCATATCTATTATATTGTATTAATGTATCGTTTACAGTTACAGTTAATATTTTTAAACATTCAGGATTAGCTGGTATTTGATATGCATATTCAAATCTACCAGTAGGAGAATTTGCTAATAAAGATAGTTGTTGTTGTCCTGTTGCAAATCTCCAATTATGTCTAGTTAAACTAGATTCAATAATTTCTTCGTATATTGTATTAGTTACGTTAGCTTCTGTTGTTCCATCAGTAAATGAAGCAATAGGATTTGCACCTATCATTACTAATGCTCTTGAAGCTATATCTACTTTAGTTACTGCCATATATTAAGGAGCTGGTCTTTGGTATTGTCCTTTTTTTTGTACCAAAACATTAGCTTGTGGAATTTGAATAGACAAATTTTTACCAGATATATTTGTAACTCCATATTTAGTTGCTAATTCTACAACAGTATTTAAAAATTCTTTTCTTTGACCACTTGGATTATTGCTAGTAACAATAGCTTCTAACATTGCTAATCTTGCTTTTACTTCATCT
>MDTC01164045.1_pt1 | contig 11256 bp, 9 predicted proteins | sample 811181 | NCBI WGS metagenome assembly MDTC01 (sample SAMN05326644, study PRJNA326480) | marine metagenome | isolation source: seawater | place: Pacific Ocean: North | collected 2011 | reverse complement strand
TTCTTTGATGATGGGGTTTGCAAATTCAATGCGGTTCATCTCAAGGAACTTACGGAAGCTGACGGTTCGTGCATAGACGTCGTAATAGTCCGCAGGATGATTGTCATTAAAGTAGTTCAGATCCAGGGTGACTTCTCGGTTGGAAGCTTTACCCATGAGAGCAGCGATGATCGTCGTACCGGACTTCTGGTTACCCATGACGAAGATGGGGTTATCACAGATGCGTTTGCCCCTTGCATTGACAGCCCGTTGGGCATCGATGCTTCCGACTTGCAGGCGATGTTTGACCGCCTGGACGGGGTTGCGCATGAACGTTTGGAGTTTGCGTGTCATCATGATATTTGGACCTATCCTTACGGGACAGATCGAACGATTACGGACACGCGATAAGCGAAGTGGACGGATTTGCACACGGTTTGGCGTCGGGGTGCTACTACAAACGTTACAGGCGGTATGGTTGGTTGGGGGCGTCAATCATGAAGGTGTGGGGCTGAGTGAGTCGGGAATCCATCTTTCGTGTTTTTCTTGCTGCATGTGTCTTTGCCCGTGTCGATTTGCATCGACGATGCTCGCATCGCCTGCTTCAATCTCCGTGGCAAAGCTCCATTCGCTAACGACAAAGCCGCGACAATTGGATTCGCAACGCTCTAAATGCTAACAGTGAGCTTCCATTGTCGGATCACAGGTTGATCATGTGCCACACACAAGCACGCTTCATAGTCCGGCGAAGGCGTTGGTGTGAGATTGTGCAGCGCCCAGGTTTCGGTGATGTGGTCGGGCTTGTGCATCAGGCATGCCGGTTCGTCGGGATCGACATTGACCGTGAATTGATCAAGCCCCAGCGTGATCCCTTTGGCGATGGCTTTGACGAAAGCTTCCTTGCGGGTCCAGATGGTATGGAAGGCTCGGAACTGCTTGTCAGCAGGCAGTTTCATCAAGGCATCAAACTCGGCGGGTGAGAAGAACCGTTTGGCCATTTTCTGGAAATTCTCACGCGGTCGATGGCATTCGATATCCACGCCGATTGCAAAGTCCGGACTGACTGCAATCAAGGCCATGTCGGCTGAATGCGTGACATTAAAATGCACCGGGTGATCCGGGAGGTACGGCTTGCCATGCTCGGTATGGGCAAAGGCCACGCTGGCTGGATCGCTGCGCAACACCGAGGCGACCACCATCCGAAGCAGGGCGCGCGTGATAGCAAATTCACCTTGTCTCTTTGGACTTTTGAATCGGTCGTGGCGTTTGCGTTCGGTTTCATCCAGCAGGTCCAACGCTCGCGCGCGGGTGATGGGTGGTGCGGTCAATGACAAGGCAAAGACATCAACACAACCGGATTGAGCCTGCCAATTGTCGGGCATGTTTGGCCATGGGCAACGTTGGAAATCGGAATTCGGATTTCGGATTGGATTCAAGGTCGTTATCCCTGGCAATGTCCCTGCGGTTGCAGGTCAGAGGTTCCGAAATAGCGCGATGGATTTAAGGGTACCAGACTTCGATGTTGTCGACCTGCGTCTGCGTGCCGGGTGTTCCCAGAAGTCGGAGTGTCACGTTTGCCGTGCTGCGTGGGTCCATGGAAGGACTGGTTGCCACGGGCAGTTCATTGACATACCAGAGAATGTTGTAGGGGGTTCGACGGGCTCGGACGGTGATGCTTTTGCCGTCGGACGGGATCACGGGATACTCGGCTTGTGCAGCAGGTGGTGAGCCGGGCTTGGCTTCGCTGACAATGCCCTGGTCGGTGTGTTTGAGCGTGAGTCGGACACTGTCACTGGCCAGTGAGAGGACGAAGGTGGCCTTGGGCTGGAGTGTCACCGTCATGCGGACCTGCTGAATCGGTGCGTCGGATTGCATGGGGGTGTATTCCACGCGAGACTCACCGTTTTCTGACCCACCGATGACCATGTTGAGTTTCTGGTTGACGATGGTGGCGCCTTTGCCTGCGGTCGCGCGGACACGGAAGTTGTTGCTGAGAATTTCACTGTCAAAGTTTTCGCCAGCATGTGCTTTACCCAGGTCCTTGTCTTCGGGATTGGTGGATCTGGGTTTGCCGGTTTTGTTGGCCGGGTTGAGTTCCACCGCATCATCGGCTGGTTTGGGATCAATGACCGCGGTCTGGAACTGTTGGGTCTGCTGCTGATCGTCGCTGGAACCCATGATCATGACCACGCCAATGACAATGGCAATGACCAGCAAGAACAGGATCGACAGGGCGATGATGATGGCAGCAAAGGGAATCGGTGATGAATTCTGGGCACGCGGTGCGTTGAGATCCGCTTCAACCTGAATCTCCGGCCCGTCCATCTCAGCCAGCGAGGCGTCGAGTGGACCCTGACCTGCCGGTGCCGGTGCGACATCGTCATCCAGTTCCAGTTCGTATGCCTGATCGTCTTCAAGGAGCGGCAGGAGATTCGACGGTGGGGGGACGTCCTTGGTGGGAACCTTGGTTCCCAATCGCTTGGACAGCAGTTGGTCGTAACGTTGGTAGTTCTTGGCATCACTCAGCGCAACGCGCGCGGTAGCCACCTCGTTCATCATGCGGGTTGCCGTCTCACGCTTTTTGCGATCGGGGAGCATGGCAAATTGGTCCAGCTTCTCCAATCGCTGCTTGGCAGAGATTTCCACGGCACCGGGATGATGACAGAAATGCGGTAAGCCCAACAATGTGTAATGATCCGGGGGCATGTCCGGTTCATGGGTACTGGGGTCAATTCCGAGCCACTCTTTGTAATAGTCTGCTGCCATGGATCCAATCGTTACGCTAGTCACAAGCGGGTGCTAACAGTGTCATCGTGCATTTGCCCTATCAGCTTAACCGATTTGCACAAAGGGGACTAGGCATGAGCTATGGGGATGACGAACTTGATGTTATTGGACATTGCGGTATTGTCGCGCTAAACCGCAAGCGGTTAATCATTCACTCGAAATCCAACATTCATCATCGGCTGCCACTGACAACCATTTTCTCCACAGCCTGCTTGGCCTGGCCGATTTCAGCCTGGTTCATCGCATTGGTCCGGTCAATGGCGGTTGATGCGCTGGCACCACTGGTGGCTTCCATGGCTTTGACATCCAGACGGCCGGAGTTGTCGTAGCTGAAGGTCACGTAAATGGTCGAACCCTTGCGAAGACCCCAGGGTAGCTTCTCAATGGTGCATTTACCGATGGGAATACACTGATCGGGATTGTCCGATTCGCCTTCGACGATGATGACCGAAACCGATGTCTGGTTGGGAACCACCGTGCCATAGCGCTTGGTGACCGAGGTCGGTAATAAGGTGTTGGACGGGACGATGATGGAGTTGACCTTGGTTTTATCTTCGTTGGTCATCACCACGCCGAGGCTGTGAGCGTTGACGTTGTGGGTTTGAATGGCGCGAAGCACGTCGGTGGCATCGTTGGCGTCGTACTGCTCCGATGGACTGATTTCTTCGAGTTCCGCTTCCGCAATCGTCGAACCATCCGATGAGATGGCAGGTGCGCTGAGCGTACTGGCGCCGCCTTCATGCGGTGCGATGCCATCGGAAACCGTTTCGGCATTAGGATCGACTTCGACCATCGGCAATGCCGCGTCGTCGTCCTTGATCTTCATCTCCGTCGGCGGGGCAGCAGACTTGGGCTTGGCAGCTTTGGCGGCCTGTTGTTGCGTCTGGTAACGCTTGAGTTGTTCAATGGCAGCGTGGATCGCAGCACCATGTGCCACCACTTCGTCGGGGGACAGGGAGGTGTTGGGCTTCTTGCCGGTGACACGTTCCAGAAGCTTGATGACCTGGGGCATACGCGTCGAACCGCCAACGGTTAAGACTTCGTCGACTTCGCTCCACGCCAAACCTGCGGCTTCGATGACGCGGACGATACGACTTTCCGTGCGGTAAAGCAGGTCGGAGGTGAGTTCTTCAAATTGCTGACGGGTCACGTCGATGTTCACGGGCTTGCCTGCGAAGGTGATCCCCATGCGCGCCTTGTCACGGGCGGATAACGCACGCTTGCAGTCTTCAGCAGCGACAAGCATTTGCTGGAACACATGCTCGTCATTGCGCGGGTCCACGCCATGCTTGGCCTTGAACGCCACGGCAGCGGCATTGAGCAGTTTCATGTCCCAGTCTTTGCCGCCCAGTTGCACATCACCGTCGGTGGCAAGCACGGTGAGATTGTTACCTTCAATGCGCAACACGGTTACGTCGAACGTACCACCACCCAGGTCATAGACCACGGCGATGCGCGCTTTGGACGTTTCGTCAGCCAGGCGAAGCACGTCGTCCTGGCCGTCACTTTTTCGTTTGATATCCCGGTAGGCAAAGGCCAAAGACGCTGCGGTCGGTTCGTTGAGAATGTCGAGTACTTCAAGACCGGCAATTTCACCGGCGGCTTGCGTGGCCTGGCGACGACCTTCGTCAAAATAGGCCGGTACCGTAATCACCGCGCCATCAATCGGGCCGAGCTTGGCTTCGGCATCCTGTTTGAGTTTTTTGAGGACCAACGCACTGATGGCCGGGGGCGGGAGTTTGCGACCCTGAATCGCCCGACTGTAAAAACGCTCGCCCATCTCACGTTTGACGCACTCGACGACGAGATCCGGATTTTCCACAGCAGCAGCGCGCGCTTCGGCACCAACCACCACCTGACCGCTGGGTTCGAAAAACACCACCGACGGCGTCGTCAGCGAACCTTCTGCATTGGGGATCGTCACCGGCGTACCATGCGCATCGACATAGGCCATCGCACTGAACGTGGTCCCCAAGTCGATACCGATATATCGCTTGGCCCGAGGCGATTCGCTCATGGCCAAAACTCCTTGCATTGAAACTCAAACTTAGCCTGTTGGCTGCCCTGGCTACCCCACCACGCCGAAGCGCAGTACCCTGGACAGATCATCCTGACCTGCCGCAACCATTTATTATACATCCAATTCATCGGCGCGACATCCAATTGTATTGACAAGTCCGGCCAATCAAATCTCAATTCCTCAAACCTTCTTGACGGTTATGACGAATACGGTCCAACAATCCGATAAACTCTTGTCTAATCAGGTCAATACCCGGTTCGAGCTTCCCGATAGTGATGATGCGTCAACCTGTACTCTCACAAGGATGAGCCGTGAACGATCAGGTCTCACAAAAACCACGATTGGCCTTTGTCCTTGATGCCTTCCCGGCATTGTCTGAGACATTTATTCTCAACCAGGTCACCGGTCTGTTGGATCGCGATGCCGATCTGGATCTCTATGCGATGATCCGGCGTGGTCCTGATCAGGCTCATGAGGACGTCCATCGGTATGGCCTGCTCGACAAAACAACCTACTGCCCGGACATGCCCCAGAACAAAGCTGCACGCATCGGGCTGGGAATGGTTTATTGGTTAAAGCTCTTTGCCAGGCAACCCTCCGCCGCCTTGGCAACACTCAGTTCCAAGCGTCATGGCCGACTGGCAACCAGTCTGAGACTGCTGTATGAAGTCTGCCCGTTTTTCACCCCCAAACGCTATGACCTGGTGCATTGTCACTTTGGTCACATCGGTGCCTCCATTGCGCGCATGCGACAAATGAACTTGATGCCTGGGAAACTGGTGGTCACCTTCTACGGCTTTGATGTTTCCCAACGCCCCAAAATGGAACCGGCTGGCTACTACGACGCGCTCTTTGCCCAGGCGTCACGTGTGCTGGTCCTCAGCCAGAATATGAAAGAAAACGTGGCAGCCCTGGGTTGTCCTCAAGACAAAATCACCATCCATCACTTGGGGGTCGATTCGCGCAAGTTCCCCTTCAAAGCCCGATCACGACAGGGCGACGAACCCATCCGCCTGCTGAGTATCTCCAGACTCGAAGAGAAAAAAGGCCTGGCGTATGCCATCGCAGCATTGGGGCAGATCAAGCAGCAACGCGATGACTTTATTTACGAAATCGTCGGCGAAGGTTCACTGCGCGAGCCGCTGCAAAAACAGATCAACGAATTAGGCTTGGAAAATCACATCAAGCTCCTCGGTTGGAAAACGCAGGATCAGGTCCGCGCGTTTCTGGACAAGACCCACATCATGCTCGCACCCAGTGTCACCGCTAAGGCCGGTGACCAGGAAGGCACACCCACCGCCATTGCCGAAGCCTTGATGATGGGGTTACCAGTCGTCAGCACGTTGCACAGCGGTATCCCGGAAATGATCCAACACGAAGTCAGTGGCTATCTCGCGCCCGAACGCGACGCGGACGCCTTGGCCCAATACCTGCTTAAGCTATTTAACGAACCAGAAAGTTGGGCAACCATGGGCCGAGCAGGCAGTGACTATGCCCGACGTGAGTTTGATGTAAATCTACTCAATGATCAATTGCTCGAAATTTATCATCAGGTCCTTCACCCTGCCGAGGAATCACGGTAGGCAGCAACACCGTCCAATGTAACAGGCTTTGACCTCATGAATTTCCCGGTCTGCGTCATCATTCCATGTCACAACGCCCAGCAGTGGCTCCCCGGCACGCTGGCATCGGTTGCTGCGCAGACGCATCGGCCGGATCAGGTGATTCTCATTGCAGACCGATGCAGTGATGACTCAGTGAAGATCGCCCGTGAGTTTGATCTGCCCATCGACGTCCACGAATCAGACTTCGGCAATGCAGCCAGTGCCCGGAACCTGGGGATTGAGCATGCCAATTGCCCGTGGATCGCACTGCTTGATGCCGATGACCAGTGGTACCCGCACCACCTTGCCAATGCCGCCCAATTGCTCGCGAACACCGATCACGTGGCCTACTGTGCCAAGTACGACCTGATGGACAATGCTGACCATCGTCGCACGTTGACCGACTTTGAAGCCTTGCATTTTGCACAAAGCCAAACACAGCTTTCACACATCGATTACACGGACCTGATGCTCAAGCATATTCCCTTTGGGCATCTGACGGTGATCTACAGGCGTGATCATATTCGCGAAGTGGGGGGCTTTAATCCGTCATTTATTCGCAGACATGACATCGACCTCTGGCTGCGTGCGATCTACAATCACACATGGGCGTTCCAATCACAGGTGGCCGCCTCCTATCGTGATCAGACACCCGGCGCCATTTCGCGCAACCGTGTTGAGGTGGCGTATTACGAGATGTTGGCCATGGTCACCAATCAGAAACAATACCAATGCCCGCAGCTGGATCAGCTTATCCAGGGCTATGCCCGGCAGGCGATGAGTGCTGCGCTGTTGCAGGCGGATAAACCGTGGGCCGCCAAACTCCGCGAACTGGCTTGGCCGCATTTGGACCGTAAATACAAGCGTATTTACGCAACGCTTGGCCTATGCCCACCACTCCTTCGCAGCCTTGTGCATCTCAAACGCAAGCTGTCAGGTGCCGGTACACCAACAATAACAACGGACATGAAGGAGGTGGTTTGATGAATGATCAAGCGGCACCTTTCTTCAGCGTGGTCATGCCTGCGTACAACCGTCACAAGCTCATCGCCGAGTCCGTCGGTTCCGTGCTCAATCAGACATTCACTGATTTTGAACTCATCGTCGTCGATGACGGCAGCACGGATAACACCGTTGAGATCCTTGAGCAGATAGACGATCCACGCTTGACCGTTCTCAAGCAGACCAATGCCGGCCCCGGTGCTGCACGCAATCGCGGGATCGGTGTGGCACGCGGTGTGTATGTTGCCTTTCTGGATAGCGATGATTTGTATCTGCCCTGGACGTTGCAAACCTACCATGATGCCATCGCTGCGAACGATCAGCCGGGTTTAATCATCAGTCATGCCAACGATTTTCATCACACCGGCGAATTGACCACGATCAATCAGGAATCCATGCAGGTTCATCACTACGATGACTATTTCAAAGCCGCGGACCAGAACTTCTGGATCGGTGCCAGCGTTGTTGCCGTCAAGCGTGACGTGCTTTTGGCGTCCGGCGGATTCAATAATGCCAAGGTCAATCAGGAAGATTGTGATCTCTGGTTAAGACTTGGCAATACCCCCGGTTTTATCGCAATCCAAAAACCAATCTGTTCGGGCAGGCGTTGGCATGATCAAAACGTCTCACACGAAATGGACAAGAACATCAAAGGCGTCCAGTACCTGCTTCACCAGGCCAAACTCGGTGCCTATCCCAAGTCCAATCCCAAGGCACTATTCACCATTCTCACCCGCCACATCCGGCCTGCATCACTGGATTGCATCAAACACGGGTATCGTGATATCGCCGTGCAGCTTTACATGAGCACACTGCTTTGGAACCTGCGCCTTGGACGCGTTCGTTACCTGCTTGGTTTCTGGCTCCGCTATCTCACCGGCAGGGGGTCGCGATGATCAACATCACCAGCTTCACGCACCTGCATCGCACACAAACACCCACCGGTGTTGGCGTGCACATCATTGAGATGCTCCGCGAATTGGCGTCACGTGATCAAGTCAATTTACAAATGCTCATCTCTGCCAAAGAGACCGATGGTCATGGGCAAATTAAACCCGAGTTTGCGCTGGGTGATCTGCCGTTCGTGACCTATCCCTTTTCTCGTCGCATCGCTGAAGGACTCTGGCGGACCGTGAATTGGCCCAGGATTGATCGCTATGTTGGCAAGACCGACGTGCTTTATTCTCCGACCGAAGCGGTGATTGCTTCGGAAAAGGTGCCTCAGGTTTTGACGATTCATGACATGTATCTGATGGAACCTGACCTGCCCTGGTCGCAGTCAACGCAAAGTCGCAAAGCTGCGGTCAAATGGGAGAAACTCACGCGCAAGATGGTGGACCGGGCTTCGCGGATCGTCACCGTCTCCCAGTTCACCAAGCAGCGCATGGTGGAGTTACTCGGTGCGGACCCTGATCAGATTTTCGTGGTTGGTAATGGTATTGGTCAAGCTTATTTTGAACCGAATCTCAAAGCGGTCTTGCCGGTGAGTGAGCCTTATGTTTTGGTGGTTGGTGGTTTGACTCAACGCAAGAACGGTAGCGCGGTCTTTGCGGCCGCCCAGGCCTTGGAGCAGATGGATAGCCAGATCAAAATCATCGTCGCCGGTCACTGCCCGACGGTGTATGCCAACGAAGCCTCGCATCATCCCAACATCCGTTTGCTGGGTTATGTCGATGATGACATCCTGCCTGCCTTGATGGCGCGGTCTGTCGCACTGCTGTTTCTCTCACGCTACGAGGGGTTTGGCATGCCAGCTGTCGAAGCCATGGCAGCGGGTACACCGGTCATCGTTTCGCCCTATGCATCACTACCCGAGATTGTCGGCGATGCGGGCTTGATCATGGACCCCGATGACGAACACGCCATTGCCAGCCAAATCGTTTCGCTTGCTCGAACCCCACACAGTCGTGACCAACTCATCGCAAAAGGCAAGGCATGGGCTGAGCAGTACACGTGGGAACACTGTGTCGACCGACTGCTCAAGACGATGCATTGAGTTTGACACGGTCATGAAAATTCACAATCACAGCGGACAGACCCCGGGCATACTGGTATCCTTATAGCGATATCAACTCACAGACGATCAAGGATGCATCACATGAAACGACTCCCCCTTTTGCTGCTCGGATTTGCATTACTCACGCTCACGGGTTGTAACACGATGTATTACACCATGAGTGAATCGCTTTTCGGTGTTCAGAAGCGTGAGATCCTCGTTGATCGCGTCGAAGATGCACGCGATGAACAAACCGAAGCCAAGGAGCAGTTCCAGACCACGCTTGAGAAGTTCAAGTCCGTTGTTGGTTTTGATGGTGGCGAACTGGAAACGCTCTACAAGGAACTCAAAGCCGAGTACGAACGCTGTGACAGCCAGGCCAAGGACGTCAAGTCACGCATCAGTTCCATTGAGAATGTTGCCAACGCCATGTTCGATGAATGGGAAACCGAGTTGGGGCAGTACACCTCAGCCACACTCCGCCGTGCATCCGAACAGCAGCTTTCAGCCACAAAAGCACGGTATCAGCAGATGCTTGCAGCGATGATCACCGCCCAGCAGAAAATGCAGCCGGTCCTCAACGCGTTTCATGATCAAGTGCTGTTTTTAAAGCATAATCTCAACGCCCAGGCGATCACATCACTTCAGACCACCGTCGGCAGTTTACAGTCGGATGTGGATCGTTTGATCAAGGAAATGGAAACTTCCATCGATCAAGCCAATCGCTTCATCAGCGAATTGAAGACCGATTGATTTTGAACTTTGTCCCATTTCAAGACGTACAGAAAATTGCAGATTAGTAATCCAAGGAATCCTCTCATGTCCAAGCTACGCCATGTCATGCTTTTTGCTCTCATGATCACGGTCACCGCATTGACCGGTCTCTCTGCTTCTGCGCAGGAACCGGCAAAGGAAACACTCGTCGAACTGCAGACCAACTATGGCAACATCACCATCAAGCTCTTCCCCGACAAAGCGCCCAAGACCGTCGAGAACTTTCTGGGCTATGTCGATGAGAAATTTTACGATGGCACGATTTTCCATCGCGTGATCCCCACCTTCATGATCCAGGGTGGTGGCCACACCGAAGACATGCGCGAGAAGAAAACCCGTGCTGCCATTGAGAATGAAGCAGACAACGGATTGAGCAATAAACGCGGCACGCTTGCCATGGCAAGAAAGTCCGACCCGGATTCAGCGACCGCCCAATTCTTCATTAATGTCAAAGACAATCAGAGTCTGGATCATCGCAGCAAAGCCAGCGGTCGGACGTGGGGCTATTGCGTGTTTGGCCAGGTCGTCAAAGGCATGAGCGTTGTTGATGACATCAAGAACGTGCCAACCACCACGAAGGGCTATCACGAAAATGTGCCGGTCAAACCCGTGATCATTCAAAAGGCAATTCGCGTCAAGGAATAAATCAACTCGGTTTATCAGGCTCTGTGCCTCTGTGGTTCAGTCAACTGGTCACGAAATCCAAAGCATGCCCATGATTCTCGCTGACAACCTGACCAAGTCCTTCCCGACTCCCGACGGCTCTGAGAAGCAGGCGGTGGCCGGGTTGAGCTTTGCCGTGGAGCCTGGGCAGATTTACGGCTTACTCGGACCCAATGGAGCAGGCAAGACCACCACACTGCGCATGCTCTGCGGGTTGGTCACGCCGACATCAGGACGTGCGGTCATTGCCGACCATGATGTGCAGACCGATGCTCTGGCCGTCAAGCGTGTACTGGGTTTTCTCACCGCCAATACCGGGTTGTACCAACGCCTTTCGGTCCGTGATGTGCTGGTCTACTTCGGTAAACTCCATGGCATGACCGCGAGTCAAGCTCGGGATCGTGCTGCCATACTCATTGACATTTTCGATA
>MDTC01055615.1_pt1 | contig 11256 bp, 12 predicted proteins | sample 811181 | NCBI WGS metagenome assembly MDTC01 (sample SAMN05326644, study PRJNA326480) | marine metagenome | isolation source: seawater | place: Pacific Ocean: North | collected 2011 | reverse complement strand
GACGTTGATGGTACTACAAACCTAGACGTTGTAGATATTGACGGTGCTGTTGACATGGCATCTAACCTGACATTAGCTGGTAATGCTGACTTCAACGGAGACCTAGATGTAGATGGTACTACAAACTTAGATGTTGTTGACATTGACGGTGCTGTTGATATGGCATCATCATTGACAGTTGATGGAACCGTTACTTTTAATACTGCACTTGCAAGTAGTAACTTAGCAACCTCTGGTGTATCAGCAGGTACAGTTGGTTCATCAACTGCAATTCCAATAATAACCGTCAATAACAAAGGTCTGGTAACAAGTACTTCAACTACAGCAATTGATACTACAACCATTGAGAATGGAAGTGCTTCGGTTGCAGTAGCAAGTAACGGACCAATCACATCTACTGGAAATCATGACTTCACAGCAGGGATTGATGTTACAGGAAACTCAACCTTTGCTAACAACGTTACCATAACAGGTTCTGTTGATGCTAACGGTGGTGCATCTATCGATAACGTTCAGGTTGGTGTAAGTAACGACAATGAGATCGATACTTCATCTGGAAACCTCGTTCTAGACTCAGCAGGTGGTACGACAACTGTTGATGACAACTTGGTTGTTAGTGGAAACTTGACTGTAAATGGTACAACCAATACAGTTAATTCTACCACAGTTACTATCGCTGACAAAAACTTCCAAGTTGCTACTGGATCTGCTGATGACTCGGTTGCTGATGGAGGTGGTTTAACCGTTGACTCAGGTGACGGTGATAAAACATGGAACTTTGAGGCAACAGGTGATAACTGGGGATCCTCAGAAAACATCAACGCTGCATCTGGTAAAGTTTATAAGATCAATAACACTTCAGTTCTAAGTGCTACCACACTAGGTTCAGGTGTTGTAGCATCTTCACTAACAAGTGTAGGTACTATTGCTTCAGGTGTTTGGCAGGGAACTGCAATCGCAAATGGTTACTTAGCAAATAGTTCAGTATCTTATGGTGGTGTATCACTATCATTAGGTGGATCTGACGGCACTCCAGCATTTGACTTGAGTGATGCTACTAACTATCCTACTTCAAGTTTGAGTGGTACTATAACTAACGCTCAACTTGCAGGTTCAATAGCAAATGGTAAGTTATCAAACAGTTCAGTATCTTATGGTGGTGTATCACTATCATTAGGTGGATCTGACGGCACTCCAGCATTTGACTTGAGTGATGCTACCAATTATCCTACAAGTAGTCTAAGTGGTACTATAACTAACGCTCAACTTGCAGGTTCTATTGCAAGTAGTAAGTTAGCATCAACTGGTGTATCTGCAGGTACAGTTGGATCTTCAACTGCAATTCCTATCATAACTGTCAATGCACAGGGTCAGATAACAAGCACAAGCACCACAGCAGTTGATAGTACAACAATCGAAAACGGTGGTGGATCAGTTGCAGTAGGTAGTGGTGGAAATGTCACAGTTACAGGTGACACTACTTTCTTAAATCATGCATCTTTTGGTGATGATGATGAAATAAGATTGGGTGCTGGTACTGATGGAACAATCTATTCGGATGGTGATAACTTCATCATGCAAGGATCTGGTACGACATACCTAAGAGGTAGCACTATTAATTTTGGTGCTAATGGAGGTAGTGGTGGTTTTTCAGATGCCTTAGTTGTAGATAAGTCTGGTAGTGAGAGAGTTCAACTAAGATGGGGGAGTAGTCAGCGTTTAGTCACTACTTCTGCAGGTGTAACAGTAACTGGTAACATAACTGTATCTGGTACAGTGGACGGTAGAGACGTAGCATCCGATGGTTCAAAATTGGATGGAATAGAGAGTGCTGCTACCGCAGATCAGACAGCATCAGAAATCTTGACACTTATCAAGACAGTTGATGGTGCAGGTTCTGGACTAGATGCTGATACTTTAGATGGTATTAGTTCTGCATCTTTCTTAAGATCAGATACTTCTGATACATTCAGTGGTACATTGACTGTATCTGGTAACATATTACCTAATGCTAACGGTACCAGAGATCTTGGTGCATCTGGCACCAGATGGGCAAACGTTTACAGTTCTGACCTTGACCTCAGTAATGAGGCAAAAGGTGGTAACACCGTAGACGGTACCTGGGGTTCTTACCTAATAGAAGAGGGTGAGGACAATCTATACTTAACTAATAGAAGAAGCGGTAAGAAATTCCGTTTCGTTCTAGAAGCAGTATAGCATACATATTATTACACTAAACCCTTAACTATCTTAGTTATTGAGGTCTGATAAAATCTACATAAATAACTAAGATAGGAGAAGAGATTCAATGGCTCTATACGGTACAGGTTCTAACGTAAACCAAACTACCGATGTCAGTGCAGGTAATTACGGTAGTTCAACTGCAATTCCCGTAATCACTGTTGATTCAGATAAAAGAATAAGTGCAATAAACACGACTTCAATTACTCTGGACGCATCCATAAACTCTAATGCGAGTGTTGGTGACGTTGGTACATATGCGTTCTTGCAACAATCAGGAACAGAGAACTCAGCATCAAACGCTGGTTCAACCTTAGCAGGTTCTAGTTTAAGATACTCAGATGCTACTGGTAGATCCAGTGGTACACCTTCAGGTAACTGGAGATTGATGGGTTATGACTCTGGTGCTGCATTGGTCAACTCAGGATCAGGTTCTGGTTCAGGTTCTGGTTCAGGTAACGTTACTGCTAACCCAAGTGGTAACTTGTCATTGAGTTCAGGTAATATTCAGGGTAACACTTCACTTGCTTCAGGTAACATCCATGGTAACCTACAAGGTAACTTACAGGGTGGTAACGTTCAAGGTAATACTAACGTAAACGTTGCAGGTAACATTCAAGGTGGTAAAGGTGGATCATATAACGTAAACAGAGGTGTTCCTACTAACCATTTGGGAGTTGGTGGTTCTGTAAACGTTGGTGGAGAAAACGTTGGTGTTGGTGGTAACGTTGCTACTGACCATTTGGCAGTTGCAGGTAACATTCCAACAGATAACCTATCAATCAGTGGTACTGCTTCCGTAAACGTGACAGTGAACTCAGTTACAGTTAATACAACTGTGGCATACAGTTCATCTTTATGGTTACGCTATTCATAACGGAGGAAACAAACAATGGCAACTAATTACGAAATCGCTGCTGCTAGGAATCCTAAGTGGGCAAATCCCGAGAAGAATATGATCGACCTTGAGGTTGATTTTGCTCCTCTTGATGAACAGTGGCTACCATATACATGTTCACCAACTGATGTTGTAGAACATTCAAGAACATTATACACTAAGGCAGTCAACGGTGACTATGGCACTGTTGCTGAATATAGTCATCATACATTATGGACACCATACTATACTGACTCAATCGAGGTATCGACTGAAGGTTTAGTACAGTTACTACTAGAGAAAGGTGTTATAACTGATGATGAAGTTGATGCTATTCTAATAGAGAAGACAGAACATGTTGGATATTATAGAACAACAACTGATGGTGTAGATAAGCAATGGGGTGGAGGAATGGCATAAAGCATCCTCTTCTTTATTATGGCACAACAATCTGATAAATGGCATCACAGCATGTGTAGGTATTTGGGGTTATCCCCAGATACCTCTTTTTTGTTTGGTATAATACCAGGAGTATGTCGAGAAGCTATTGGTCGTTATGACCACATGTACACTAAACGTGAATGTTTCGATAGTGACAAGACTTATGTTTGGTCAGAACACCATGCTAACAAGATAAACAATGGAAGATTTAGTAATCAAACTGCTTATTACGGCACTTGTCCATTTTTGTGGGATCTCGGACGAGTCGCTTCCCAAGGAGTGTCTACTCCTGAGGGAAGTTTGTTCTTCTTACCAAGAGACGATCAAGTTACAATAAGAGAGGATGAATACGAGTCAGTCCAGCAGGTAATTGATGCAGCACCAGCACCAATTACATTTTTTCTTCCTTGGCGTTCGTGTGATATATGGAAGAACTGGGATAAACTGAAATTACCTGCTGGTAGTAAGTTTATCCAGATGAATGATCCTGTAACAAGACAGTTTATATTATCAAAAGCATTCCTGGAGCACCAGCACATCTACATTCCTTGGCCAGGTACAGACATTTACTATGCAGAGTTTCTTAGTAAGACTGTGCATGTTTATGATAAGATAGAGCAGTATAGAACTAAGAAAAGAGATGAGATGGAACGGGAGTCTTCCCTGGTCCTGAACTATTTGAAGTGGGGATATGATTATTTGAATGATAACCAGAAAGAGTTCTTTCGGTGGACTAGGGACTGGATGCTTATAGGTGAAGATGTAAGACGTTATCTTACTATAAAAATGCTAGGACTTGATGTACTCAAGAGCCCAGCACAGTTATATGAAGATCTAATTGATAAAGGTTTTTTAGAATATAATCAAAAGTTCGTCTATGATCCTGAGTATCAACGTGCTTATGAGTGGTTAGTAACTAGGACTCAGGAAAAAAGTCCTTATCGTTCACACCACGATCATCAACGTATATTGCTGCTCTAGGTTTACCAAAGAACAGAGCATGGTACTTCACACCCCATTTTTTCAGTTGTGCTTCTGTTCGTTCTCTACAATACTTATCTGCTTCTTTTTGTGCTGATGTTATATCATTTCCGTGCATTGCTGTGCTGCGAATGAATCCTCGTGCTGTTGCAAGGTATATTGTAGCACCTTCATCGTATAACTCGTTTACATATTCTATACGTTTAGGTCTAGGAACTGCTTCCCATGGTGTACCTTCGTGTGGTTCAGTTAGTGTTCCATCTATATCAATACAATAGATGTCCTTACGGTGTTCAGTGACATCATCATATTTTTCAACTAGAGGTGGAATTTTGTCTGTATTCGAGTTCATTTTGAAGATAGTGAATTGCTTTTTTTAGGTCAGCGATGTCGTCATCCTTATGACCTGCACGACAGACATATTTTACTACGTTGCCGAGATGGAAATCTAGTCCTTGATCTCTTATGAAATCCCATACTTGTATCTTACCACGTTTATAATATTGTGGTCCGATGTCATTTGATGTTTTACTTCGTTTTGTTGGCAAGAGGTTCAGTGAGGTAGTCATGGGTGTGATTGTTCATTCCAGTACAGGTACACGATTCAACTATCCTTTGAGGATTGTTGCTTCTAAATTGTGACTTATCACAATTAGGTGTGTACTTTGATATGTGACTCCATTCTGCATTGTATTTACATGCTCTGTAAATGACCTTCTCACAATGGAATCCATGGTCAGATAATTTATGAGCATGAACTGGCATTGGTGTTAGTGCTAACACTAACAAGAGAAGTTTCATGGCAATTTGGGGAGTTCAACTCCATTATAGTGCATGAGCATATAGATTGTCCATAATGCTCGTATTTCAAATTCATGGTAATATTCGTCATCAATTACAATAGTAGGTAAATATTCGTCTTGACTTGGTGCTATAAGTAAAACCTTCGTGTTTATTTGTTCTAATACTTTTACTAGGTGTGAGTTCGTTCTGCATGTAATAGCAATAATAAGATCAGCAGTATGCTCGGCATAATCTATCCATGGTTCCTTCCAATCGTGGTCACCACCTAATGCTGTTAGGTTTACACTATCAGGTGCAAAGCAGAATTTATCAGTATGACGGTATATGTCACTTGCCATGTGTTGAGCAATAGCAAGATTACCACCAGTACCTATGAGTGCTATTTTGTTTGCTGCTGCAAACAATTTCCCTCCTTCTTCAAATCCTATTGGTTCTGTAAAGACCATTCTACTTCTTTTATGTGATGCAGTCTATCAACTGCTCTTATTTTACCACACTTTAGATCGTATGGCATTACATCATATTTACCACAGAAACCTATTGTATCTAATCCCTTCCAATACTTTACAAATGTCATGTCAAGATTAGGAAAGTCTCTTATTGCTTTTATTGAGTACAAATACAATCCTAATTGAACAGTTATATTATTACATATTACGTCAGGTTTACGTTGCATGTGAATAACTTTACCATTATTTTCAATCATCTTCACTACATCATCATCCTCAATTTCACCATCCTCTAATTTTCTTGAACTCTGCACCACATCATATTCATTGTCAATTCCATACTCAATCATTTGGTCTATCCACTCAGGTTTGGTGAGTGGTTCATCACCCTGTAAATTGAATATGTAATCTGATTTCATATATTGTGACACCTCTGCAACTCTATGAGTACAGGTGTAGTGTTCACTTGTGATGTATGCAGGGATACCATTAGAGTCTGCTAATTTAGCAATAGAATCATCTGGAGTGGCAACCATTACCATGTCAAGGTGTTTGGACTCTTTTGCTATATCAGCAACCCTAAGAACCATTTCTCGACCATTGATCTTAGCAAGAGGTTTGTTTGGAAACCTACTAGAAGACAATCTTGATGGAATGATACATGTGACAATTTTATTTTTGTACATATCATAAATTATGGTATAATATATTATAGCATGACCATTCTTTCAGACAAGAACACCAAAACTCTTTGGCACATGGCATTTACGATACCTGACATTGAGGAAGGTATCAGATGGTATTGTGACATATTAGGATGCTTGTTCTGTCAGAGGTTTGCTATAAATGTTGAGGATGGTAGTCACAACTTAGGATTTATATTCTCACTAGCAGGTCACCATATCAGTGTCTTGCAAGGAGAAACTTCAATCCCTCAACCTAACTCAAGGTTACCTAGACATAATGGTTTAGTATTCCTTGATAAGGAAGAGTATTTTGAAGTTGTGAACCATTGTATAAGTCATCAAGAGATCAATGTAATTGACTCTAAATACAATTTTCTAATCCCTAAAAAGATTAGACCAGAGGAAGCACACCTTCATGGACAAAATGTAAGGTGTCATAGAACTACTATCAAAGATCCATGGGATAATTGGATAGAGTTCAAATACTACTCGTATCCTGATGAGATACATGCCCAGAAACTAGATCAAATTAGGAGACGCTGATGCCTGTAACTCGACAACTTCCTGAGAATTATGGTAATGACTATAAAAGTCAATGGAAGGGTGGAGATTTCAAGGTTGGAGATCCTGTTGAATTTGGGTTTGGTGACCCTGACTATGGTATTATATCATTTGAGTCAGGAGAACACATGACTGTGTGTACAGGTTGTGGAACTGGCACAAGTGAACTTCCTCATAGAGATATAAATGTGGTAGTATCGTCAGTAGTGCCTGTAAGGAGATTAGAACCCCATGAATACACCAAATTGGATGCACAACTCAGGAAAGGATGCAAAGCGAACCTTGAAACCTCAGAAGATGAGGCAAGCGAGAAAAGCAAGAAACATGTTTCTCACACGCTTGAAAAGAGAATCTCAGGAATCCTCGACTACTCACCAGAAGTCAAAACATACTGACCAGTTGAATAAGTGGCACAATCGCTCTTCACAGGGCGATTTTTTTATGTATAATAAGGATATACAAACGAGATTAGCATGACAGTAAACATTGAGATTAAAGGTAACTTAGCAAGACTACTAGCAACAGAGAACCTTATTGTTGAGCATAAAAAGGTTGATACTGCATCATTTGATGTAGAGCGTAGGGTTTTGGTTCTACCAATGTGGCAAGCGAGTAGGCATGTTTATGATATGTTAGTTGGTCACGAGGTTGGTCATGCACTATACACACCTGCAAGAAATTGGAAGATAGAAGAAGAGTATAGTGAAGTGCCAATGGATTATGTAAATGTTGTTGAGGATGCTAGAATTGAGAGACTAATGAAGAAGAAATTTGCAGGTTTGAATAAGGATTTCTTCAATGCTTATAGAGAATTGAATGATACTGATTTCTTTGAGTTGAAAGACGAGGATTATAATGCTTTCTCACTAATTGATAAGATCAATCTATACTTCAAGATAGGAACCTTCCTTGACCTTGATTTTGATGATGTTGAAAACGATATTATAACAGATATAACAAAAGCAGAGACATTTGAGGAAGTTTTACAACTATCTAAGAAACTATTTGAAATAGAAAAGCAGAGAAGAGAAGAGCAAAAGCAACAACAGCAACAGCAAGAGGAAGAGTATAAGGCACCTGATCTAAAAGAGAGTGGTGGTGGTAATTCAGAGTCAGATGATGGTGAGGAAGAGGTACAGGGGAAAGGTACACCAAAAACACCTGATGAAATGACTGATGAGGAATTACTTGAGGAATTATCTGGTGGAACATCCCCTTCAAGAGGAGATATTGAGCAATCATCCACTCAGAGATCATTTGATAGAAATGTTGAAGGATTGAATGATGATGAAGCAAGAGAACTCACATATATTACTATACCAGAGTTAGATTTAGATAAGGCAATCATTCCATTTGATGTAGTTCATAGGGTGTGTAATGAATACTATTCTCATAAGGATAAAGAGCAAGCAGAAATACAGTCAGACAATAATAATTATAATTATTATGGTCATATTGCTGATGCTATTGAGAATAGTAAGCAATCATTCAAAGATTTCAAGAAATCATCTAATAAGGATGTAAATGCTCTAGTAAAAGAGTTTGAAATGAAGAAATCTGCTGATGGATATGCAAGAGCAACAACAGCAAGAACTGGTTCCTTAGATATGACTAAGTTGCATACTTACAAATACAATGAAGATGTATTCAAGAAAGTAACAACTATTCCTGATAGTAAGAGTCATGGTTTAGTATTCATGCTTGACTGGTCTGGATCTATGCAGTATGAAATGATGAATACTATAAAGCAATTATATCAACTAATTTGGTTCTGTAGAAAAGTACAAATACCATTTGAAGTATATGCTTTTAGTGACTGTGCATGGCAAGTTGGTTTAGATCAAGACCCTGATGACTTCCAAAATTCAACTATTACTAAGAAGGGATGGGTAGATGGTGACTTTACATTTGATAAGACTTTTAGACTTATCAATCTATTCACTCATACATCAAAGACTAGAGAGTTTGATGAGCAACTATTGAATATCTGGAGACTGGTTGATTCATTCCAAAACTATTACATAGGTCACCCCAGTGGTTTAGGTTTATCAGGAACCCCACTAAATGAAGCAATCATAGCAAGTGGACAAGTAGTCAAGGCACTTACTAAAAGAACAGGAGTTCAAAAATGCCACTGTGTATTTCTTACTGATGGTGAGTCAAATTCACCTTCATATAATAGAATGAGAGGAGAATCTTATTTTGGTGAGAGTAAGCAAGGTCAGTGGTGCATCCCTTCTAATGCTATCATAAGAAAAGGATCTCAAACTTTTGTATCTGAAGGTGGTCATAGAACTAACTTCACAACTAAATTGATTGAAGCAGTTAGGGCAGATATTCCTAGCAGTTCCTACATATCCTTTAGGTTACTTCAAAGAGGTGAACTAAGATCAATGTTCAACTGGTATGCACATGAAGCATTTGAGTCTGTTGATGATATGTCAAATGAAGTTAGGAAAAATGGATGTGTATCCTTTTCAACTAAGGCATTTGACTGTTGGTTCGGAATACCAAACAACAACCTAAATGCAAATGATGAAATGGAAGTCAAAGAGGATGCTGCTAAACGTGACGTTGCTAAGGCATTTAGAAAGATGTTCAAGAGCAAGAAGCAAAATAAAATAATAACTAAGAAATTTGTTGAACTGGTGGCATAAGCACCAGTTCACAAAGTGGCACAAGATCACTTGAGTTTTCTTACCAAATCAACTATTATACTAATATAACGAAAAGAGGAATTTATGCCTAGAACTATTGACGGATCAGTTCACATCAATAGATTGAAAGATTCTTATGGAGTCAACATTGATGCAGAGATCGTAAAAGAGTATTGTCAGAACCATGAAGAGATAGGTTACCAGACACTTACTAAGTATCTGAACCAGTATAAAATCAAACGTGGTCATTGGAGATTGACTATGGATGAAATGGTCAAGGAGTCCAAACTATCACCAGATCAACTAAGGTCAGGAGAAAGACCACATATTCAGTTTGTTCAGAAAGAAGAGCAAAATCTAGTTCCTTCTAAGGATGATACATTTGTTCCCTTTGGTGGATTTACTGATGTCAAGAAGGTTCTAAGATCTAACCAATTCTATCCTGTATTCATTACTGGACTATCTGGCAATGGTAAGACATTTGGAGTTGAGCAAGCATGTTCACAACTAGGTAGAGAACTCATTAGAGTAAACATTACAGTTGAGACTGATGAGGATGATCTAATCGGTGGATTTAGATTAGTAAATGGTGAGACTGTTTGGCATAATGGTCCAGTAATTGAAGCACTTGAAAGAGGATCTATCTTACTACTAGATGAAATTGATCTAGCAAGTAATAAGATATTATGCTTACAATCTATCCTTGAAGGTAAGGGAGTATTTCTCAAAAAGATAGGACAATTTGTTAGACCTAAGGATGGTTTCAATATTGTAGCAACTGCTAACACTAAAGGCAAGGGATCTGATGATGGTAGATTCATAGGTACTAACGTATTGAATGAAGCATTTCTTGAAAGGTTCCCAATTACATTTGAACAGAACTATCCTTCACCAGTTACAGAGAATAAGATCCTTAGAAAGATCTGCGATCAACTCAATATACCTATGACTGGTGACCATGAGAAATTCATTGTTCATCTAGTAGACTGGGCAGAAATAGTAAGAAAGACCTTCAATGAAGGTGGAATTGATGAGGTTATCTCAACTAGGAGATTAGTACACATCATAAGAGCATATTCAATATTTGGTGATAAACTCAAAGCGGTCAAAATATGCTTGAACCGATTTGATGATGAAACCAAAGAGTCATTCCTTCAATTATACACTAAGTTAGATGACTCAGTTGAGATAGATGCTCAAATCACTCCAGAGGATGCTAAATAAGTCTACTCTGGGTAGTTTGACCTATGTTTGATTCTGCTACCGATTATAGTGACCTCATTGATGATAATGAGGTCTATTATACCGAGAATGAATATAGGTTCAAAAAAAGGCAACTGGATCACCTCAGACTTGCAGATAAATTTTATCTGTGTGACAGTCTACAAAGTGTCACAAGAACCATTTACATGAGGTCTGGATCTGTTATAATATGTTTATAGGCAGAAAAGGATGCCGATCCCTGAGACTGAGTTAGTACCTGTAATTAGACTCATAATGAGTTAGGATCAGGTGAAGCACCTCTTGACCAGTCAGACATCTCGGATCAGTTTCGTAAG
>MDTC01050032.1_pt1 | contig 11257 bp, 7 predicted proteins | sample 811181 | NCBI WGS metagenome assembly MDTC01 (sample SAMN05326644, study PRJNA326480) | marine metagenome | isolation source: seawater | place: Pacific Ocean: North | collected 2011 | reverse complement strand
TGGCATTTTCTTCTTCTCGTCGTCGTTCTCGTCCGATTCCTCCACCTTCGACGATAAATGCGTCTTCGTTTTGGTGCGACGCGACGACAGAGGAGGTTGCGGATCCATCCGCATTCGTCTGGGAAGAAATCCGAATCCTCCCCCGAGCTCTGTCGTGGTGGTGGTGGTGGTGGTGGTGGTGGTGGTGTTCGCGACGGCCAAAGCGACCACGGCGGTCGCGCACACCGCGGCGCCGACCGCGCGCCATCTCGACGACTTTGACGATGTCGATGATGCGGTGTTGGACCAAGACTCGGGGCGGCCTTTGCGTCCTCCTCCGAGCAAAGTCTGCGTTTCTTCTTCTTCGGGCGACGACGACGACGACGTAAACGACGACATCATCATCATCATCGTTGGTGGTGGTGTTGGTGGTGTTGGTGTTGGTCTTCCTCCTCTGCGTCCCAGAAGTTTTGGCGCGCCTTCGTGTCGTCGTTCTCTGACGATTTTACAACGAAGAGATTTTTGCCTCTTTTACAAAGCGCGGCCCTTTTTTCTTTTCTGTTTTGTCAGTTTAGGGTTTATACAATACCCTAAACTGAAGAATTGGGAATTTTCTCTCCCCTATTTTTTAGAGGTCTCGTTTTGGATGCAAATAACAACAAAAGAGGAGACTACTACTGTGTGACTGCGTGCGCGCGCACCTTTTAAAACGGGTGGGTGTTGTTCGACGAAAGGTGCGACGAGAGCGTCTTTTTTCTACGCGCCGCGAGTAGTATTCATCGGTCTCGTCGCGTGACTCTCGTCTTCTCTGTCAAAGGTCTTCGTAAAGTCTCGTGTATACGAATACGAATGTCTCCAAAGCCGCCACAACGGTGAAAGCGTTTTGGAGTGCAAGAGAAGGGTCGGGCTTTTTTCTCAACAACACTTTTAAAGCTCGTCTTTGGCGGACTACCCCCGGACCTTCCTTTGCCGTGGAAGCGATGGTTTCCAAAATGCCAACACGAACGATGGATTATTACTCTATTAGGACACCTCTCGGAAACACTCGAGAGCCTTTCTCCTTCAAAACGAACTGATCTCGAAAAGAAAACCCGTCGGATTCTAGTTTGTGCCTCGGAGCGACATTTTTGGTGTTGGCGATGCTTCGCGTCTCCTCTCTCCTCGCGAGACGACGCGGTTCGTACTTCTTCTTCTTCTTCTTTTATGTCTCTCGTGTCACTGACGCTCTCGTTTACTTCAAACACAAACAGAAGAGAAAGAGAGAGAGAGAGAGAAACCTGTGGGTAAGCTTTGACGATGATCTACTTATCTATGTGGTATTACACAAAACTATAACTGTATTCTACGCGTATACGCGCCGCCGCGGGATCGACGCTCTCTTGTCTCGTCGGTGCGTCGTCACCCGTGGATTCTCTCATTCATTCCCGCTCGCGCGGAGTGACGATGTCGTCACTCAACATCGTCATCACTATTCTCTCTCAATATCCCACACGCCACGTTCCTCCCTTCTTCTACTAACACGTTAAATGTCGCCACGCAGTTCGCGGTATCCATGACTTCCACCGCCATCCCCATTTCCCTCGCCCATCGTACGCTATCTTCTGGGATTTGTTTCGTCTGTTTCCCCGTGCCGAATAAAACAACGTCTGGAATCTCATCTAAAAGTTTCAGATAGATAAGGGAGTCCACGGACACGTCGGACGCTACCTTCGGTTTCCACAGCGCTCGGAAGTTTTTGTGCACGAAAATGGAGGACCGAAGTTCCTCCCGATCGATTTCGAACCACTCGTCGGTGTGCGCCTCGATGCGGAAGACGTTGTTGTTTTTCGTGCCGTTCCTTTCCTCCTCGTTATTCTCGTTCTCGTCCTCCCCGTCGAACAGGTGGAAGGAGGAGAGTGGCGTTTTGTTTCGCGTCGTCAAAGTCGTCGTCGAGGTCGTTCTCGTCGTCCCAACGACATTTGGTTTAGTGCGCGCTTTTACGAGGAGTTGGTCGAGCAAAGCTTCCCGTTGGCACCGAGGGACGACGATACCGCGCGCGATGCGTTCGACCTGCTTCTTCATAAAAGCGCCACGCTCTCTCTTTCTCTCTTTTTGTGTGGAAGAAGACACTTTGTAAATTCCAATTCCTCTTCATTGTGAAGACGCCACCAAAGGGTGTCAAAGCGCTTGTGTTGAAAGCGAACGAAAGCTTCTGGGCGATTAAGTCTTTCGAGACGACGACGACGAGGAGGAGGAGGAAGCTTTTTTGATTTCGGACTCCTCATGCCGCCGAAGAAGACGAAGAAGAAAGGTCCCGGACGACCAACGAAAGCGGGGACATCATCATCGGCGAAGAACACCAAGCGCAAGGGGAAGGGGACGGCCGAGAAAACGCCGGAACCAACGCCGGAAAAGTCTTCGAAAGCAAACGCGAAAGCAGCTTTTGGAGAAGAGGACGACGACCAAAACGGTTTTGTCGGGACGCGCATCGAAGTCGAATACGGGACCGGGGGCACGAGGCGGTGGTACGTCGGGACGATAATCTCGGCGAAACCGGCCAAGAATCTCGCGCTGGTCTTTTACGAGTTCGACAAGCAGTTAGGCATCATCGACTTTCCAAAGCTGAAAAAAGACACTCGACTGGTACCGAAAGCGACGAGATGGACGGAGAAGATGATGAGAGTGCTGCTGACGAAAGAGCTGAAGATAAAAAACGAATCGGACATGGAAAAGGAATGGATGAAACAGGAAGGGAAACGAATCGAAAGCGACGAAAACGACGAAAGCGACGAGGAAGATGATGACGACGAGGACAGTAATAATGAGACGACTGATATTACTAAGACGACGACAAAAAAGAACGGCGATGATACCATTCCAGATGAAGTATACGAGACGTTATCGACGGACGGAAGTTGGCGTTGGCCGACGATGAATGAACTGTTCGAGACGAAGATGGTGAAAGCAGGCGCGACGACTGGGAGAGTAGCGTTCGTGTTGACGACGATAAAGTTTAAGGAGGCGTATCAAGAGGAGGAAGGTGGACCAGTCGCAGAAGCTGGCGCGGTGATGGTGAGCGTAGGCGCGTGCGTTAGAGTGAAGGAGAAGAATCGATTGGTAAGAGTAGACCAGATTGACGAGAAGAAAGGAACGTTCAGAGGGGTGAGAATTATCACTCGAAACGAGTGTAGGAACGAATGGGTCGGGAAATTCATCGACGTTTGTCCAAAGCAAGGCTTAAAACCGAGCGAAATCAAAAGGATGTCGGACAAAGAGGCGAACGAGTACGAAGTATTCGTTACCGAGGACGATTCCGGGTGGATTGATATCAGTGACATCGTCGAAGTGATGAATGCGAGACACCATTTGGTGCAACCGCCAAAGAAAAAGTCGTTGGAAGATAACGTTTTTGAAACGAGAGTGGCGACGATGAAGTTTATGAACGCAGGGGCGACTGGAAAGAAGGGGACGGAATTGGAGGCGAAGATTTTCAGGACAAAGAAAGTGACATGTTTGAGCACGTTTACTAGGGACGAGAAAACAATCGCGAGCGAGAGAAAAAGAGTGATGGATAGCGTCGCAGCGTTATTTGAAGAAAATGGTGACGCGAAGAAGAGTGCAAAGAAGAAAACACTAGCGGCGGGGGCGGCGGATTACAAGGCCCCGTCGACACAGAAAGAGCAGAAGTCGCCAACGCCGGCGAAGAAGAAAGGAGCACGAGTCAAAGAAGAAGAAGAAGAAGAAAAAGTCGTACGGACAGAGCCCATTCCGGAACCATCGGCTGCAGGACCTACCACTACCACCACCTCCACTATCGCTAATGTCCCACCGAAGAAAAAGAAAGGCATCGAAGTGATTGACTTCATCGTTCCGGAAGAACAGAAGAAAAAGCAAGAACAAACCACAAAAAAGAGACTGCGAAAAGAACAAGAGGAAGAGGAGCAAATGGGGCAAAAGCAAGAGAAGAATGAGAAATCTGCTCTTGCTGTGGAGAATTACGCCGCCGCTGTCGCTTCGGAGACGAAAACTCCGCAATACAAACGACCTCTCATTGGACAAAAATCAACACCAATAGCTTCTTCAGCTGGAGGCACCGGCTTTTTGATACCCAAGCAAAGTACTGCCACCCCAACGCCAGCAGTTGTTTCCGGCTTTCAATCCACCACGGCGCCGCCTCCCTTACCGCCAAATCCAGCTGCCGAAAAACTGCAAGAGGCGATGAATCGACTCAAAGCAGAGTACGCGAATTGGCCAAATTTCCAGATAAACAACGGAAGAAAATCAACTTTTCTTTTTGGCCCGAGTATTTTAGCGCACCCATTAAATCCTCAAGCGAGGCCTTGTAAAAAGTGCGGGAAAGTTGGTCATTTCCAGAGAGATTGTCCGTTGATGAAATACAACGGCGGAGCGGGAGTAGGAGGAGTAGGAGGATTGAAATGTTTCAACTGCAATAGTTTCGGCCATAAATCTATAGATTGTCCTCATTCTACGACAAATTGGCAACAGCAACAGCATCGGCAACGAGAGAGATGGTAGGCGGCAGTGCATTAGAACGTAGAACGCGAATATTTGCTTGAAGTGACAAAAACGGCACGAGAAAGAGAAAAAAAAACGGCTCCTTTTTTCATCAGAATAAAATTAATCAAATGCTCCGACGATTCCTGCTTTCTTTCATCGTCTCTATATTCCTAACGCTCGTCGTGTCACCGTTCAATGCGAACGCTGCAACCGACCCAGCCTCCAGGAACTCGGAAATCGTAACGGAACTTGTGCGTTTGCTCCAAGACGGCAGCGAGTATCTCATGAAAATGGTTGCACATTCCGATCCTCGCATCCAAGAGATCTTGGAAGAAGAAGAAAAAAACGCGGGGAAAGCATCCCAAACTCTGAACGCCAACGGCACGGCAACCTCGACATTTACGTTAGAATCGCTAGAAAAAGATTTAGACGACATGTTCACGAACTTTTTATCCTCAATCGATCCATCGAACATCGACAACGCCGCTCAAGTTCGCATTGCGAGTAAAAGAAGTATGCAAGAAGAAAATCCTTCTTCTGAATTTCCGACATCCGATCCGTCGTGTTTTAGCGGCTGGGACAAGCCGAAAGCAAAGAAAAACGCAAAAATTTTCGGACCACAACTGTCCATTACGCTTAGAGCTGGGGAGTGCCGGATTATTAAAAACATGACCAACGTTTTAAGAAGAGTCGAATGCGATTCGCCATCGATCGCATACGCGGTTCTTCCAGCGGGAGTACAAGCAAAGGGTGAAACGGCGGAGTTGTTCGCCGGCGAAACGTGCGGGATATCGGAAGCCGATCGAGACTTGGTTGAGATTTCTAAAGCAGATAGATTAATATCGTTTGACGATCCATTAGTGGTTGGATTGAGCGATTTCGCGTGAAGTAAAATACAGCTGTGTTATGTTATTAAATCATCAATCTTCATCATCGGTCTTCGATTTTCGTCTCGGTGATGGTATACGCGTCTTCAATCTCCTCTAACGTTTTACCTTTCGTTTCCACGACGCTGAAATATATTGAAGCGACGCTCAAAATGCCAATCGACGCGAACCCGAAATACGTAGACTTGATGCCAATTTGCTCAATTGCGTACGGCAAGTTCAAGCTAACGATAAAGTTTGACCCAAAGTTCAAAAGCGTCGCGATGCCAACCGCTTGCGAACGGACTTTGGTCGGGAACACTTCCCCGACTAACAACCACGCGATTGGACCAAAACTCACTTGATACGCGCCAACGTATAAAAAAATAGCAGCCACAGAAAAGCGCGCTTGCGTTTCCGAAAGTGCCGCCACCTCGACGCCTGATCCTGCAAAATCTGGCGACGCCAACGCCAGAACCATCAGCGATAACGTAATCGCACTCACTCCGCCAAGCAACAACGGACGTCGGCCTAAACTATCTACTTTCCACACGGCTATACCAGTCATGATCAGTTTGAACACTCCAACTACGACAGCAATATTGGACGCGCCTTGTGTTGACCACCCAGCCGCTTCGAACGTTTGCGTCGCGTAATACAACACCGATGGCTGCCCAGTGAACTGCTGAAATAACACCACCGATAAGCCAACGTATAAAGCTTTTGCGTATTTTTTATCCAGAATAGCGAACGGAGATCTTGGTTTCCCCATCTCCTCTTTCCTCCTCACATCTGCAAACATGTTAATCTCGTCTAATTCGTTCATCAATTCCACCTCGCTCACGTTCGGCCCTCGTAATTTTTTCAATGCCGGAAAAGAGTCCATATTTTTGGACGCCAACCATCTGGGTGAATCGGGTAAGATGAACCCGGCACCGACTAATGTCACCACCGCGAGCGGTACAGACGTCAAAAACATTGTCCTCCATCCTCCATCTTCCCCAACATACTGGCTCGCGCAAAAATACCCGCACAAAATCCCAAACACGATAGCCGCTTCTTTCAAAGAAATCAAAGTTCCTCTCAAAGAACTCGGCGCGGTTTCCGCGATGTACACTGGGGCGCCATGCATGGCAAACCCAATCCCTAACCCATAAATTGCTTTCGCAGCGATTAAAAAATCGACCGAACGCGCGTTCGCTTCCATCGTGCCGCCGATTAAGTACAACAGTCCCGCGAGCGCTATTTCTTTCCTCGATCCCAGCTTTTCGCCGGTGCCGGCGGCGGCAATAGCGGACGCCGTCAACGCGCCAAACAAAGACGCGGAAACGACCTGTCCAGATTGCGACGCGTTCAAGGAAAAGAAATCCGACGCGGATGTTTTTATGCTCTCCAAAGCTCCCGAAGAGAGACCTATATCTACGCCAAACAGCATCCCCGCCAGCGCCGGGAAGGCGAAAGCGACGCCGACGCGACCGTAATCGATTCCATCCCCTCTATTCGCCCCCCCACCGCGCGTTTCTTTCATGTCGTTGTCTTCTTCGAAAGACGACGACGACGACGAAAACGGTTTCGCTCGAGCCCCGACCGACGCGACGCGTTTGGATGATGTCACCTCGACGCTTTCTCTCGTCGACGTCAACCGATGATGAGACCAGCAGACCACCGAATGAATTTTGGTCGCCTTCTCTCCACCGGGGCCTCTTTTATTAGTAGGAGGCGTCTCGAAGCGAACGGTGGGAGGAAAAAGCAGTAGCCAACAACGTCTTCTTCGTCTCCTCGTCCTCGTCCTCCTCGTCGAGCTTTCTGCGTTTTCCGCCGCGCGGGGCACGGACGCGCGCATGCACTCTCTCTCTTACTAGAGAGAGAGAGACCTCTGAATAATAATGGTGCTGCGTTTTTGTGTTGTGCATCCAACGAACACCCATGATGAAAAAAGGACACTGCATTTGTGAAAAACCGCGATTGGGTATACAAAAAAGCGAAAATTAACCGCGATTGGGTACAAAATCCCCATTTTAACGACCGAATAACACAAAACCGAAACGACGATGATGTTTCGTCGCGGTTCGTCTTCGCTGTCGGTCGCGAGACGCGCGCTGTCTTCGATGGAGACGTCGTGCTCGCCGAGGTCTTGTTTTGTGGACCAATTCGGTTCCACGACGTCGGGGAAGTTCGCGTCGTCGACGTGTCGCAGTGCGAAGGCTTCGACGCGTTTCAGCACGGCGAGGAGCGCGAATGAACGCGCGAGTGAAAATTCGGACGAAATTGACATGAAAGGCATCAAACTACGCGGCCGACCGATGTATTTGGACATGCAAGCGACCACGCCGGTCGATCCAAGAGTTTTAGACGCGATGCTGCCGTATTTCGTGAGCTCGTACGGGAACCCGCACTCGCGGACGCATTATTTTGGATGGGAGGCGGAAACCGCGAACGAGGAGGCGAGGAAGAACGTGGCCAGCGTAATCGGAGCGACAGAAAAAGAGATCATTTTTACCAGCGGGGCGACGGAGTCGAATAATATGGCAATTAAAGGCATCGCAAACTTTTATAAATCGGGCGGGAAGACGCACGTGATTACGACGCAAACGGAACACAAGTGCGTCTTGGATTCGTGCAGGCATTTGCAACAAAACGGGTTTGATATTACGTATTTACCAGTGAAAACGAACGGGTTGATTGATTTGGAGGAGTTGAAGAAAGCCATTCGGCCTGGGGAGACATGTTTGGTATCGGTGATGGCGGTGAATAACGAAATTGGCGTTGTGCAACCGCTGAAGGAAATCGGGGAAATTTGTCGCGCGAATAAGGTATTTTTTCACACTGATGCTGCACAAGCGGTTGGAAAGATTCCCTTGAACGTGGATGAGATGAAAATTGATTGCATGTCAATTTCTGGACATAAAATTTACGGCCCGAAAGGCGTCGGCGCGATTTACGTTCGAAGACGACCGAGGGTAAGAATGGAACCAATCATCAACGGTGGCGGCCAAGAAAGAGGTTTGAGAAGTGGGACATTACCGACCCCGTTGTTGGTTGGGTTAGGCGAAGCCTGTAAAGTTGCTAAAGAGGAAATGGAATACGATCACAAACACGTCAAAAGGCTGTCGAAACGATTGTTGGAAGGGTTGAAAGAACGCATTCCGCATTTAGTCGTGAACGGGGACGAAGAGCAAAGGTACCCGGGTAACTTGAATGTGTCCTTTGCGTACGTTGAAGGCGAATCGTTGTTGATGGGTTTGAAGGATTGCGCGGTTTCGTCTGGGTCGGCGTGTACGAGCGCAAGTTTGGAACCGAGTTATGTCTTGAGAGCGTTGGGTGTGGAGGAAGATATGGCTCACACGAGCATTCGATACGGAATCGGGAGATTTACGACGGAGGAAGAGGTGGACCGCGCGGTGGAGTTGACTACAGAAGTGGTGGAGAAGTTAAGAGAGATGAGTCCGTTGTACGAAATGGTGCAAGAAGGGATTGACATTTCAAAGATCCAATGGAGTTCGCATTAATAAGAATACATAAAAAATTACACTTCTCATCACAATAATCAAAAATATATCATTCTTCTGCATTACTATCAACCAAAACTTCTATTTCGTACACTGATAACGTATACGCATCGAGCGAGAGTGGCACGCCTCGTTGTTTCAAAATTTCGCGAGTGAGTTCCTCCGAGTTGAAGTGACCAAGATATTGTTTTTTCATTGTCATGAACGCTTCCTCTCCAAAAGCGTCTTTTAAGGATTGGATGCTCGTTTCCGGCGCAACGACGTAATAGTAATCGTACTCTTGTGTAACCTTGTTCCTTTCATCGATGACTTTCATTGATTCAGCGAAACGTTTCGCGCTTTCTTGATCGTGTTCTTTGATAGCGACTATTTTCATCCCGTCTTTACCGAGCAGAGCGTTTGGTGGAGGGTACGTGCGCCAAAACGTAACCAACGCTTTAGAGCTATAATTCCCAAATCCTACTCCATCGGGATCAGCGGCAAAATCAGAAAGATCTAAAACCGCCGACGATATTCGAGCTTGGTGCGCGAAACCATAAAAAATGGTTATCGACGCGTTAAACGCCAACCAAATGAGCCAGAAAAGGGAGAATTTCACGCGCACGCCACCGGTCGTTTTATTCGTGTCCTTATCCTTAACTGCGACAGGAATTTCTGCATTGTACAATCTAGCGAGTTCATAGCTCGCGATTGAAAGCACGGGAAGAATCGCTGGAAGTAAAAATCTCGCCTCTTGGTGTGAAGAAATCGACAAAACGGCGATCGACACGAACACGGAATACACGATTGTTCGCATACTTTTACTCGTCTCCGAACCATTCTCTTCTGTATTTCTTCTCCAGAACACGCTTTCCTTCATCATTTTCCATAAACACAACGCGTACGCCGGTCCAAACATGATGAATCCATTAAAAAGTAAATGTGTAAATCTAAAGTGCTTGCCATGATGTTCGGCTGCAAATTTCATGTTATACGCCAATGCGTGCCACGGAGCGAAATAAAACTCCTCTCCCTTCCGCTCGTAGTATTTCGCGTCCGATTTCGCGATCGCAGATGCGACTACCGCAAATGATACCACCACGATCGAACTCCGTCTCAAAAACTCCATCATCAGCTTTGATGTTTGCAAAAATCTCAAGGATTCAAACATCATCAAAGGTGCGACGAAAATCGCAGTCGTAAACCGTATAAAGATTCCCAAGGCAATTAAAGCGCCTCTCAGAATCAACATCGCATCCTCTCTCAACCCTTCTTTTGCTTTATCTTTACCACTACCACTACTATTATTGCCACTACCAGAACCACTCGTCATCGTATCCATCATACCGACCAAAACTATCGCAAAAACCGCCGCTTCCAATCCGTTTGAAAACGGTCTCGTGTGTATCACAAACATCGGCCACGACGTGGCCACTAAGATAGGCAAATATCGCATGTGTTTCAATCCTTTCTGTTCGTATCTTTTTGCAATCTTATTGGCGACGAAATCGACGATTAAGGAATACGTGGTCATCATCGCTCGTGGTCCGGCAAACAGCCACCAACTTTTCAAATCATTAGGGGAAATTCGCATCAAAATCCGATACGGTATCGAGCTCATCAAATAATGCGCCAGAGAACTTCGAATGGGCGTTTCCGTCGTAAACTCCCACGGAATGTGCGTTAAATCCTTTAATATCGTCTCTTTTTGGCCAAAAACGTCTCTAAACGCCGGTTGAATAGATTGAAAGTATTCGTCTGGGTGGACGTACCCGGTGCCGAAAAAAGCGCACACGAATCGAAGGAGAAGGAGAAGAAGATGGAGAACGCGGAAACGATGACCGCGCGGACTGTTCATGATCGCATCTTTTGCAGTCGCTGTTGCGGGGCGAGCGTCTTTAGTGGACATCTGTATCGTTTCGTGTGATTCTACTACTTTTACTAAAGAAGAAGAATTCAGCTATTTTCCTCAACTGTGAAAAGAAAAATGTCAAGATATTTTCAAACCGTCTAAGCGCTCATCTCCTCCTCTCGTCCTGCGATCTAAACCGTCGTCCCCGTAACCACTCCCGAGCAAAACGCCACCTTTAATCTTCTTATCGTGCGATTGTTGCACTTTTTCTAAGAACGCAGAGTATCCATTCATCTTCTCGATGGATTTGATGTCTATCGATTGACAGTTGTGTAAAGAGACGCGTTGGAGAAGAAGACATTTTTGGAAGAGATCTCGAGGGAGCAGTTGGAGATGAGGGTTGTCGTCCAGGAGAAGCGTTTTCAGTTTCGGTGGAAGGAAAATGCGCGAAATGGAGTGGATGTTGCATTTAGTCGCCGCGAACGTGGTTAAGTTTGGCCATCTCCTAACTTCTTCTTCCCCGGTAGTAGTAGCGTTAGGTGTTGACGAGGACGCTTTGCTACCATCATCCGTAG
>MDTC01227804.1_pt1 | contig 11259 bp, 14 predicted proteins | sample 811181 | NCBI WGS metagenome assembly MDTC01 (sample SAMN05326644, study PRJNA326480) | marine metagenome | isolation source: seawater | place: Pacific Ocean: North | collected 2011 | reverse complement strand
TTCTTTAATATATTTGGAACTATTGGCATGGGTTTTCTTGCTTCAAAATATAGCAAGAAAATACTATTAAGTATTCTTTACTTCTCTCGTGGGGTAATTCTTATTTTGTTTCTTTTCTTGCCAGCGTCAACATTCACAGCACTATCATTTGGAGTCTTATTTGGAATTTTATGGCTAGCAACCATTCCTCCCACTAATGGAATAGTGGCACAAATATTCGGCACTAAATACTTGGCGACTCTCTTTGGAATAGTTTTCTTCAGCCACCAGGTTGGCTCGTTTTTAGGTGCTTATCTAGGTGGGTACTTTTTTGATACTTATGGAAGTTATGATTACGCTTGGTATCTTTCTATAATTCTTTCTGCATTTGCGGGGTTTGTTCATTTACCAATTGATGAAAGACCTGTTTTGCGAACTGCTTAAAAATTACTATATATTATTTCAAACTTAAAATTCCAAGCTCCCCATTTTCTTCAAGTGCTAATAGTATAAGTTTATTTTTAATATCATATTTTAAATCTCTTATTCTTTCATTTAAAAAAATTTTTTCATAATTGATAACTCTAGTAAAATTTTTATCAAAATTCACTATGAAAATACTTCGCCCAAAAAGTGATGAAATTATAAACTTATTTTCGTAGTGTGGAGAAAAATTATTAGGTAGTTTGATAATCTCTGAAATACCAATCGCAGTAATAAATGAGAATAATGGTTCTTCAAAACCTTCCTCTTGATGGTTTTTTTTATAGGTGGGTTTTTTTTCATAATCAAAAGAATATTTTTCACCATAAGAAGCTATTGGCCAACCATAATTTTTTTCAAATAAAATTTTATTGACCTCATCTCCACCTCTAGGTCCGTGCTCAGTAGATAGTATTATGTCGTTTGCAGCAAATAATCCTTGAATTACCCTGTGGCCATAAGAATATAAATAATTTTTTTTACTTTTTAATTCTATGAACAAAATTTTTCCAAATAAAGATGATTTATTTTGTGGGTCATCGCCAGGATTGTCATAAGAACCACCTGCCGTACTAAGTAAAATTCCCTTTTTATTGTTGTGTACAAAATATTGCATTCGTCCAGGAACACCATTTTCCTCACATTTGCTTGACTCAAATAATTTTTTAAATCTTAAATTATTTAATTCTAATTTAGAAAAACTAACATTAATTTTTTTACAACCATCTAAGTAAGTTGCATAGGAGATGTATAATTTGTCTTTGATTATTAGTGTGTCATAAACTCGTTTTGCACTTAAGGTTGACTTTAAATTTTCTGTTGAGGTAGAGTCCTTAAGGTTATTTACAACATAAATATTGCCTAAAAAATCAACTATTAGAATTTTACCATCGTAAATTTCAAAAAAAAAGGTACCAAAGCTAGTGTAAGCCACGGATTTGTCTTGAGGTGGTTTGTAATATTTGTCTTTAAAATTTATTTTCTTTTTTCGAAAATTAAGTTTAACGAACTCTGTGTCTGGCAAGAACTTTACGTTATAATCATTATTTATTTTATTGAGTAGAGATTCATTTTTGAATAAATACTTTGTAAATCTTAGGTTTGGAAACTTTTCTACTAAACTTTTTTCAATTTTTGAGAAATAAATAAAACCAACTAAAGATAAGATTATAAAAAAAATTAAAAAAATATAGAAAAATAAATTCTTTTTCATTATTTGATATATTTTAATGAATCTTTTAAATCTGCTATTAAGTCGTTTGGATCTTCCAATCCAATATGAAGTCTGACTACATGTTCATCTTTGTTGAACCTGTAATAGTTTCTGCCCTTAGTATACTCTGTGCTTTTATGGAGTTCTTGTAATAAGGCTAAACTTTCAAATCCTCCCCAACTATATCCGATACCAAATAATTCAAGAGAATTTACAAATTTTACAACAGAAGCTTTATTTTTGGTTTTTATAACAATAGATAATAACCCTGTTGCTCCTGAATAATATTTTTTCCAGAGTTTATAATTCTTAGATGATGTCTTGTGAGGATAAAGTACTTCTTTTATTTTTTTTTGACGGTTTAGAAAATTAATAACTTTCTTAGTATTTTCTTGATGTGATTTTAGTCTAACATCTAAAGTTCTCAAGCCCCTGATAATCAGATAAGCCTCATCTGCTGACATTCTATATCCAGATAATTTATAAAAAAACATTATTTTTTTAAAAACTTTTTTATTTACAGATAACGTTCCACCCATTGCATCTGAGTGACCTGAAAGATATTTAGTTGCCGAACAAAATGACATATCAAAACCAATTTTAAGAGGTTTTAAATAAAGTGCAGTTCCCCAAGTATTATCAAGAATTGTTAAAATATTTTTATTTTTAGCCAACTTAACAATTTTAGAAAGGTCTTGAAATTCGAAAGTATTACTTCCTGGATTTTCTACTAAAATTAATTTTGTTTTTTTTGTAACTTTGCTTTTTAAATCTTCGAACTTTTCAGGATTGTAAAATTTAGCATGTATATTAAACTCTTTTAGAAGCTCATCAGTAATTTCCCTTGTTGGACCATATACATTATCTGATACTAAAATTTCGTCTCCTGGCCTACACACACTCATTAAGGCTAAAGATATTCCTCCAAAACCTGTGCCTGTTAAAAAGACATGATATGCTTGTTCTAGTTCCTTAATAATATTTTCTAATTCTATTGTGGTTTGGCTGCCATAACGACCATAAGAATAATGAGTAATTTTTTGATTTTTTAATATTTTTTTTTCATGGGCTTTCAATTCTTGCATAGAATCAAATAAAATAGTTGACGCTCGAACAACGGCAGGATTAGCCGATCTGTTAACTTTATCTTTAGAGCTGTGTTTTAAAAGTGTGTTTATGGACTTTTTCATAAATTAAGTATAATCAAACATGAGATAAAACTTTATATATATTTTTTAACTAAAGTGTAACTAAAAGGAGACAAAATTATGGGATACCCTAAGAAACATAGAGGTAGAAGAAAAATTGGCTCAAAAAAAAGAAGAGCTAGAAAAAGAAACAAGAAAAAATAATTTTTAATATAGCAATGAAAGAAATAGCTCAAATTAGATCCTTGAGTCTTTGGATTTTTTTAATCCCTTTTTTGACTGTAAACACTTGTCTACTTATCTCTGTTAATTATCATATATTTGACTCTACTTTTTTATCAGTCGACCAAATAGGAAGGTCAGGCTTTACTATTCCTTATTTAGACGGAAGTTTATCTATAAGCAGAGCCTCGAGAACCTTTCCACAATTTTTAGTTTTTAAACCTGGCATGGTAATTACCGCAATTTTACTCTGCGTTTATTGGTTCAAAAATAACACTCTTATTAATAATTTTAAAAACACAAACTCAAAAAAAAATACTTTTATGATTTTTGGTGTTATGTCAGCAATTTTTCTTATCATTCATTCTTTATTACTTGGTATAGAGACAGATATTAAAATATTCAAATTTTTAAGAAGAGTTGTTTTATTAAGTTTTATTATATTTGAAATAATTGCACAAAGTTTGCTTGTTATAAATTTTTATAAACTAAAAAATCAATTAAAAGACTTTTTCCATCAAAATATTTTAAAACTAAAAATTTTATTAGTGTCTATTTTAATCTTTGTTGCAATAATAAGTATTCCTCTTTTAATAGTGAGTGGAAATATCCATTTTAAACATGGTTTAGAATGGAATTATTTTATAGGTGTAATATTGTTTTATTTCCTCACTAGTCTTCTATGGAAAAAATAATTTAAAGTTTTATTACTTAGGTTTAAAAATTAAACATAATCCATTACTACAAAATCTTTTTTGTGTAGAAGTTGGGCCATCATCAAAAACATGTCCGTGGTGAACTCCACATTTGGCACAATGATATTCAACTCTTTTCATTCCAAAAGAATAATCTGTTTTAGTTTTAAAAGCTCCAGGTAATGACTCTGTAAAAGATGGCCAACCTGTGCCGCTATCAAATTTTGCACTTGATGCAAATAATCTAGCTCCACAATTGGCACAATGAAAAAAACCTTCTCTCTTCTCTTGATTTAAAGCACTTGAATAAGGTCTCTCTGTCGCTTCATTAAGCATAATTTTTTTTTGTTCGATTGTAAGATTGGGATTAATAATTTTTTTTGTAATTGCGTTAAGTAAATTATATGGAAAAGATAATAGAGATAAACATGAAAAACTCAAAAGTTTCAAAAACTTTCTTCTAATAACTTTCATTGATGTTTATTCTACGAATGTTTTGTTAAATTGATTTGTTACTCTCACAAAGGTTGCACATTTACTTAGTTGTTTTAATGATGGAGCTCCTACATAGGTGCAACTACTTCTAATTCCCCCTAAAATATCTAAGATTGTATTTTTAATTTTTCCTCTATATTTTACTCTCACAATTCTTCCCTCGCTGCTTCTGTAATTTGATAATCCTCCATAATGCTTCTTGTTCGCTTCTAACGAGCTAGAGCCATAAAACTCAATATATTTTTTTCCTTTATCTTTTATTAACTTTCCTCTTCCTTCGTCATGACCAGCTAACATCCCGCCAAGCATAGTAAAATCAGCACCAGCACCAAATGCTTTAGCGACATCACCGGGACATGTACAGCCTCCATCAGCTATAATATGTGCGCCTAGACCATGAGCTGCATCTGCACATTCCATTACTGCGCTTAGTTGGGGATAGCCCACTCCAGTTTGTATTCTAGTTGTGCAAACGCTTCCAGGTCCAATACCTACTTTAACAATATCAGCTCCACTCAATACAAGTTCTTGAGCCATATCAGCAGTGACAACATTTCCAGCTATTATAGTTTTGGTTGGATATTTCTCTCTGACGGACTTTATAAAGCTACTAAATCGCTCTGTATAACCATTGGCAACATCAACACAAATAAATTTCAAAAAACTAAATTCTTTTAAAATATTATTTAGTCTTTCAAAATCATCTTTTTTAATACCTATACTTATGGCAGTGTTTTTATAAAGTGTTTTTAAATTCTTATATTGACTAAATTTTTTTACATCATGTTGTTTTGTTAGACATGTAATCATATTAAACTCTGATAATTTTTCTGCTACACCTAACTCACCAACACCATCCATGTTTGAAGCCATAATAGGAACACCAGACCACTCATGTTGGCTGTATTTAAATTTATAAGTTCTACTTAAATCTACTTCTTTCCGACTAGTTAAAGTGCTTCTTTTTGGTCTAAAAAGAACATCTGAATAATCTAGTTTTAATTCTTCTTCTATTCTCATAATTTAATAGCATTCATATTATAAATAAATTTAATAGTACAGAACGGGGAATAAAGAGGTGTTTGTAAAAAATTAAAGATTAAGTGGCTTTCACCACCTAATCTTGTAATTTTGAAACGCTATTATAGAACTACTATCGTTTCGGTCACATGAGCTGGTTAGTTCTACTTACTCATGTTTTCTGCCCTCCTAGCTTAAACCTTGCGGTCTTTCCTAAGCTGGCCAGTTAAGAGTTGCCTCTTAATTCATTTGTATTTAATCATGTGTTGAGAAAATATTGTATCACTTATTGGTTGCGTATATTTTTACCTGTTGATTACGTGGATAAATTCTTGTTAACTGTCTTGTAAATCCACCCACCTCCTAAAAGTTTATCCCCATAATCATCTTTAGAATAAAAGACACATGCTTGACCTGGGGAGACTCCTGTCTCTCCTTCTAATATTTTAATATTTGCAGTTTTGTGGTCAAAACTAACCTTAGCTTTTAGTAATTTTCCAGTTGATCTCACTTTTATTGATATAGGTTGATCAAAATCATTTTTAGAACCTAAAACATTTAAATCTCTTAATGCTAAATTTTGGATAATTAAAGATTCTTTAGGACCTACAATAATTGTATTAGTGTCTGCATTTATGTTTACAACATATAGAGGATCTGTACTTGAAATCTTAATACCTTTTCTTTGTCCGATAGTATAGTTGACTATCCCTTCATGCTCTCCAAGTTTTTTTCCAGATAAGTTTAAAATATCTCCAACTTTAAAGGACTCAGGACTAAATTTCTTTATAACAGAACTATAGTCACCATTAGGTACAAAACAAATATCTTGACTGTCTGGTTTCTCAGCTACGTTTAAACTAAGCTTATTTGCAATATTTCTTGTTTCTTGTTTTTCAATTTCTCCCAGTGGAAATCTTAAATAATCTAATTGTTCCTGAGTAGTACTAAACAAAAAATAACTTTGATCTCTATTTACATCTTTTGCTCTATACATATTTGCTTTGCCATTATTTTGTATTCTTGTAACGTAATGTCCTGTTACCAAGGCATCAGCATTTAGTTCTTTCGAGTATTTAAATAAATCCCTAAATTTTACTGTTTGATTACATTGTACGCATGGTATTGGCGTCTCTCCAGCTACATAGCTATCTATAAATGAATCTATAACCTCTTCTTTGAATTTTTTTTGATAAAATAGTATTTTATGATTAATATTTAAATGTTCTGAAACTCTTTTAGCGTCTAGAATATCTTGTCCTGCACAACATTGCCTGCCTTCTTTAGAAACTTTACTATCATTATATAGTTTTAAAGTAATTCCAGTTACATCGTATCCTTGTTCTTTCATTAATCCAGCGACAACTGAAGAATCTACACCACCTGACATAGCTACTACTACTTTTGTTTCTTTGGGTGACTTTTTGATACCTAGCGAATTAATCATGAGGTGATATATAATATATATAATAACTATTTTCCATGATCCATTTTGATTTTACACCAGGTGATTACGTGATCAATCCTAAACAAGAAGACTGGGGTATTGGACAGGTGCAATCAATAATCAAAAATAAAGTCACAGTAAATTTTCAAAACCAAGGAAAACAAGTTATAAATGGTGAAATTGTAATTTTGCAAAAGATTAAAAATGAACAAAAATGAATTAAAAAGTATAGCTGAAGGTTTAATCGAAACTTTTAATATTGCAGGCCAAGAGTCTATTGAACTTTATGCTAAAGGCTTAAAAATTGAAATTAAAGCAGATAATTCACCGGTTAGTAATGGGGACTTAAGATGCAACGAGTTGATAACTAAGAAAATTTTAGAACTCACTCCAAATATACCAATTGTTTCTGAGGAGACAGTAGATTTGAAAATAAAAAATAAAAATAAAATCTTTTGGTTAATTGATCCTATCGATGGAACTAAAGAATACATTGCAGGAAAAAATGAATACACTTTAAACGCGGCTTTAATAATAGATAAAGTTCCAAGCATAGGTTTAGTGGGTGCTCCTAAAAAAAGACAACTCTTTTACTCATATGGACTAGGAGAAAGTTATATAATTGAAAATGATAAAAAAGTTAAAAACAACTGTGCAAAAAAAACTCCTAAGGATGAAGTAATTGCTCTCTCTAGTGCGTCTCATCCCTCAGAAGAAATTATGAGTGTATTGAAGAAACACAATGTAACATCGGTTGTTAAGATGTCTAGTTCATATAAATTTTGTGCTATAGCCAATGGTGAATTTGATATTTACGCAGCTAAAGAAAGAGCTCATGAATGGGATTATGCAGCTGGTCATGCAGTTGCTGAACATGCTGGTGCAATAATTAAAACTTTAGACGGGGAGTCTTATGATTACGGAAAAGAAAATTACAAAAACCATAGTATATTAATGAGACGAGCACGAAATTTAAATGATTAAAACTATTTTAATTATCATTATCTCAGTAACTTTATTTGGATGGTTTTTTTTTATTATTGTTAGAAATGCTTTAAAGAGAAAACTAGATATACTTATAGAGCAAGAAAAAAAAGATAAGTTAAAGAATTCTAAGTAGCTTATTAAATTCCTCCAAAGGTAAATCTAAAACTCTTTTAGATAATTCAAAACTAAATCCATTTCTGGCTAGAATTCCCATGTCTTTTTTATAAAATAATTCTCGATTAGCTCCAGGTCTAAGCGCTCCTATTCTTCTTCTTTTGCAAAGTTTGATTGCAGAAACAAAATCAGGCTCAATTTTATCTTCTTTAATTTTTTCTATGCTGTTTTTTATATATTCATTTCCAATTCCTTTATTTCTTAAAGACTGATTTATTTTATTTAAAGAGTAACCACGCCTTAAAAACATTCTAGCTTTAGAATCTGAATATAATTCGTCGTTTAAAATTCTATTTTTTTCCAGATTTTCAAGTATTTCGTCAATAATTTCCGACACCTCTCTTTTTGTTTTACTTCCTTTAATTTTTGTCAGGTATTTTTTTAACAAATAAACTTTTAGTTGCTGTTTTGAAGGACTATATTTTTCTAAATAAGCATAAGCTAAGTCTTTTAAATTGGTTGTAAGATCTTCAAAATCTTTTTTATTTGATGTGGGATTCATATAACTAATATACTATATTATTTTTAATGATAAATACTCTTCAAGACTTATTAACTTTTGAAAACATTTATTTGTTTGCTAATTGGGGTGTTGTTCCCTTTTGGCTGTTATTAATTTTTATACCAAGTCATCCTATAACAAAATTTTTTTGTCATTCTGTAATTCCTTTTTTATTATTAGGAGCTGCTTATGTTTTTGTCTCATATCAAATATTTTTAGAAGAAAATATTCTTGAAGGATTTAAACTATATCTTGGCTTAGATGGCTTAAACGAAATATATACAAATAATTCGTTGATGTTGGTATTTTGGCTGCACTTTCTTGCGGTTAGTTTATTTACAGGAGCTTGGATTGTAAGAGATTGTTTAAAATACATGATACCTAAAATATTATCGATTCCATGCGTTGTGATTACTTATTTTGCTGGTCCTGTTGGGATAATAATTTATTGGTTTATTAGAGTTTTTTACGCAAGAAAAATTAATTTAAATGACTAAACCTATAGATTTCTATTTTGATTTTGTAAGCCCCTATACTTTCATTTCTTTTCAACAGATTAAAACTTTAAAATTTAAAAAAGATTTTAAGTTTAAACTTAAGCCAATTCTTTTAGGTGGTCTTCATAATTTACACAAAATAACTGCGCCTGCTTTTATTCCTGCCAAAGCTAGATTTATGATTAGAGATTGTAAGATGGTTAGCGACAAATATAAAATAAATTTTAAGTTTAATTCATATTTTCCTATCAAAACTGTAAATCTTATGCGTGGCGTAATAATTGCAGAGGAGGATGGAATAGCAAACGAATATATCGATAAGATTTTTGAAGCGCTTTGGGTAAGTGGGTTAAATTTAAACGACCAATTAATTATTGATAAAGTTTTAAAAAATCTTGATATTAATCCTAAAACGTTTGCCTTAAGATTGTCCAACCAGAATGTAAAAGATGAACTGAAAAATAGAACTCAAAGTGCGTTTGAAAAAGGAATTTTTGGCGCTCCCACGTTTTGTGTTAATAATAAAGTTTTTTGGGGTCAAGATAGACTTGAATTTGCATTAGCTGAGTCTTTAAGATAATTATTTTTTTTCTTTTGTAACTATTTCAAAACCATTTTGTTTCATTGCATCAAATCCACCTTTAACATGTGCAACATTTTTAAACCCCATTTCTACTAAAGATTTTGTTGCTAATGCCGATCTCATTCCAAGTGCACAAAATAAAATCATTTTTTTATTAGAATCAAATTTATTTTCTTTATAATAAGAGCTTTCAGGGTCTAGCCAAAACTCTAGCATTCCTCTTGGTATGTGCTTTGAATTTTTAACAGTGCCTTCTTTCCATATTTCTCTAATGTCTCTAACGTCTATTAATGTGCATTCATTATTTTCTGCCAATATTTTGACTTTAGGTGAATCAAGAGTTTCTATGACTTGATTCGCTTCATTAACAAGATCTTGGGATGATTTTATATTCATGATATTAAATTATATATGATTATAAAAAAATTTAAAACTAATGAAAAAAGTCAAATCTCAAAAAAGTAATAACCCTATAAAAAAAATCTTTATAAAATTATGTAGATTAATGGGTTATGAAATTATTGATCAAGGTAACTTTTATATACCCACCTCTGACAAAAATATAAATGAAACTCTGAGCAAGCCTGGAATCAAATCTATAAATTTGCCCTTAGGTGAGGTGAAAATTACAAGAAATGTGAGTGCCTTAGATGTTATAATTAGAACTTGCTCAAGTGTAAATATGTTGACGCAAAACAAGCAAAGAATTTTTGAAAAAGAAAAAATTGATTATACTTTAAGATCTATCAATTCTATTTTAAAGAGTGTAAATTACGCTAAAGATTACCATTCAAAAATAAAAATAAAAATTACTGTAGTAGATCACAATTCTAGTGATGAGAATTTGAAAAAAATTACAGATCTGCTGAAAAACTCATCTATAAATTTTAAACTGATAAATTTGGATCTAACCGAGTTTGAAAACCAAATAAAAACAATCAATGAAAAGAATGAAAAAGTAACATCAAATCAAATTTCTAATATGTCAAATATTTATAAGTCTTTACTTTTGTCAAAAATGTCTGAGGATTTAATCTATTTCGTTGAAGATGATTATATTCATGAAATTGATAGTATTACAGAGATGCTTTTTACTTATGAGAGAATTGCCTCTCTGACAAGCAAAGAGCTGGTAATTTGCCCCACAGACTATCCTTACCTGTATGTTCAAGCTGAAAATACCAAGGTATTTCTTGGGGAGAAGTACCACTGGAGAAAAATTAATGAAACACTTTGCACTTTTTTAACAAGCAAACAAATTATAGAAAAACACTGGGAGAAAGTTTTAAGTATGTGCACATTTGAGCATTACCCATTTGAATCACCTTTGCATGAAATTTACAAAGATGAATTATGTATCTCTCCTATTCCGTCAATCGCAATACACTGTACAAATGTAAATTCTATTTTTGGATTGTCACCTAATAAAGACTGGAAAAAAATTTGGGACGACAACAAAGTTTAAATAAAAAAAGGCTCAGGTGAGGGAACCTGAGCCTTAATTTTAAATTCCAATTATTATGGAATTTATAGTTAGTCTCTTATAGCGTAAGCTGTAACACCAATTTCAGACTTATCTGTTCCTAGTTTTTCTGCAGCTTTACTAATTCTTAAACCTACTGTTGCTTTTAAGGCTAAGAAAACTAAGTATGAAAGCACAAAACTAAATACACATACTGATATTGTTCCTACAAACTGTGTTCCAAAAGATGTACCGTCATTACTTATTGGCACCACTAATGTTCCAAAAATTCCGGCAAACATGTGTACAGGTATCGCTCCTACCACGTCGTCTATACCAAAACTTTCTAACA
>MDTC01189186.1_pt1 | contig 11259 bp, 7 predicted proteins | sample 811181 | NCBI WGS metagenome assembly MDTC01 (sample SAMN05326644, study PRJNA326480) | marine metagenome | isolation source: seawater | place: Pacific Ocean: North | collected 2011 | reverse complement strand
CATAATGCTATACATGCACCGCAGCCATAACAGAGCTCTTCATCAACAACAAATGTTGCTGTTAAACTCTCGGCCATATTACTTCCAATGGATATTTACTCATTGTTTCATCGGCGAGATGACCATTGGAATATTACAATTCTATGTTTTTTTAATTTCACGAAGATAGAAAATCATTACAATAGAAATGAAAATAGATGGATTAGGGTTCTAAAGAGATTATGATAGTCGACCCCTTTATTTCCATTGGAGATGAAAAATAAGAGGTGTGACTAAGTAAGCAATGATGAATATACAATGTGAACGAAGTAAGACCCATTGATGTTTAACGCGTATAGCCTATAACTATACTGAAGATTGATTTGATCCCAACCCCCTCAAAATTATTCCAGTGGAAACACAGGGGTCCGACATATTCATTCATGGAACTAACTACCGGTCAAATATGGTATTCTATTCTCCAGGTAGAACTACATCCTATCCTGAAATTCCACCATCCAATGGAATACGTTATCATTATCTCGGTGGGGGTAATGAAGTCGGTAATGTTGGTTGCGTTTTCGAAGATAAACATGGAACTAAGATGTTGTTAGATTATGGATTAGCTCCTACAGATCCTCCAAAATATCCACACGAAGCACCCAACATCAAAGACGCTGTTATTACTCATTCACACATCGACCATTTAGGAATGGCTCCATGGCTTTGTTCTAATCACAGAACAAGATTACACGGAACACCATTGACAGCAAAAATCAGTCATATGATGTGGAATGATTGTTACAAAGTTAGCAGGTTAGAAGGATATCCTTTAGCATGGGATAAGAGAGATATCGATATTGCAACTGCTTCTTGGTATACCCATCAATTTAATGAAAAATGGGAGAACGAATCTTGGAAGCTTAAACTAACTAAAGCAGGGCATATACCGGGTGCAGCAATGCTAAACGTTGAAACAGAAACACACAAATTACTCTTCACAGGGGATTTTGATACTAGAGATTCTCCACTAGTTTCTGGTGCTAAACCAGAAAAGTGCGATGTTCTTTTTGTCGAAGGAACATATGGTGGTAGAAATCATCCAAGTAAAGATGAGACAATCGAAGCCTTTGTTGATAGAATTGTAGAAGTTACTGATAGAGGTGGTACAGCATTAATACCTGCATTTGCAAACGGAAGAACCCAAGACATTGTCATGATGCTTCACAAACACCTTCCTGAACTAGATGTCCATGTAGATGGAATGGGGAAGAGTGTAGCAAAATTACAGATGGAACACCCAGAAGCACTGAGAGACCCTCAAGCGTTAGAGGATGCATGGAGATGGTGTAGGCGTGTTTCTTCAAAGTCTGACAAGAAGAAAGCTTTGGATGCGGATTGTATTGTTTCAACTTCTGGTATGATGGATGGAGGCCCATCAATTTGGTATCTAAACAGATTAAGAATGGATCCAAAAAATGCAATTTTACTCACCGGATACCAAGCATCCGGATCAGGAGGAAGGATGCTTTTGGATGAAGGACACGTCCCAATTTGGGACAAACGAACACCAATCGAACTTGAAGTAAGCCAATTCTCATTTTCTACTCACGCGGGCCATTCAGAAATTGTTGAATTTGCCGAAAAATGCCAGGCTGAAACAGTTGTCATCTATCACACAGATCCAAACCATGCGCGACCACCCCTTGTTGAAGAATTGGAATCTAATGGTCACACAGTACATACCCCAATTAATGGCGAATCAAAAGTCTTGGAATGATAATTTATCCGAAGTGATTGAATATAGTGACATTCACCGTTATCCATGGCAACCAAGAAAACACCTCCTGGTAAGCGCCGAAAGAAGAAGCGTAAGTTCCGTCTTTCTTTGAAGAGTTCAAAGATGAAGAAAACAGACTCTTACACAGACCAAGTGGGTTGGTCGACAGACGTAGGTCGTACATTAGATGAAAAACCGAAACCTAAGGAGCCGGAAACAATCAAGCACCAGTGCACACTCTGTGGAGCAATAATGAAAGTTCCAAAACCAAAAAAGGCACGTTATACAATATCATGCCCACACTGCGGACATGAAGATTCATTCAATTGATTAGAATCCACAATCCAAACAATTCCAATATTTGCCTAACCGCAGCTATTAACATAACAGAAACCAATGTGTTTCTAACAGCATTTTGAGAGAATTTCTCAGAACCAAATTTAGATCCGAAAAACGCTCCGATTAAAACCGCTATTGCAAAAGGAATCAAAACATCAAACTCAATGACGTTTTGACCCGATATTGAACTTCCAATCAATCCAGCAGCAGAATTTACCCAGATGAATAAAGCAGCAACACCCGCGGTTGTTTTTGGATCACCCCATCCAAATAATAAGATAAGAGGGGACAAGAAAATACCTCCCCCCACACCAATTATTCCACTTAACAACCCTATAGTAGCACCCACAATCAAAGCTATGTAAACTGGCGGAGGGTTCGAAAACAACTCTTCAGATTCTCTAGATTTTGCAGTATATAATTTCCAAGCAGCAAACACCAGAGTTATTGATAACAAAGTGTCGTAAACATCATCATTTACTCGCAGATATCCACCAATTAATGCAGCTGGAATACTTGCAATTATGAAGGGAAATGCTAATTTCGATTCAAAAAAACCACCTTTCCCGTATGCATAAAACGCCATTCCTGCGACTAATAGATTCAAACTCCAAGCGTGTTGTTTCAACCAGGCAGGATCATTAGATGCATATACAGTTAGAGATAATACTGCCAAATATCCAGAAGCACCACCGTGGCCCACGCTAGCGTACATTGCAGCAATCAATGAAAGCGCAACCAAGAGAATAATCTCCCCAATTACGACTTCCATATACTAATCGAGAGGAAACTAGACGAAGGTTCTGTTGCTATTTTGATAAAATGTTAATGAGATGAAAACTCTGTTAATCGAATATCGTATCTATTTGCAGCTAATAAAAAAAACCCAGATTAATTATCTGTTGAGCATTTCAATAAATCATCAAAGATGCTTTACGCAGAACTAAACACGACAACACAACATAAGGTGCTAATTTCATGGACTTGATAACCCTCCTTGCGATAATTTGTCTACTTTTAGTAGCGGTCGCATTTAGCCCACTTGGCCTTGGAGGGGGTATCTTATACGTTCCAATAATGCACTATATGCTTGATTGGGAGATTAAAGAAGCATTAGTTGCCTCTTTGACCTTAGTTCTGATGGTTAGTTTAGGAAGTAGCCTAGCACATTCAAAATCAGGATTCGCAAACCATCAGGTTGCAAAATGGGGAAGAATAGCAGCTGTACCTTCGGCCGTAATTGGTGTATTGTTATCAGGAATTTTATTGTCTTGGGTAGGGGATATAGGGATCAAAATTATCGCTGCAATAGTTATCACATTCGTTTTGGAGCGAACTATTCGTACACATCAAACTACTAATTCAACAGAATTTACAGAAACATACGTATCTGAAAAAAGAAACCAATATTTTACAGGATCATCATTCGCAGGAATGGCTGCAGGAATATTGGGAATCGGGGGTGGTGCGATTTTAGTTACCCTTAACCGTTCTTTGTTGAAGATGGATTCAAAGAAATCGGCAGGCACTAGTTATCTAGTTACGGCAACCATCGTCCCAGTTGCTTTATTGAGCCATTTACTCATCAGCCAAAATTTCGAAAAAATTGTTGACAATTCTGGAATCTTCGCTATTATTTTAGTCCCAATAATGGTATTTGCATCTGCGTTTTTTGGGGCCAAATATGCGATAAAATATCTTCCAAAACAAGTAGTTACAGGAGTATTTTTGTTTGTGGTATCAATTAGTTTATTGAGATATATTATTGATTTTGTTTCACTAATTTAAGACCGAGAAAACCAAGGGCAACCACTTCTTGGTAATGGTATGGGCGAATTACCATATTTCATTGAAGTCGCCCAAGCGTTGGAAATTTGTAAAAAAACAACTCTCCAAACAACCGTAGAAAGGGTATCTTTAGATCAATCCCACAACCGTATATTAGCTGTTGATTTACCTTCACTAGTAGACGACCCTCCATTTGACAATTCTGCCATGGATGGTTTTGCAATGAGATACGAAGATACGGTCGATGTACCGGCGAAATTAGAGATTATTGGTACGATTCAAGCAGCAGGGCAAGAAGACAACATCATCATTGAGAAAGGACAAGCGGTTAGAATAATGACAGGCGCACCAATTCCAAAAGGTGCGGACTCAATTCTACAAGTAGAACTAACAACAACAGAAGATAATACTGTAACACTCCATCAAGAATCTATGAAGCATTTCATCAGGAATAAAGGAGAGAACCTAACCAAAGGCGAGATAGCATTGACAGCAGGATCGCACCTCACACCGTCAAGAGTTGGGCTTTGTGCAACTATGGGGCACTCATCAATTCCTGTAGTCAAACGATTGAAGGTAGCAATAATTTCCACAGGAGACGAATTAAAACAACCAGGTGAGGAATTAGAACGTGGTCAAATATACGAATCTAACTCATTCGGATTATATGGTTTAGTCAATTGGCTTGGGCATGAAGCAACCCGATTACATTGTGTTGGAGATACATTAGATGAACTTCGTCAAACACTGAACAAAGCTAGTTCCGAACACGATCTGATATTAACCAGCGGAGGGGTTTCAATGGGCGATTGGGATTTGGTTCGTAAAATAATGGAAGATGAAGGAGACATCCATTTTTGGAGAGTTAAATTACGCCCTGGATCTCCTCCACTATTTGGGACTTGGAACAACACTCCCATTTTCGGATTACCTGGCAATCCAGTAAGCTCCCATGTAGTTTTCAGGATGTTAGTTGCACCCTGGATTCGTTACAACACTCAAGCAGACGGGCCAATCGAAAATAGAGCGGTTGCAAAATTAGCAACCAAAGTAAAACCCACTAGGGACTGTCTTACACTACGTAGGGTAAGTATTGAATTTACTGAAAGCGGCTTAGAAGCCCACCAAAAAATCCACCAAGGTTCAGGCAACATTGCAAGTATGGCGCTGAGCGAAGGCATGGTAATTTTACAACCTGGTTGCGAATATTCAATCGGAGACAACGTAGAAGTGATGTTTTTGTGAGGTGGTTGGATGAAAGTTGAACAAGAAACCGAATTGATTGAAGCACTGGCATTAATTTTCCCCAATTCTAAAAGAAATACCTTACGAAAGATGCTGACGTCAGGGCGGGTAATGGTTGATGGTAAAATCATCCACAAAGCCAAACATTTGGTTAACCCAGGTGCCACAATTACAATTTCAGACAAACAAACCGCAGCGGTAAACTCTCCAGCACCAGCGCCAAAGAAACAACATCCGCGGATAAAAATACTCTTTGAGGATGAACACATCATTGTAGTAAACAAACAAGCAGGCCTTCTTTCTGTTGCAACAGATAAGATGGAGCCAGACACACTACACTCGAGGGTTGTCGATTATCTCAAATCAGAAAACGAAAGATCGTGGGCATTTATTGTCCATAGGCTAGATCGAGAAACATCCGGTGTGATGATTTTCGCTAAACACAAATGGCACAAGGAATATCTCCAAGAGCAATTTGCTAACAGAGAGGTGCACCGAATATATCACGCCCTTGTCGAAGGAAAACCCAAAAAAACAAGCGGAACAATCCAAGAATGGCTATTGGAAGATAAATTTCTCAAAGTTAAAGCTGTAAAGAAAAACCATCCCCGTGCAAAAGAAGCAATCACCCATTACAATGTAGAAGATAATGATGATTATGCTAGCCTTATACAATTGACAATCGAAACAGGAAGGAGGCATCAAATCAGAGTTGGTTTAGCTAATTTGGGATGTCCTGTAGTTGGCGATGAGGCCCACGGCGCGGAAGGAAATCCGATTGGTAGAATAGCGTTACACGCAACCTCATTGGAGTTTTTACATCCCGAAAATGACGACCCGGTAAGATTCGAAGCCCCAATACCATTCGGGCCCGAATGAAAAGCAAGGTCTCAAGAACCCTTGGCCAACCGTGTAAATCATGCCTAAGCCGGGAAGCGATGGCTGGATAGAAGTTCGTGGAGCACGAACTCACAATCTCCAGGACATCGATGTAAAACTTCCTCGTGGCCAATTCGTTGTTATTTCGGGAGTTTCCGGCTCAGGGAAATCTTCTCTTGCCTTCGACACACTATATGCTGAAGGACAACGAAGGTATGTAGAGAGCCTATCCTCTTATGCTCGTCAATTCATCGGACAAATGAAAAAGGCCGATTGCGACGGCATCGAAGGGCTATCTCCTGCAATATCCATAGATCAAAAACAGGGCAGCCATAACCCTCGTTCTACAGTTGCTACCGTTACAGAAATAATGGATTATCTTAGATTAATGTGGGCCAGGATTGGAAAGCCACACTGCCCAACATGCGGAATCGAAGTTGCCAGACGCACAGTTCAAGAAATCGTTGATGACATTATTTGGCAACTCGAAGGACATGCAATTGCTGTTTGGAGCCCCGCGATAAGAAATCGAAAAGGAACTCATGCGGATTTATTCCGCCATTTGGTTGAACAAGGATGGACCGAGGGGAGAATCAACGGAAGAGAAGCATCGTTTGAAGATGAACACAATCTAGACAAGAATTTACGTCACGATATTGATGTTAGAATTGACAGATTACGTTGTACAAGAGATCGCAGACAACGACTTACCGAAGCTGTAGAATCAGCCCTGCGTATTGGCGGGGGAACTGTTGCAATCGAGAGTATCAAAACCCCAGAAGCAAACTTCGAATTTAGTGAAGGCTCAAAATCAATGGACACCGAAGTTGGAGAAACGATGGTTTGGTCCGAAGAGTTTGCTTGTCCAGAACATGGTGCGTTTATGCCTGAGATGAGCCCAAGGGTTTTCTCTTTCAATTCACCACTTGGTGCATGTAAATCATGCCAAGGGCTAGGGATTCAAAGGAGATTTAGTGAAGAATTATTAGTCAATAGGAAAGCCACAATTTCCGAAGGATGCATCATTCCTTGGCGCCAATCTATGTCTCCACATTGGTATCGCAAACTGATGGAACAAACAGCACTGCATTATGGAATACCGACAGATGTTCCATATTCAGAATTAGACGATGATGCCCAAGATATCCTGATGAATGGTTCGGGTTCAACGATAATTCATTTTGAGTTTACATCCGAAACAGGCTCTCAATACAAGTATAGCAAGCCATGGGAAGGGGTTTATGCGAGACTCCAGAAAACATACACAGAAACATCATCTGATCGAACAAGGGGTAGACTAATTGCTTGTATGAACGATGAACCATGTCCGGACTGTAATGGAGAAAAACTCAACCCCGCATCTAGAATGGTAACAGTAGGAGGAAAACGCCTTCCAGAGATAGGTGCTGCTAGCGTTCACGACGCCCTAGACATAATCCGCTCTATGAGTGGAGAAGGTAAAAGTGCAGAAAAATTGGATGAAAGAAGTGCATTCATCGGCAAAGAAATCTTGAAAGAAATCGAAGGAAGGCTATGCTTCCTTAACGATGTGGGACTTGACTATCTTACTCTAGATAGGCGTGCAAACACTCTCTCTGGTGGAGAGAGCCAAAGAATCCGTTTAGCTACACAAATAGGTAGCCGTTTAACCGGCGTAATGTATGTTCTTGACGAACCATCAATAGGCCTCCACCAAAGAGACAATGAGAGGCTATTAGCCACCCTTAGAGAACTATCAGAACTTGGCAACACACTTCTTGTGGTCGAACACGATGAAGATACCTTAAGACAAGCAGATTGGCTTTGCGACCTAGGGCCGGGTGCTGGATTGGAAGGTGGTAAAATTGTCGCAAACGGGACGCCAAAGCAGGTAATGCGGGCCAAAGATTCAGTCACAGGCGCATATCTTTCAGGCAAACGCTCAATCCCAATTCCAGAAGAGAGAACCACTCCATTCAAAGGCCATTTGAAAATTATCGGGGCAAGACAAAACAACCTTGCAAACATAGATGTCGAATTCCCATTAGGTTGCTTGACTGCCGTCACAGGCGTCTCAGGTTCTGGAAAATCCTCGCTAGTATCAAGCATCTTAGCACCATCATTGCAACGCAGACTAAGTGGCGCAGATACCCTTCCTGGGGCGCATGATGAAATTGAAGGAATTGACAATGTTGACAAAGTCATTGTAATCGATCAATCTCCTATTGGTAGAACGCCCCGCTCTAATCCAGCAACATACACCAAAGCCTTCGATGAAATTCGAAAACTATTCTCTGAAACCAACCTTTCGAAGGAAAGAGGTTACACACCAGGCCACTTTTCATTCAACGTCAAAGGTGGACGATGTGAAGCTTGTAGGGGAGGGGGCTCAATTAAACTGGAAATGAACTTCTTACCAGACGTCTGGATTACTTGCGATATCTGTGAAGGAAAGAGATACACTAGAGAAACCCTAGAGGTTACTTGGAAAGGCAAGAATATCCACGATATTCTTCAAATGCCAGTTGGGGAGGCAGTAGAATTCTTTGCTAACCACAGGAAATTGCACCGCACACTTTCCACAATCAACGATGTTGGTTTGGGTTACATTCGATTGGGCCAACCAGCCACCACACTCTCTGGAGGGGAAGCCCAGCGAGTTAAGCTAGCGAGCGAGCTGAGAAGGCCGCCACACAGGCACACAATGTACATCCTTGATGAACCTACAACAGGACTATCATTTTCAGACGTTCAACAACTAATCGATGTCTTACTTAGGTTGAGGAAAACAGGCCATTCAATTATTGTAATCGAACATCATATGGATGTAATCAAATCAGCCGATTGGGTCATTGATCTAGGGCCTGAAGGTGGAGATAGAGGCGGTCAAGTAGTCGCAGTCGGAACACCGGAAGATGTTGCTAAAGTAAAAAGCAGTTTTACTGGCCAATTCCTCAAAGAAATCCTTTGATTTTTCTTAATTCTGGAAGCGTAGTATTCATGGACGGTAGTCGCTGCGGCTTATCTGCCCCCATAGGGGGCAGGTGTGCTCAGTGTCATCGAATATTGTCAGAGTAGAGACAACCCCGAAACTTGGAGACGGCATGAGGGACGTCAGAGGAGACTCTGTAAAGCGCCAACTGGCTGCTGACCACAGTATCGAAATTGGAAAAGTTCGATCAATTGTAGGATTCCTGATTTCTAGTGAAACTTCATCCGATGAAGTTGCGAGCAGGGCTGACGATGTTTTTGCTGACCCAATAATCGAAGAGAGTTCAATCGATTCATTACATTTAGAAAACAAGGAACTGTTTTCTCAAGAGCCAGATATGGTTGTTACAATCGGATTCAAACCCGGAGTAACAGACAATCCAGGTAAAGCAGCACTTGATGGATTCAGAACAATATTCCCAAATGCTGGCGCTGGCGCTAGAATTTCCACATACCTAACATACGTATTCGAAGGAGTTCCTGCTGGTGTAGAAATCGAATGGTTGGCAAAACAACTTCACAATGGTTTGATTGAAAGAGCACTCCACTCTTTGAAAGGAGAAGATTACCCGGTTATCGAGTACGCACCAATCCCTCCAAGCGATTACGCAGCACCTGCAGTTGTTGATTTAGAAATCTCTGATGAGGAATTGATTAAGCTTTCAGAAGAAGGCCTACTTGCTCTTAATTTAGAAGAAATGCAAACCATACAAGCACACTACAGAGATTCCGGTGTTCGTGAATCTAGGGCAGCACTTGGCTTGCCAGAAAATGCACCAACTGATGTAGAATTGGAATGCTTAGCACAAACTTGGTCCGAACACTGCAAACACAAGATTTTCGCCGCCCATATCCATCACGTCGATACAGAAACCGGTGAAGATACAGAAATCGACTCACTATTCAAGACGCACATAATGAAACCAACATTGGAGATGAAAGACGAAGTTGATTGGCTTCTATCAGTATTTCATGACAACTCAGGTGTTATTGCTTGGGATGATGAATGGTCAATGTGTATGAAAGCGGAGACCCATAATTCCCCCAGTGCTTTAGACCCATATGGCGGGGCAATGACCGGAATTGTCGGCGTGAACAGAGACATTCTAGGAACAGGACTTGGTGCTAGGCCAATTGCAAATACAGATGTATTCTGTTTCGGACCTCCTGATTGGGAAGGCGACCTTCCAGAGAATCTATTTCACCCATCTCGAGTTCTTCGAGGTGTACATGCAGGAGTAAGGGTTGGAGGAAATGAAAGCGGAATACCAACGGTAAATGGGGCGATTGTTTTCGATGACAGATACATCGGTAAGCCACTTGTCTACTGTGGGACAATTGGTATGATGCCCCGCAAATTACCCGATGGCCGAGAGTCGCACATCAAGAACCCTGAAGCAGGCGACAGAGTATACATGGTTGGAGGAAGAGTCGGATATGATGGAATCCATGGCGCAACCTTTTCTTCACTTGAATTAACAGAAGAATCTCCTTCCAGCGCAGTTCAAATTGGAGATCCAATCACTCAGAAGAAAATGCTTGATATGATCTTAGAAGCAAGAGATGCTTGCTTGATTACATGTATCACAGATAACGGCGCAGGCGGACTTTCATCCAGTATTGGGGAGATGGCAGAATACACCAATGGTTGCCGAATTGATTTAGGCAAGGTTCCACTCAAACAAGAAGGGCTTTCCTCATGGGAAATACTTGTTTCAGAATCCCAGGAAAGAATGACAGTCGCAGTAAGGGAAAGCGATGTACCAGCATTCGAAGCTCTGGCAGATCTACATGAAGTTGAAGCAACATGGGTTGCAGATTTCACCGATACTGGACAGTTCCACGTCGTTCATGGCGAGGACACAGTTGCGTCACTACCAATCGAATTCTTACACGATGGAGTCCCACAACTGCGCTTGGAAAGCGAATGGAGTCCTCCGAAAAACCCCGAATTCAACCCACCTTCTAACGCGAACCATTCATCCCTCCTCATGCGAATGCTTGCACGTCCAAATATTGCAAGTAAGGAGACATGGGTTCGACAATACGATCACGAAGTTATCGCACAAACTGCAGTCAAACCATTCGTCGGAGTGGAAAGAGATGGCCCGGGAGATGCCGGCTTACTGGCACCGGTTCACGGCTCTACACACGGCCTAGTAGTTTCAAATGGAATCTCTCCAAGGTACAGCGATATCGACGCAGGAGCAATGGCGGCAGCAGCAGTAGATGAAGCGGTTAGAAATGCGGTTTGTACTGGAGTAGACTTGTCTAAGATT
>MDTC01101808.1_pt1 | contig 11259 bp, 3 predicted proteins | sample 811181 | NCBI WGS metagenome assembly MDTC01 (sample SAMN05326644, study PRJNA326480) | marine metagenome | isolation source: seawater | place: Pacific Ocean: North | collected 2011 | reverse complement strand
CCTTCTATATCTGTATAATCAACTGAGTTGGGTCTACGACCTTTACCGATATCTTTTCTAAATGTTGCAATCTCATGTCCACCAACCATTACAACTCCAAATGATTTTCCTACTTCAACAGTTTTCATTCCTGTGTCTTTTGCAATCTTTAGAACTTCATCAGGTTTTGCGTCTGTTGCTAAATCATAATCCTTTGGTGACTTACCAAGTATTGCGTCTCTTACTGCACCACCTACTACATAAAGTTTCTTACCATTCTTTTTGAATGCTTTGTGAATCTTTTGAATATCAGATGGTATCTTTAGTAATTGTTTTGCTTCACTTATTAAATCATATCTTTCAATGGATTCTTTTAATGTACCTGTTGTTTCTTCTTCTTTCTTAGGTTCATCTGAAAGTACATTTTCTTGGTCTTTTGGTTCTAAGAAGTTTAAGAACTCATATCCTAATTGTAATGCAACACCTTTAATATGGTTTGCCCACTTTCTGTATGCTGGTACACCTTGTAAGTCATCACCATATCTTACTGATAATGCGTCAAGTCCTGCTTTACCACTTGGAAAGAAGGATACAGGATATCTACCTGGCCCATTTGGATATTCGGTATCTGTGAATGATTCCATATCATCTTCATCCATAAGGTATGTGATAATGTTCCATCCAAGTTTACCGATTACTTCTTCCATCTCAGATTTAAAAGTTTTCATATCACCATAAAATGCGCCTGGTCCATCGTCAATCGAACCCTTTCCTAAGTTCATCATGGATGCTTCATCTATTTTGTGTAATTCTTCACCCTTTTCACCAATACCTGATGTTACAAAATCATCGGTTGGTACAGGTTCTTTTAATGCTGGATTCTTTTTTATTTTTTTGATTGCATAGTATTCAGCTTCATCTGATGTACCTTTAGAGTTTTTAGAATATATTGAATCTGCGGATGGAAAATGCATTTGTGTATATCCCATTGAATCCATCCAAGGTTCGTCTTTTTGACTATTTTTCTGAGTTCCTAATACTCTTGTTTTTCCAGCTGGTACATAAATAGTATCAGGTTCACCCGCGTCTGCACCATATAAAGAACCTTCAATCAAACTTGTAAAATTAATTGATTGAAAGAAAGATTCCATTACAGATTCAGTTTTTGTTATCTTTTTTGTAAGTAGATTAAATATCTTTGGGTCAAACTTTCCATATACTTTTTTAAAGAATGCTTTCTTTTGTGATTCTTCACCTCTACCGATTCCCTGACGAACTTCTGTTCCTGAAATACCTTTACCTTGTGGTGGTACTATATAAACATACCCATTGTCTTTCATAGGTAAATCCGTATTACCTTTGTATGGTTGGAAATATCTTCCTTTACCCATACCCAATCTACCTTTATCTTTTTCACCAACAACAGTTACAAATGCTGTTTTCTTCTCGTCAAACCTTTTTAGAATCTCGTCAGGTCTATATGGATTTTTTACTTGATGTATGTTACTTTTTGGGATACCAAACATCTTGGTCATGATTTGAACTTTTTCTTTAAAGTTAAAAGGTGACTTTGGTAATTGTACTTTATTAGAAGTTCCAATATGTACATTTTCTTTACCAAACTTTTTTACCAAATGTTGGTAAACCGCGTTGTGACCTGAATGGAATGGGTGGAACCTTCCAACGTAGGTTACTACTGTTTTGTTAGTCTCTTCTGTTAAGATAGATTCTGTTATCCATTTTTTTAAATTTTGTCCCATGTATATAAGTATCCTATCTTTTTACAAACTTTGACGCGATTTCATGTCTGAACTCAGAAAGTGTAGGTTTATCTAAACTTCCTGTTGGCCATAAGTTGTGTAATTCTTCTTCTGTTGAGAAAGATGCTGTAGTGATTGTATTAGGAAAATTTCTTAAAAAGTTTTTTTGATTTACTATATTTTGTCTTTCAGTATCATCACCATCTTCTAATGCTCTTTGAAACTGAATATCTAACTCTTTAAGTTTTACATCTCGTCTTTGTCTAAAGTGTCCTTCAAATTTCCACAATGCAAATTCTTTATTAAAATACCATCCCATTATATAATTCCTTTTTGTTGGCAATATGTTTTAAAGTCAATGGTGAACGAACCTGAGGTAGGTTCAAGTGAACCACTTGGTAAATAACTACCACTACCAAATCCATCGTAATCACTATCCCATGTCCACGAGTAATCATCTAAATTAGGTGGTAATTCATCTTTTGTTACTATTTTGTATTTTACACCTGTTGGTAGGTCTCGTTTCGCAATCCACTCTAATCTTGCTTCATAAATAGATGCTGTTGGATGATTCTGCCAATCACCTGATAATTCAGTTAGTCCTAATGCGGTTACATCGTCAGGTCTATGTGTTAGTATGTATTTTTTTTCTGCCATAATCTTTTTTATTAAATATACAAAATTTTTTCCTATTATCCAAATAGTACGAAATAGATTTCATATGGGTCTCTATTGTTACCTGTATCATTATCTCTAAAGAACCATTGTATTGTAGTATAATACACCTTAACTGCGATATCTGATGCTGCTTCGGTGTCTTTATATGCATTACTACCATATGAAGGCGAATCACCTGCTCTACCATAACAACTTACTATCGGAATTGCTTCCCCCGAATACAACACGTTATCTAAACTGACTTGGAAGTATTGGTCTCTATCAGTGTTACCACCCGATGAAGATGAATTAGAATATCTTGTTACAGATGAAACATTAATATGAGGGTCTTGGACTGTTAAGGCTGTAGTGTTACCTGAATAATGAGAACTTGAAGTAAGTTTAATTCTACACATAGCTCTTGTTACAGGATATGACCTTTCTGAAAAATTAATGTTACTATTATACCCACCATATACAGGGTCGGTAACACCACCATCTGCGGTTGAATACTTTGGAATAAAATAATCAACATACATACCACCCAACATAGTAGCCATTGGTACACCGCCAGGGTCGGTTGTAGAACTAAGGTCAACTCTAAATACTTTTTCGTCAGATTTATTTGCTTGTATTCCTACAGAATTAATTTCAACCCCACTATTCAGTGATGTAAATTGATAAGCTAAATCTAAATCAAATTGAATTTCAAAAAGTCTATCTGACCCATTTGTTCCATCATCTTGGGATGCGAATGCAGAATATGACCTTTTTATTCTACCATACTTAGTCCCTGAAGTCAGAGCAAGGGTGGTAATCTTAGCTAAGTTAAGATTCTGAGTAACTGACTGTGGTAATCCACCACCACCAAGACTGTTGTGTGATATTATTTCGTTAGAGATATAATTTCGAAGTCCAGGCACTGTAAATGTATAAACATCGATTTCACCATAAAGTGGTTCAAGACTTACTACTGTATCCCATACTTTATGGTTACCATCTTTTACCCATATTTTTGATTCACCTACTTTAATATCTTCTATGAACAACTCATCTTCAACGGTAAGATAAAATCCGTGAGTAGGAGATACTGTAACAGACTTCCCGCTTTCGGTTGTTACTTTAATTACTTTTTCAACTGTTCTTTTTCGTATCGATGATATATGTGATACTTGTAAATATCTTGATGCTTCATCACTCCAAGCGATAATAGCATCTCCTGCTTCAACATCTTCTGCTTTTTTGTAACTACCATCCATCATCATGATTAGTGTATCTGCAGTAACCGATGCTGGTGGTGCTCCTTCTTCTTCAAATTCTTCTAATTCATCTCTATCTCCACCACCTGAGTCCCATCCGTAGGCGGCTTTTGAAGATAAAAATATTTCGTGTTCCAAAGAACTTGAATTATTGTAATTGGTACTATCCCATATTTGAAACCAAATAGCCATGGTTGCGTATGAACCCTGTCCTGCGGCTTTTACTGATTTTGGTGAACTACCAAAATGTGATAATTGTAATTGATATGACCCACCTGAGGATAAAGTTCCTAATGTTTGTGTGTATGGGTAGTCTATTGTTGCGTTTTGATAAGTAGTATTATCACCACTACTTGCGTTTCCTGAAATAGTACTAACGGCCGTTGTATACCATGTACCCGTAATACCTGTACCTGTTGAAGGTGACGATAAACTTTCCCCTGCGTTTATATTAACAAGAGGTGTTAAACTACTATCTGATAACTGTATTGCGTAGTTTTCTGCGTCAAGTATCATTCTACTACCACTTGCTACAATAGATGTATTATCTAATGTAAACTTACCAAGTGTTGCAGAATCAGAACTAATGTCTCCCGATATAGATGCTGTTGTTGCGAACATGGCACCATCACTTTGTACATAGAACTTTCTTCTTAAAACACCATCTGAACCTTCTTCAAATCCACCAATACCAAGAGAACCACCACGAAGGTCGGACCCTGAAATAAAACTACCTGCTTGTAGTGTACCTGCCATTACTACATCACCTGATGATGATAAATGGAAGTTAGAAGAACTAATTTCTACGTTACCAAGAGAACCACTGACGTATTGAGTATTTAAGTTACCTAATACAAATTTATCAACTCTAATATCTGCTTGTGACCCTGTAATTAAAAGTCTTCCACCATTAGGTGCTTCATTGTCCCAATTTAAGAATGAGTTACTACCACTACCTAAGAAGAAATTACCTGCGGAATCTAAGTAAGATGTAAAATCTAATAATGTTGCGTTTGCACTTGTTAGTTCGTTATGGAATCCAAATACATCTGCAGTCATTAATAGACCTGCGTCTGCAGGACCCACACCTGTTAAGTTTTCATTTGCAAAACTAAAGTCTTGATTATCTGCTCCCGGCGGTCCTGCTCCACCTGCTGAACCAGGCGTTCCCGGCGCACCAGGCGACCCAGGCGACCCAGGCGTTCCCGGCGTTCCCGGCGTACCAGGCGTACCATCTGTCCCGTCATCACCTTGTAGTGCGACTGCGACTGACATTGTTTTATTTAATGTAACTGATGCTGACGTTGCTGTTATTACAACCGAACCACTAAACGGTGTAGTTGCTCCTGTAACAGTAACAGTATCACCTGATAAACCTGTAGTGATGTGAGAGTCTGATGTTTTTGATATTGTAAAATCATTCGTTACATCTGTTACACCTTGGAATACAAATATATCTGTACTTGCCCCTGCGAATGATATGATACTACCCGAACCACTTAATGGTAACGTATGAGAATCATTTGATAAAAATGCTGTTAATGCACTTGTACCATCAGAACCAGGCGTTCCAGGCGTTCCTGGCGTACCCGAACCACCAGGCGTTCCTGGCGAACCTGGCGTACCTGAGGTTCCACCTTGTACTTTAAATACTTTTACAGTATCAGATAATGAATCTTTTGATACTGTTATTGATATTGGTAAATCACCTTTATCTACGACTTTCCCATCTGCGGCACCTGCTCCATTATCAAATGTTATATCGAATGTTCTTTGACCCGTTCCACTTGATACTGAACCACCTAATGATGGAACACCAATTGTTCCCCCATCTGCTTTTGTAATTGTAATGTCACTCGTTCCAATCGTACCACTTAAGTTTTGTTGATTTATAGTTATGGTTACTGCTGAAGGGTCTGCGGATGTATCTGCTGCATTGTCAAATGCGTAAGCGGGACTATCTGAAAGTATACTAAGTAGTTTTGCTGTAGTACCATCTGTTCCATCATCACCCTGTCTTGCTACAGATAGTGACATTGTTTTACTTAAAGATACCGACGCTGATGTTGCGGTAACCACAACTGAACCACTAAATGGAGCAGTTGAATTAGTAACTGTTACTGTATCGCCTGATAAAGTTGTTGTTATATGAGAATCTGATGTCTTTGAAATTGTATAATCATTCGTGACATCACTTGTTCCTTGAAACACTACTATGTCTGTACTTGCTCCTGCGAATGATATTATTTCATTTGATGAACTTAATGGTAGTGTTTGTGAATCGTTTGTTAAGAACGCAGTTAATGCACTAACACCATCAGAACCTGCTGCTCCATCAGAACCACCTTCGACTTTGAATATTTTTACTGAATCAGTTAAACCATCTTTTGTACAAGAAATTTCTACAGGTAAATATCCTTTAGTTTGTTGCATACCACCTGCTGCTTGTCCACCAACCCACTTCAAACTACCACTTACTATACCTGTACCATTTGTTACAGTGTTGTTATCAAAGTCAAATCCTGTTACGGTACTTCCACCATTTCTTGTAATTGTAATATCACTTGCAGATATTGCTGCATTTAAGTTTTGTTGTTGGAAACTAAATATAATAGTGGATGGTGTGGGGTCGTTATCAGAAGAATCATCAAACGCAAATGTCTGTGAATCCACACTACCAATTAGTAATTTTGCTGCCGTACCGTCTGCACCTGTTGCACCTTGTACCGATTTTGCGAGTGACATTGTTTTTGTTAAAGAAGTACTACCACTTGTTGCTGTAATTGCGATAGAACTTGACAATTGGGTTAGTCCTGTTACTGTAACTCTTTTACCACTTACTCCTGAAGTAACACCGTCACCATCTACTCTTGATATTGTATAATTAGACGTTCTATTAGTTACACCTTCAAAAACTTCCATATCAGTTATACCACCTGCAAATGAATTTACCGTTCCATCACTTGCGGCCACAAACGTATGTGATTCATTGGTTAAGAATGCTGTAACTGCGTCAGAACCGTCTGTACCATCTGTACCTGTGGTTCCACCTTCTACTTTAAAAATCCTTGTACTATCTGTTAGTGAATCTTTTGTTACTGTTACCGTTAAAGGTAGTTTTGTTTTATCACCACCAACAGTTCCACTAAATGTAATAGAACCACTCACTGTACCTGTACCGTCTGATACATCTGCTATTAGTGTTGGGTCTGATAATGTTGCTCCACTTGAATCTGTAATTGTAATATCACCTGAACCAATTGTACCACTTAAGTTTTGTTGATTGATAATAATTAAAATATCGTTATCTTCAGCAGTAGAAGAAGATGCTGATGGGAACGAGAATATTTGAGAATCACTTGTTACAACTAATGTTTTAGCATTTGCTCCTTGTGCTCCGTCTGTTCCATCATCACCCTGTCTTGCGACAGAAAGGGACATCGTCTTTGGTAATACAACACTTGCTGAAGTTGCTGTAATAATTACAGAACCACTAAATGGTGTTGTACTATTTGTTATTGTTACGGTTTTACCTGAGGTTGATGTTGTGATATGTGAATCTGTAGAACTACTAACTGCTACTGTGTAATCACTTGTTACATCAGATACTCCTTGGAATACTACCATATCCGAACTTGCTCCTGCAAATGATATAATAGAATTAGAAGAACTTAATGCTAATGTATGAGATTCATTTGTTAAAAACGCTGTCAGTGCAGAAACACCATCGGAACCTGGCGCACCTTCTGCACCATCAGTACCACCTTGTACTTTAAATATTGTTGTTGAGTCAACAAAGGAATCTTTCTCGACTTCTATTGTTAATGGTAAATCAGTTTTTGCTAAAGACAGTCCTGAGAATGATAAACTACCACTTAGTTGTCCTGACCCATCTGATACTACACCACCTAAAGTTGGAGTTGATATTGTGGAACCACCTGCTTTAGTAATTGTAATGTCACTTGTCCCTACAGTCGCATTTAAGTTTTGTTGACTGATTGTAAAGTTAATTACGTTTGGTGTCGCCGAATCATCTGCGAGATTATCAAACGCGTATACTTGTGAGTCTACTGTTACCGATAATGCTTTCGCAGTGTTTGATGCTGTTGCTTCTGCTAATACAGATGCTGTTGCTTCTCCAATCGCGTCTTCTACACTTGTTCCACTTTCTAATCTAATCTGACCTCTAACTGTTAAAGATGTCCCATTCCAAACTAATTTATCACCTAAAGAGAATTTTGAATCTGAACCTAAAAAGAATCCTGTATTTGTATTACCATGTGTTCCAACACCTGTAAACAGTTTAGAATCTTGCATTTTGATTCCACCAATAGAACCTGTATTTGCAACTATACCACCTTGAAGGAATACGTTATCTGTTGCTAATCCAAAGCCTGGATTTGAGTTACCAAACACATATGATGAATTTGATAAACCACTTAGGTCACCAATTCTTGCTCTAAGTGCAACATCAAATAAACCACTACCCGTTCTTTCTACTATATCCATAAATGGAGTAGAACTATCTCTTGGGTTTGCGTTCATTTTAATATAACCACTACCACTTAACCCTGTTGATACAATTACTTGACCTTCATCATATGATTGTGATGTTGATGCTAAATCACCAACAAAACTACCCTGTGACCCACTACCATATCCTCTTGTTACATAAAGTCTACCATGTACTTCATCTGCTCCTGAGTTGTCACCGTCAACTGATGCTGAGTTTACTAAAATGTATTCTGTTTGGAATCCTGTTCCATCTACTTTTTTAGCTAATAATATTTCACCAACAGTAAAACCACTTGCGTTTTTAACAGACATCGTGGTTTCATTTGCTGTAATATTTGAACCTGTAAGAGTTGTTGCGTTAGTAACCCATAATTGACCACCAACTGCGTTTACTGATTCTTTTTCAAATGTTGTTGTTCTTAATGTACCTCTAATTCTTACGTTTTCAAATTCCGCGGTACCGTTACCTTCAGATGATATTTTCCAACCTCTAAGATTACTTGCGAAATCTTTTGTTTGTAAAATACCCTCAGGTTTCATTATTAAATTACCACCCTCAATTGAATTTGTAGTAATGTCCCATCCACCAATACTTGCGGATACAAACCTTGCGAAACCATCAGGTCTAATAGAGGATGATGAGTTTGTTTCAGTTGATGGATTACCTGCGATTACAGCAGGAGTTCTAATACTGTTTGCTGTAACGGAACCTAATATTGTTACACCGTCTGTGATTGTACCACCTTGTAGTAATACTCTTGATGCGGTTATATCACCTGCTGCTTTTAATCTTAATGCATTGTCAGATGACCTTATTTCTTCTGCAACTACTTCAAACCCTGCAATAGATGCTGATGCGAATCTTGCAAAACCATCTTGGTCAATTGACGATGAGGCGTTTGTTTTGGTTGCAGGTGCTCCATTTATTACTGCGGGAGTTCGAATTTGATTTACCGTAAGTGACGACTTGATTGTTGCGTTTGTACCAATTACTAAACTACCAGCCCCACCATTTGCATTTGGGTCTAAGTGAAAGTCAGATGAACTAATTTCAATGTTACCATCTGAACCACTCATAAACTGACTGTCTGCCGTACCTACGAAAAACTTTTCTGCTTTTATATCTAATAAACCACTACCTGATGTTGTGAATATAAGGTGACTGTTATCGTTGTCACCTACGAACTCCATACCAACACCATCCATTTGGTCAACCCCAACTACGAGGTTACCACTACCTGAATAAATTAAAAATCCACCAGGCCCTTTTCCAAGAGATGCTGACGTAAATCCTTCGTATCCAACTGACCTTAAGAATCCACTACTTGCTCCACCAATCTCAATACCACTACCTAATGTGTTTGATATAAAAATAGAACCCGAGATTAAAGAACCCGAACCACCTATGAATGTATTTGCGCCTGGGAAGACAACATCTTCAATCAAAACGAACTGTTCTGATGCCACACCTAATGTATTTAAAAACTCTACTTTTAAAGTTTTTGGGTCACCGATGTGTTTAGAAGGAATACTAATTGTATAAGAAAAGTTTGTGTCTGAATCTACTACATTATTTCCTAATACTTCAAAATCACCACCAATACCTTTTGATTTTACAGATGTTCTAACTTCAGTTACTTCACCTGATATAGGAGTTATAGATGGTATTGTAATTGTACCAACTGTTTTTAAGTTTTGTGATGTTCCATTTGAAGCAGAACTAAAGTATGTAATACTTGCAGGAATATCAAACCCATCAGAGTATCTAAACGTATGGTTATTACTTGAGGTGATTGCTGATTCTAATCTTAGAATATCACTACCCGTTACTGCTGTAATACTTGATGTAAAAGATGTTGGTTGTGTTACTGTTCGTTGTTCAGGATATAATCTTACATTTGATAAATCAAGTCTAATGGTTGCGTTTTCCATCTCAGCATTAAATGTATCACTGTCTCCTGTATTTCTTTGTAATGCTACATCATCTCCAAAATTAGACGCATTATACTTTACGTTGATTTCGTCAGTCGTTAGTGATAATGTTTTGTTTTCTCCTTGACCTAAACTATCACTTCCTGAACTATCTAACTTAAAAGTAGTAAACGGTCTTAAACTTGATGATACCGTTGCTGTTGGAAGGTTTGGTGATTGAAATACAATTGTTGAAGAAGGTTTTGAATCAATTCTTACAGGAATTGTTTTAGTCCACTTAACAACTCTTTCGTTTGTTATTCCTCGACCTCTACCACCTCTACGACTTCTACCTCTACTAATTGTATTACCATCTTGAACGGATGCTCTTACTGCTCCTATAATAGTAATTGTGGCGTCACCACTTGCTGTATTTTGTCTTTTATCGTCTCTATCTGAGTAAACCCAAATCGTAACTAAAACAGAACCGTCTACAGATGAGAAGTTTGGAACTTCGTGATATATTGGTTTACCTTCAGAATCTTTTACCTCAATCCTAATTTGTGAGTTAGGAGCAAGTGTATTTTTAGAAGAACCCTTTATTCTAAAAGAATTTCTTCCAGGCCCCAAATAGTCGGGTAACTCAGTAATATTGAAATAATCTACAGAATTCGAAGATTGGTCTACAATCTGTGCTTGTATCCTATCTAAATTCTGTTTACTTCTTCTTTTGTATTCTAATGCCATTCATAGACTCCATATATAACTATAAATATGAAACTTTTGAGAACCCTCTAACTTTACTGATGTCTATTATCTGGTCTACCATATCTCTTGTTTTGTCAATATGTGATATCGTGACAATAAAATCAAATTGTGTCTTAAGGTAATCAAATAATAAATATAGAGAATTAAAGTTATCAGTATCAAGTGAACCGAATCCTTCATCAATGGCGATGAAGTTTGGACGAGGTAAATTTGATACATTTATTAGTGCGGTTCTTATTGCAATTGATGATATAAATTTTTCCATACCACTTGTTAATTCAAGAGGCCAGTATTCATCAGTTCCATATGCAATATAAGAATTTATATTCTTTCCATCAGTATTTAATAATACTTGAAAATCTACTATTGGTGATAGTATGTTGTTTATTTCTATTTCTAATTTAGGAAGT
>MDTC01089231.1_pt1 | contig 11259 bp, 8 predicted proteins | sample 811181 | NCBI WGS metagenome assembly MDTC01 (sample SAMN05326644, study PRJNA326480) | marine metagenome | isolation source: seawater | place: Pacific Ocean: North | collected 2011 | reverse complement strand
CCAGTGCAGGCACAAGGACGCTGGGCCAATCGATGCCCTACCGAAGAATCCGGTGGAGCGGGTAGTCCATAGGTAGTCACCGCGGACGGACAGATCCCACTTGCCGCGATAGCTGCTCATCATGCCGCTACAGCCGCGATATATCGTGCCACCAACCAAAAACAAGATGGCGATGTACGGCAGTCCAATGAAAAAGAAGTTCTCCCACATAGCTATTCACCCTGTGTTTAGTTTATTCCCACGTGGGTTGCGCTCTTTTCAATACTTATGACATTTGCTAACGCATCGAGCAGGTGTAGATACGGCGTCTCCAGCTCCTCCAGACGGTGGCGCAGCGGAGGCAGAAACGGCAGGAAATACTCGTTGATGAGCTTATCTCGTATCGGGTCCTCCATGGACTCGGTGCTCAGTGCAAGAAAATCCACCATCATTGGCAGGTAGTCAGGCAACTCTATTCCATTCGGCTGCCGACCAAAGTGCTTGTAGATACCGACCAGGTCGATCATGTAGCCGTTCCTGTCGGAAATGGCAGCACTGGCACAGGTCTTGGGCTCGTCGTATGTGTGACTCCCCAGATACAGAGAACACTGAGGATCCAACTCGAACAGCTCGATATACTCTTCCTCCGAGATATCGTTCTCACCGAGAAACGTGGAGAGCAGCGTGGCGCTCGGCGCGTCGATGGCCCGCAACCTCTCAATAACCTCTGCAGCGATCTTTCTGCCTTCATCACGCTCCGCATCCGAATCGGGCGGGCTGCACCACAATTCCGCTATGAGAGCGTAAACCTCTCCCAGGGTCTCGGTTTCAGCCATATTATTCATAGTCTTTCGATTCTGTGTGATACGACTTGAAATAACTCTTTCTGCGCTTCAACGGCGACCATGGTGTCATCTGGTCGAACCCAGCGACGCCACGCTCCGTATAGGGACTGATGTCCGCGGATTCGCGCTTGGTCGTCGGCACCACGAAGCGCTCATCGTAGAATGCCAGGGACAGCGCCCGCACAATTCCATTGGCGTCCTCTTCGCTCAGACCGACCTTGTCGAGCACTTCCTTATTCGGCGTGCCATCGACCCTTATGCTTCGCTGGTAGTGCCGTATCGCGAGTTGTCGCAGCAGCGCAGTCTTCACCACGTCCTCGTTTCCGGCGCCGAACATGCTGGCGAGATATTGTAACGGCACCCGAAGCTTCTCGAGCTCGTCGAGCGAAAGCAGCGGGCCGTCCGACGGCTTCTCCATGTCGAAGACATCCTCGCCGCTTGGTGAATCCTTTCCGGCGCTGGTTATCATCGGCGCCAACGGCGGTATGTAGAACAGGCTCGGCATGGTCCGGAACTCGGGGTGCAGCGGCAGCGCCAACTTCCACTTCTTAATGATCTTGTAGACCGGTGAGCGTTGCGCGGCGTCGATCCAATCATCGCTGATGCCGCTTTCCTTGGCTGCCGCGATCACGGTCTCGTCGAAGGGATCGAGGATCACCTCCCTTTGGGCCTCGACCAGATCCTTGTCATCGGCCATTGCGGCTTCCTCTACCCGATCTAAGTCGTAGAGCAGAACACCGAAAGAGCGAATCTTGCCGACACAGGAATGGAAGCAAACCGGAGGCAGACCCGACTCGATCCTCGGATAACAGAGAATACATTTCTCCATCTTGCCGCTAGACCAATTGTAATACGGCTTCTTGTAGGGGCAGGCCGAAACGCAATAACGCCAGTTTCGGCACCTGTTTTGATCGATGAGAACGACACCGTCTTCCTCCCTCTTGTAGGCGGCCCCCGATGGGCAGGAACCAACACAAGCCGGATTGAGGCAGTGATTGCATATGCGCGGAAGATAAAAATAAAAGACGTCTCTGAACTTTAGTACCGCCTCCTTTTCGCGCTCGCTCATCTCGTCAAAGTTCACGTCGTGCTTACCGGTGATGTGGGCACCGCCGGCATTGTCTTCCCAATTCACACCCCAGTTGATGGGGATATCCTCCTCCTCGGTGACCATGGATTTCGGCCTGCCGACAGGTTGCTGCGTCGATTGCTCGGAGGAGTGGAGGTCATCATAGGTGAAGGTATAAACGTCGCCGTCCCCATAGTAGTCGGCCATCTCCGGCGTGTGGGGGTTCATAAAGAGATTGGAGAGCATGTAGGCCTTACTGCCATAGCGCAGTTTCAGCTTGTTGCCATTCCGCACCCATCCTCCCTTCCATACATCCTGGTTTTCCCATTGCTTGGGATAGCCGATACCTGGCTTGGTCTCGACGTTGTTCCACCACATGTATTCGGCGCCTTCCCGGTTCGTCCACACATTCTTGCAGGCGACCGTGCAAGTGTTGCAGCCGATACACTTCTCCAGGTTGAACGTCATACCGATTTGAGCTTTGACTTTCATGGTCTTCACCACTCATTCACTTGGCAACTTATGGAGTTCGCTTTCCTGATAGATCGGTCTGTTCTCAGACCCCAAGGGCATTTTTCGAATTATCACCCCATGGTCGCGTTCGGACGGACTCGTTCCCCAATAGTTTATGTAATAGGAGAATTGGGCATAACCGCCGATCATCGTCGCCGGATTCATCAGGATTCTCGTGGTGGCATTGTTGTTTCCGCCGCGCAGGTCCGAGGCGCCGTGCTTCTTGGCAAGCGGCGACAGCGGAACGTTCACATGGCGTTCTACCTGATGGTAGGTGATAGCCATGTTGCGCGGCACCTGATGGCTTACGACCGCTCTTACAACTTCGATGCCGTTCTCGCAGAACATCTCGACCCAGTCGTTATCGCGCACCTCTATTTCTGTCGCATCGTCGGGATTCAACCATACCGTAGGCCCGCCCCGCGACATGTGCATCATGGGCCAATGGTCTCGGAACGAGCTGTGTATCTGCCATTTCCCATGCGGCGTGATGAAGCGGAATATCTTCGACTTTGGTCCGGCTTTGGCCAAATCGATATCGCCGATCGCGACCATGTCCAACGGCGGCTTATTCGTCGGCAGCGCCTCTCCGAGTTCCCTGATGCCCTCGTGGTCGTAATAGATCTCCTGGCGTCCGGAAAGCGTGTGCCACGGCTTCAGCCGTTCCACGTTCATGGTCCAGGGGCCAAAGGTTCGCTGCTTGCCGTCCGAGTCGTGCAACAACGCGCTCCATTGTGGCGTGATATGGATTCTGCGCGGCTGGGAAATGATATCCTTGTAGTGGACTTTCCGGTTCTTGACCGACCCGACCATATCGGCCATCGGCAAACCGACCTTCTTTTCCATTTCCTTGAAAAAGAGGTGCGACAGACGGCCGTTAAGCTCAGGAGATATCTGCAGAATTAGCTCGCACGCCTGCTCAGGTTTTTCGAAATAGACGCGGTCGTTCTTCACGTCTAGCGCCTGGTTGTGCTTGAGCTCCTCCTCGACGATAGGCGTCAAATCGGCGTATTGGCCTTTCGAGCCATAGCCCTTGGGCTTGCTGACCAACGGGCCGAGCGAGACCATTTTTTCGTAAACCTTAGTATAGTCTCTTTCGACGATAGCGATGTTCGGGAAGGTCTTGCCCGGGACCAGCTCGGTATCGCCGTTTTTCCAGTCCCTGACCTCGCCCAATGGCTGAGCGAGCTGGTCTGGACTGTCCATCCACAACGCGTTGAAGACGATATCCTTGACCGGCTCAGGAAAATGCTTCTCAGCCATTTTCGAGAATTTTTTGGCAATGATCCTGAACGCATCCCAGTCGTGCTTAGCCTCCCACGGCGGCTGCGTTGCCGGCGTCAGGGGATGCACGAATGTGTGCATGTCGCCAAAGGTGACATCGTATTTCTCGTACCAGAAGGCGGCCGGCAGAACGACATCAGAATAGTTAGCCGTCGAATCCATTCGAATATTGAGGTTCACCAGAAAATCAAGCTTGCCGACCGGCGAATCCTCATGCCACTCGATTTCCTTGACCAAATCTTTTGCCGGCTCCTCGTCCCAGAGCACATTGTTGTGCGTGCCGAGCCAGTGCTTCAGCGCCAATTCATGCCCCCGCATGCTGGTGCCGATCAGGTTGCCGCGGTAAACGGTAACCATTTTTAGGCGGTTCTCGGGCGCATCCACGTCATTGATCGCGAAATTCAGCTTGCCGCTCCTGAACTGCCCGGCGACCCAATCCTTCACCTCTTGGTCGGAATTGCAGCCCGCCTTGACGGCATCCTTGTAGAGTTCCATCGGGTTGGTCTTGTCGACCTGCGGGAAGAACGGCAGCCATCCCAGTCTCACGGCGAGGGAGTTCATGTCGGCGGCGTGGTTGAACTCGGGAAGCTTCTTCGCCCCCGTGGACCACTGGGTGTCGAGCGACATGTTGTCGTAGCGCCATTGCCCGGTATGGAAATACCATAAGGAGGTGGTGTTCATCAGGCGCGGTGGCCGCGACCAGTCGAGAGCGCCGCTGAGATTGACGAAGGCCGCGTTTAGGCGCGTGTGCTGAGTGCCGACATAATGGTTGAAATTTCCGCCATTGACACCGTTGCAGCCGCAAAGCGCGAGCATCACCGCCTCGTTGCGATAATACAAAGAGGCACCGTGATAGAAGTGCTGAATTCCCGGGCCCGTTATGAACAGGGACTTGCCCTTTGTCTTTTCGGCATTGTCGGCGAATTCCCTGCCCACCTGGATGGCGAGGTCGCGGCTGACGCCGGTCTGTGCCTCCTGCCAGGCCGGGGTATACGGTTTGGGGTCGTTGTAGTCTTCGGGATAATCGCCGCCCAGATCGCCTCTTGCCACGCCGGCTTGTGCCATCAAAAGATCGAAGGCGGTGGTTACGACCAATTCTTTACCATCGTTCGTCCTGATGGTCTTGGCCGGAACCTCGCGCAAGAACTCTACGGCTTTCTGGCCTTTACCTTCGGTCTTACCCATGTCGATATTGAAGGTATCGGTGAAGTTACTGAACGAGACCATGGCATTCCGGTCTTCGTTACCGAGGAGTGTCAGGAGCGGATCGAACTCCTCTTGGGTAACCGCGTTCTTCAGCTGAAGATTCCAGTTGCCGGTCGGCTCTTTCTCCCACCTGAAACCGACCGAGCCCGTGGGAAGGTGCAACTTTCCCTCGCCGTCGGTCATGATTAGCTTCCAATCGGCGTTTTCCTCACCGGCATATTCGGCAATGTCGGAGGCCCGCACAAAGCGCCCCATCTGATATTTGTCACCGTCCTTATCGAGCACGACGAGGAATGGCTGGTTGGTATATTGCTTCACGTAATCCGTGAAATAGGGCGTTTCCTTATCGACGTAGAATTCCTTAAGGATGACGTGGATGCAGGCCATGAGATAGGCGCCGTCGCTCCCGGGCACAAGCGGTACCCAGGTGTCGGCATATTTCGTCACGTCGGAATAGTTGGGCGAGAGAACCACAATCTTGGAGCCACGGTATTTCGCTTCGGAAAGGAAATGCGCGTCCGCGGTGCGGGTCATATTTATGTTCGAGCCGGCGACAACCCAGTAGGTGCCGAGATACCAGTCAGAGCTTTCGCAATTTTCCGTCTGATCTCCGAACATCGAGGAAGAAACATGTGGAAGGTCGTGGTACCACTCATAGTAGCTGCAATAAATACCGCCAAGCAAATTATTGTACCTGTGACCAGATATAAAGCTTAGCAGACTCATGGCGGGAATGGGAGAGAAGTTGGCCATGTGGTCTGGGCCATGCTTCTTGATGGTGTGGATTTGAGCCGCCGCGATAAGCTCCGTCGATTCGTCCCAACTGACCCTCTTCCAGCCCGCTTTTCCTCTCGCGGCCTTGTACTTCTTCGAGCGCTCCTCGTCTTCGACAATGCTGGCATAGGCCTCGACTGGATCCTTGCCGCTCTTGCGCTCTTCGGCATAGAAATCCCACAACACCTTACGTACGTACGGAAATTTCGGCCGCAAGGGGCTGTAGGGATACCAGGAAGCCGTGACGCCTCTTTGGCAGCCCCTAGGCTCTACGTTCGGAATATCAGGATCAATCTGTGGATAGTCCGTTTTTTGCAGCTCCCAGCATATTAGGCCGTCCTTTACGAAGACTTCCCAGCTGCAGGCCATCGAGCAGTTCACACCATGACCCGAGCGCACGCTGTAGTCATAACTCCATCGTTTTCTGTAAAACTCCTCCCACGATCGAGAAGCCTCACTAACACTAAACCACTTGCTGCTATCTCTCATGACAGACCTTTTGATTCACTTTCGGTTTTTCTGACCCTTTAAATTATCTTACGTCTACTTTCTTTTTCTTACTTACTATAAACCCTACAAAAGTTAGTCCGAGCAATAGCGCTATGCTTATGGCCAGTGTAGGAACATATTGATGGGGAAGGCCAACCGTCACTACAGTTTGCTGTTCCGTGCTCTTTAAATAAGTGATGACTGCGGCCACTTGCTCATCTGTTAGCGGAAGCTGTGGCATCGGCATATCGTCAGCTTCCTGCAACAACTGCATCGCGATCGGGTCGTTTTCAGCGATCAGCGCCTCAGGGTCCTTGATCTGTCGCTCGAGCCAAGCAGCTTCCCGGCGTGACGTCACGCCTTTCAGATCAGGTCCTATCAATTTACCTTCGCCAATCGTGTGGCACATTGTGCAAAATTCGGCGAAAACTTCCTCGCCGTCCTCTGCCGCCTCGCCATGATTGATCGACCCCGCCCAAGCGGCAATCATCAGGATGCCTAACGTAGGAATCCACCATCTGCCTGATAATCCAACACTCATTTTCGCCAACATTTCAATTCGCCGAGTCGATCGGCTCTGTTTTTGCCAAACCCACATTCCCCGGACCGACAACGCCGCTCACCCGCTCTAGGAACTCGTTCAATTCCACCAGATGCTGGAAATAGGCCTCCTGCCCCCCCTGAACGTGGCGGATGTGTCCCCGCCATATCGGTTCGCCGTTGGTTTCGCGTTCAAGGCGAATCCGAGCCACAAAAGAAATCTGTCCTCGTTGTTTAGGCATTCAGAACCGACTCACACAGATTACAGTGGAGTGCGTAACATCCCCCGGTAACACACCAGTAACAGCCAGCTGATGCGCGGCCCGAAACAGTGCCCGCCAATAGCTGGCAACGGCCATGGCCTGAAATACTGGAACGTGATGACGCGTTCGCCGGGGTCGGCCCTATTGGGCTACCTAGCCAGGCTTGGTCGCTGAGACAGAGCCCTTTCCGGCAATGATCTGGCGGTAGAGCTTCTGCGTCTCAGGCATCGGCTCAACACCAAGCTCAGTGGCCAGAATCTGCCGGCAGTGGTGGTATTGGGCACGTGCCGAATCGATGTGGCCGAGAAAAGCGAGATATTCCATGAGCGCGCGATGAATGCCTTCGCGACACGGATCGACCACCAGGATAGCGCGGCACACGCCCACCGCCTCGGCGTATTGGCCAAGCTTGACGTGGCATTCCGCCATGTCGGCCGACATTTCCAAGTGAACCTCTCGGAAACGTTCACGCTCCTCGGCACACCAGTCGGCATGAATATCCTCTTCCATGTAGTCGCCGCGATAGAGGCGTTGCGCCTCGCTGAAATGATTTAGCGCCATTTCCCAGCGCTGCCGGTCTCGACAGCCGACACCCTTGGTAATACATGCTTCATAGGCCTGGGAATCGAGCCAGATGGCCTCGCGACGAAGCAAATACGCCTTGCCTGTGGTCTCCACGATTTCCTCGTGGATGCCGGCGGCTCGCAACTCGCGTCGCAAGGAATATACGGTGACTTTGAGGCGCTTCCAGCCGGTGCCCTCGTCGGTTTCAGGCCACAGCACATCGATTAGAATCTCGCGTGGCAGCGCTCGACCCGCGTTAGCAACCAGGAGCTTCAGGAGGGTCAGAGCCTGTTTGCGCTGCCAATCCTCCACTTTGAGACCGCGGGCTCCGGTGCTGAGGCGGAACCGGCCGAAGGTGAAAATCTGCAACCGGGTGTCAGCCAACGGCCGTTCGCTCTTATCCTTGCCGTTGTGCAAGAATATGGTTGCAATCCCTGTGAGTTCATCGTCGCTTCGTACCCGCCTCGCCGTGACCACCGAGGTAATGTCCAATGGTACCCAATGATGGTCCTTATGACGCGCCCGGCAGGACACCGCCTCGAACGGCTGAAATTGCCTGAAGCAACGGAGCCCCTCACAATCGGGGACGCAGAGTGGCTCGCCATCGGGCAAAACGGCTCGCAGCACATCGGAGCAAGGCTTGCCAATGACTTCACGACGCGTGTGGCCCAAAAGCCGCCGCACCCGGAAATTCCAGGCCACAATCCTCTGATTACCGTCAATGGCAAAGGCGCCATCTGACGCACTATCGACCAAGTAACGAGCATCCATCACGATGATGCCCCCAACCACCAACCAACTACGCGCGCAAACCCAATCGAGCCAAACTAGCGCGAACAGACCCCACGGCGTTCGAAGCAGCATACGCAACTCGCCGCTTTAGTCTTTGATCGAGATTAGTCTTGCGGTCACGGACCACGTCACCGCCAATCGATTTCCTGTAGCGATTGTTGGCGCCACGCTTGGCGCACCCATGGACGCGGGATGCGGTCCAAGCTTCCAATTATTACGCCGAAGCCGGAACGGACTGCTAATAACGATATGACAATATGCAGTTTTGACATGCTTTGGTTGCACTCGATCAAGGCGCGAACCCTACTGGGAAACCTGACTTTCAGAAAGGCTCCACAAGGTCTCGATGCTCGGTATACTGCCTTTATATATTTACAATTTCGTGTGATATTTTTTTTGGACAACTCGCGGAAAACTAGCTGTGTTTGTGCTGCGGGTTCACCGGTGTTGGGAGGTTCGGCGTGAACTTGATTGACGCACTTCTAGGCGAACATGGCGCGTTCAGCGTGTTGTTCGATACTATCGAGAAGGTGGCCAAAACAGACGGGGAATTAGCACAAATCGAGAGTGCGACAACGATTTTGACAGCCGAGTTGCTGTCGCATGCCAAATTTGAGGAAAAATCGCTTTTCCCTGCCCTCAATCCACACTTGGCAGATGGCAATATAATTACTGATTTATACGCAGAACACCAAGCGATTCGGGATGGGCTGGAACAGATACAAGACGCGCTAGACCTCCGCGGAGCGGTGGATGCCACGCAGCAAACCTTACTGATCGCGCGCAAGCACTTTCGAAAAGAGGAAGAAATTCTTTACGTCACAGCCCGTCGGGTTCTGGACGATGATGCACAATCCCGTCTCGCCGAGACATGGGCGGCCGCTCGGTCTGTGAACATCAGCTAATACCAAATTTGGATCCATTCAAAAATCTATTTTCGTACCCATAATGATGAGCGAATTTAGAGCATGCTTTTTGAAAAGACGATTCTCAAGCGACGACTCGGCGACGAGTTCCTTCATGTCGCGCATCTCCCAACGGACAAGCAAGCGCAAGACAGAGTTCGCCTATTGCCGCGACCTCGAAGGCCACAAGCCTGTCTTTTTTTACATGTCCAGATGAGGCTCTATAGCACGTCCTTGTTGATGACGTTGGCAGGGTCCAGCGCGCCGTCGAAGCAGTCGGCGACATTCTTGGCGGCCCAATAACCCATGCGGTAGATAGACTCTTCCGAGACGCCTGCCGAATGGGGACTGACTAGGATGTTGGGGGCGTGAAAGAGTGGATTGTCGGGCGTTGCCGGCTCGACCACGAAAGGATCGATGCCAGCGCCGGCGATGGTTCCGGCCTCGAGCGCCTCTACCAACGCCGCCTCATCGATGATGCCGCCGCGCGCCGTATTGACCGCATAGGCGGTCTTCTTCATAGCGCGAAGTTCAAGGCCTGAGACCATGCCCGTGGTCTCCTCGTTCTTGGGGCAGTTGACGGAGAGAAAATCCACATCTGGCAGCGCCGCATGCCAGTCCTCGACGGGGATGGCGCCGGCGGTGGCGATGGCATCCTGGATGACATAGGGGTCGTGCACCAGCACCCGCATATCCATGCCCAAACAGCGCTTGACCAGGCGTCGGCCGATGCGCCCGAAGCCGAGGATCAGCACCGTACGCTCGGCTAGGTCTATCGGTGGTGCGTCGAAACGGATGCCCCAGTTGCCCTCACGCACCTCGCGGTCGTAGGCCACCGTGTGCTTGGCCAACGCCAGCATGAACATCAAGGCATGCTCGGCAACAGTGACCGAATTGGCGGTGCCGGCGATAGCCAACGGAATGCCGGCGCGACTCAGCGCCTCGACATCTACCGCGTCATAGCCGACGCCGAAGCGCGAGACGATCTTGAGCTTTGATGTCGCCTCGACGATGCGCGCGCTGAACGGAGCGATGCCGAGAATAGCACCATCGTAATTGCCGATATGCTGCACCAAATTGTCTTCAGACAGTTCTGTAAACACGTCACATTCGATATCGTCACGCCCCGCAAACACCGCCTCGATCCCTGCTGAGACCCGCATCTGCACCATCACCCGCTTCATCATTCCCGTCGCTCCTATAAGGCTGAAAGTCGAGCCTAAAACCTAGTGCATGTCAGGCGATACGCGAACCCTTTCTCAGTCCGGTGACTTCCTCTAAGCAATTGGTCCTCCCCCACTGAGTTATTCCATGTCTTATCATTAGGAATTGGAGAGGAATCAATCATGGGGCCGTATATTTTGTGACCCCAGACGTAAGTTCACTCACCTTATTTCCCGATTGTCTTCACGAAAAAATAGGCCCCGCAAACAAGCGGGGCCAAAACGGTATGTTGTTTGAATGACGCAATTCACCCTCTGCACCAAAGGGCCATGAGTAGAGCGCCACCTTTGTGTGCGTCTAGTCGGGTCAGTACTCGCCTTCATCCACGCACTCGTTGTAGTTGGCAATCGGATCGGACCGACAGGACGAACTTTCGACCGCCGGCGGGGGCACCCTTGGCAGCCTCGCTGAGCCTCACACGCGATGTCGGCGTGGCCGTGTTTCTACCCCGCTAGAACAGCGAGGCCGTGCAGTGACAGCTCGATGAGATCGCCTCCCAGGTCAGCCAAGGCGCGTTCGCCGTGGTCCTTCTCGATCAGCCCTCGATCATCATGTCCATCAGCACCAACAAATGGGCTCATAGGTCTGGCCAATGCAAAATAGGCATTAGAGAGTAAATATTAGAGAGCATCGCCCAAAGCCAGCGCCTGTGCTATCTCCTGATACATTCGGATGGGTGGCCGAGTGGTTGAAGGCACCGGTCTTGAAAACCGGCAGACGTGCAAGCGTCTCGTGGGTTCGAATCCCCCCCCATCCGCCAGCCTTTCTTTTAACATGATAATTTAGCTATAATACTTTGAAATAAATGATAT
>MDTC01254136.1_pt1 | contig 11261 bp, 1 predicted proteins | sample 811181 | NCBI WGS metagenome assembly MDTC01 (sample SAMN05326644, study PRJNA326480) | marine metagenome | isolation source: seawater | place: Pacific Ocean: North | collected 2011 | reverse complement strand
GAAATATATTCATTGATACTGTAAATGAACTTGGTAATGCAGTTGCAAACCAAGTTGGTTCTGTGCAGAGTGATGGTGGTTCTCATTGGAGATGGGAAACACAACCATCTGGTGATAGAACTGATCGAAGAGTCGAAAGATTTCGTATTACAGCATCAGGTAATGTTGGTATTGGAACTACTAATCCTGTCGCAAAATTAGATGTTGCTGGAAAAATACTTGCTGGAGATAGTATAAATCACGCAAATTTATCTAATACTTTAGATACATCTGTAGTCGCTGGTGAAACTGCATTTAGACCAATAAATTTAATTGATACCAGTTCATTAATTAAACTTGCAAGAGTTCATGATGATTTCGGACCTGGATTAGATTTACTTTCATGGAATGCTAACCTCACAACTCTTAGAGGTAGATCACTTATATCAATGGAAGGTGGTGATTTGAAAGTAATGATGCGTGATGGTTCTTCAACACTTGAAAAACTTCGCATCACATCACTTGGTAATGTTGGAATCGGGACAACTAACACTATTGATACTTATGATGGTGGTTTTGAAAGACGTTTAGTGGTCTACGGTGGTGGAGCTCAAGTCGGTTCTGCATATACGTGGACTGGTGGTGATTTTTACCATGCTGAAGATATTATTACTGCGGTCACAAAGACTAAAAGTGGAGGATTTGCTATCAATTGTAGAGAACAGGAGGTTTCTGCTACTGATCCGAGCAGACCGATTTGGACTCTTCGATCATATACTAATGAACCAATTGCTTTTGGTCAGGGAATAACAGAAATAGCAAGATTCGATGAAAATGGAAATTTAGGTATTGGAACTACTACTTCAACATCACCATTAACTCTATTTAAGCAAGACCCACAGTATGTTGGGGTTACAACTGTTCTTACATTAAGGACATTCAGAACTGATATGACAGCTGGTAATCCTGCTGGTGGATCAATAAAATTTGATAATTATGATGGTAATCATGGTCATGAGGCATTTATTGAAGTAATTGCTCCCAATTCTCATAGTGGTGGTGAAGCGGCTCGTGAAAAAACAGCTGATTTTAATTTTAAACAAACAAATAATAGCACTCTAAATACTCGATTTACAATTAAAGGTGAGACAGGTAGAGTTGGTATCGGAACTGATGATCCACAAGATATGGTAACGATCAGATCAGGTGTTAATGAAACTACATTAAGACTTGTTGATACTTCTAATAGTAATTATGGAGCACATTTTAGTTTTTATGATACTGAAAATGAAGTTCGAATTGGTGGAATTGAAGATACTGTAAAGAGAGCAGCAATTAGAATTGATAGAGATGCTGATGATAATTCATTATATATTTCTAATGATGGTAAAGTTGGTATCGGAACTGATGATCCATCTGCCTCTCTCCATGTTTATCACGCTACAACAAATGGTGTTGCAGTTTTTCAATCTGGAGATGCATTTTGCAATTTAATTCTTCAAGATAGCAACTCTACCACTTCAAGCAAACCTCAATTTGGAGTTCAAGGGGATGATTTTAGATTTATATCTTATGACGGATCAGAATCAACTGAAAAACTTCGTATTGATTCTAAAGGTCAAGTTATTTTCAAACCTATGACCACCACACAAAGAAATGCCCTCACTGCACAAGAAGGTGGAGTGATTTATAATAGTACTGACCATAAGTTACAGGTTTATAATGGTACTGCTTGGGTTGACTTACATTAACCCCCAAACCAAAATGAACTTTTATTTCCAAAAAAGGTGGAAAAAAAATTCGGGTAATTTTTTGGGAAAATACCCCTTCTAAATATAATTACGTGACATTGCAATTGTGTAGAAAGAAATACTCTTCTTTTTAGCATGATAAATAAGTCAGAAGAAAAAATTAGTGTGTCAATACAATGCCTCTTTCAAGGTTAGAAAATTTTCTAATTAATACTGATGGAAATATTCTTTATGTTAATCCATCCGATTTAGACGCTACAGATAGTTTTGATAATAAGGGTAATTCCTTAACAAGACCCTTTGTCACTTTACAGAGGGCTTTAATTGAAGCAGCCAGATTTGCATATCAACAAGGTGAGAAAAACGATAGATTTGATAAGACTACAATATTACTATATCCAGGAATTCATTTAATTGATAATAGACCAGGTTTTTACATCGAGGAAGGTGCTTCATCTAATGCTGTTTATAAACAATTAAATGTAGATGGTGATCCTGTACCTGTTGATTATCCAAATCTTGATTTAAATCCCTCTACAAACTTTGATGTAAGTAATTCAGCTAACGTTCTTTATAAATTTAACTCTGTTCATGGTGGTGTGATCATTCCAAAGGGAACATCAATTGTTGGAATGGATTTAAGAAAGACAAAAATAAAACCTCTATATGTTCCTGACGCTGCAGATGTAAATGTAGATCCAAGTGCTATTTTTAGAGTTACTGGTGGTTGCTATTTTTGGCAGTTTAGTATTTTTGATGCAGATCGAGCAGTTTATTATAATAGAGATTATAGTAAAAAACAACATCAATCCAAATCTCATCATAAACTTACAGTTTTTGAATACGCAGATGGAGTTAATAAGGAAAATCTAACTCAATTGACAGATCTTGAAATGTACTATTTCAAGTTAATGAATGCATATAATACAACTGTTGGTGATGCTCGAAGTATTCCTAATTTTCCATTTACAGATGGTACTGGTGGAGACTTTGAACCAAATAATCCAGAATTTAGAATTGTTGGTTTACTACGAGATTCTGATTTGACTATTACAAATGCTACTTCTTCAGGATCTGTTGCTGAAATTACAACTAAAAATAAACACGGATTAAATGTTGATGATGCAATTTATATTTCTGGTATCACTTCTAGTCTTTTTAATGGTGGATATGTAGTTTCTGCAGTTGATCCAACAAATGACAAAGTATTTCAATATAATTTACCAACTATCCCAGCTACCCCTGCATCCACTTTAGATACTAATCCAAGAGTCATAGTTGAAACTGATAATGTTAATGGTGCATCACCTTATATCTTCAACTTATCATTGAGATCTGTTTATGGTATGAACGGAATGCATGCTGATGGATCAAAAGCAACTGGTTTCAAATCAATGGTGGTTGCCCAATATACTGGAATCGGACTTCAAAAAGATGATAATGCATTTGTTTTGTATAACCAAACTACTGATCAATATGACCTTGAGTCAATTATTACAGATAAAAGTGCTAAACCACTTCATACAAATCCAAATGCAATTTATAGGTATTCTTACAAAAATGCTCATGTAAAAGCATCAAATGATTCTATTATTCAGGCAGTTTCTGTTTTTGCGATTGGATTCGCTGAACATTTTCTTGCAGATAATGGTGCAGATCAATCAATTACAAACTCTAATTCCAACTTTGGTGCAAAATCTTTAGTATCAACAGGATTTAAAAAGGATTCATTTAAACGTGATAATAATGGATATGTAACTCATATTGTTCCACCACAAGATCTAGAAACAAAGTCATTTAACGTTTTGTGGAGAGTTTTAGACGTAGACGGAACTATAAATGCTGGAATTAGTTCTCATTTATATCTTCTTTCAGAATCTGACGAAGATAATCCACCATCTCATATTGCAAATGGATTTCGAATTGGATCGAAGATAGATGAAGTTCTTTCTCTTGATGTGTATGATAATGTAGAAGGAAAAATCAAAAGTTTTAGTAGTCCAATATTGATGCAAGTTCCTTCTGGAGAAGGACCATCATCTAGAAAAGTATCTACTGTAAGTAAAGATTCTAGTAAAGAGAACGAGATAAACATAACCTCAAATGAAATTACTTTGACTGAAGATCACAAATTTATTGCAGGTGAATCAGTAAGAGTTCTCTCTGATGATGGAAAACTTCCAAATGGAATTCAACATAATGAAAAATATTATGTAATTCCTGGTAGTGCAGATAATAAGATAAAATTAGCAAAATCTTATAATACTGCAGTTGCATCAACACAAATACCAATTAATATTTTTAATAAAAAGGGTGGAAAACTTGAAATTATAAGTTACGTAACTGATAAAATTCCTGGTGAACCAGGTCATCCAATTCAATATGATACAACGAGGACTCAGTGGTATATTATAGGATCTTCTGATGCAACAAATACAATTTATAGTGGATTTGTTGGATTTTCAACTAACATAAAAGGTAGTAACCCAGTAACGACATTTGAAAGAAAATCGGAAAATCGTGAATTAGATAGTCGAACATATAGGTTACGTTATGTAATTCCTAAAGAATTTCAGAATGCAAAAGAACCAGAGAAAAATTACGTTTTACAAGAATCATCAACAGTCGGTGAGGATAGGAACTTTACAGCGTTTGTAGCAGATTCTGGTATCGATATTGACCCTTTACTACAAAACCGTAATCCTCATGTTATTGCAGGAATTACAAGTGTTCAAGGTGTTCCAAATCAAACTTCAATAGTCACTGTGACTTCTGAAAGACCACATAAGTTAACTGTTGGTGATCGTGTCCTCATTAAAAATGTTGCGAGTACTGAAAATGTTCCTGCGACTGACAATGAAGGATTTAACGGATATTATAATGTTACGGACACACCAACTACTAAAACATTTAGATATACTTCTCCAAAAAGTGGGATTGGTACTTATATAAATCATGTTCCAGCAATTAGAAACGCAATGGTTTCTAGTCCTGGTGTAGGAAAAACAATAGCGAGTTTTGCTAAAAATGAGTATGATACTACTTATTCAATCCAAAAAATAAATACGGTTCAATCATATATTTCTGGGCAACAAGATGGTGTATATTATTTGACATGTTTGATAGGTAATATATCTCCAACAACAAACCAAGGATTCTCTAATCTCAAATTTAAACAAAATGCTTCTCATCTATATCCTACAGTCGATAAAGATAATTTAAATGTTGATCCAACTCAAACTATATCAATAGCTTCAAATGAGTTTCTCGGAAAAGTCAACGTTAACAATCCTTTGAATAGTATTACAAAAGAGTCTGCTTTAGAGTATATTAAAGATGTTCATGTTGGATTTGCGGTTACTGGTGCGGTAAGTAGTTCTACTGGCGTATCAACAATTTTCACCAAATCAAATCACAATTTAAATTCAATAAGTGGTGTCAGTTTTGTTGGAACTGGATATTCAACTGGTGCAGGAATAGATTATAACGTTCCTCTAGTTAATGAGCAAGCTGGATTAACTGGTCAAGATGCAACAGTAAATGTTCGAACTAATACTAATGGAAATATTGTTGAAGTTAAGGTTATTGATGGTGGTTCTGCATATGGTGTTGGAAATACGATGAGAATAGGATCTGGTGCTAACGCAGTTGCAACAGTTACGAGTATTAATAATGCTGTCGGAAATGCTATTCAAGTTGTTGGTGTTGGAACAACAGGAAATTTAAACACAAGTAGTTATAACGGTTTATATAAAATTACTGGAATTCCTGCTAAAAATTCAATCACATATTCAACTGGAACAAATCCAGGAATACACACTGATTCAAATGGAACTGCGTTCTTAACTGATCAAATTTCAACAATTAGTTCTATAACAGGTGTTGCTGGTACAACTCTTTCAGGAATCGTTACTGTAACTACTGCCAAACCTCATGGACTATTTGGTGGGAATAAAATTAAAATCAGTGGTGTTACAGGAACTGGTTCAACTGTATATAATTCTGATTTTCTTGTACAAGAAGTTGTTACTCGTAAAAAATTCACACTTTTACCAAATTATGCTATTCCATCTTCATCTTCTGGAGAGATTTATAGATATGGAATTGGTGCATTTGGACAGGATAGCTCATTCTCTGATGAAAAAATTTCAGGAAGCATGATACCTTTAACAGTCGGTATTGGAACAACTACAAATGAAGCTCTAACTGTTACTAAAACAGATTTAGAATTATCAAGTTCAGTTGGATTTTCAACTGGTGACTTTTTACAAATTGGCAGTGAAATTGTAAGGGTTACAAATATTGTAAGTAATGATTTAACACTCTTAAGGGGTGTACTTGGAACTAAACCAACAGTTCATAAAACAAATAATGTAATTAAAATTGTCAAACCAGTTCCAACAGAACTTCGAAGATTCTCAAGTGTCCGTGCTTCAGGTCACACATTTGAATATGTTGGTTATGGTCCAGGTAACTATTCAACTGCTCTTCCACAAAAGAGAAGTAAAACTTTAAGCAATGAAGATGAATTGTTAGCACTTTCGAAAGAGGAAAAAGGTGGAATGGTATTTTTCTCTGGTATGAATGATCGTGGTGATTTCTTCAGTGGTCAAAGAGTTGAACCAAGAGAAAACTTCCTTGGAGAAGATAATTCTGATTTAACTGCAGTATTTGATGATGTATACATTCGAAATACATTGACAGTTGGTGGTGGTCCGAATCGTTTACTTCCATCAGAATTTAGAGGTCCAGTTAACTTTACAAATAAAATTACATCTACTTCACCTGATGGAATAAATGCAATTAAATTAATTCTAAAAGGAACAGTTGATCAAAATCCATTTTTCCAAGTTGGAAGTGATAGTAGTCCATCATTAGTAGTTAATGAAGAAACTCAGAGAGTTGGTATTCAGACTGATAAACCTCAATTTGATTTAGATATAAATGGAACAATACGTGCAAATGCATATGAAGATTTTGAATTGGAAGATCTACCAATTGGTATTGATGAGGAAGTCACATTTGCAAGAAATCGTGTTCTAAAAGTAAAAAATGATGGAACTGGTTATGAATTAGTTGACGTTCATGAATTAGAAGCATATAGATTAAAGAGTTATGGTATCAGTAATGACCCAACTGTATATGCTGGTATTGGAGTGCCTATAAATGCTGGTGTTTCAACTCTTCCACAAACAGAAATTAAAGGAATTGGTAATACCAATCAATTCTATCTTGGACAGAAAGTTAAACTTTTTGGAGCATCTGAATTTGATGGAGTGGCTTCTCCACCACCTGATGGTCAAACATTTGAAAAAGTAGGAACTGCTGATACGGTGTTTAAATATCGTTATTGGTTAAAAGAATATGAGTTTGAATCAGGAAAAGTTGGAGTATCTTCAGCTATGAAGATTCAAGGTAAAAACAACCAAGATGCTGGTATTGGTCACACACATTATAAAGATTTCAATGATCTAAATTTAATTAAATTAAACCTAAAAAGGTCTAGCGATAAAAATGGTTTATTAGTTTATCGTCAACTTTTTGCAGGATCTGATAACCCATTAATTGATATCGAATTAGCTCAAACTGCGGTTGCAGGAGTTTCAACTATTAAACTTACAGATATCACTGGAATAGAAAATCAAGATCGCATAATCGGAATTTCATCTTTGAGTGTTCATCTTGCGACTGAAGATGGTCCTGCAGGTATTAATACAGTACAATCAATTAACACCAGTGAAAAGGTAATAACTCTCGTATCACCAATTGGGGCAACTGGAAATATTGATGTTGGAACAAAAGGTCAAGTTGAAGACATAGATGGACAGGTAGATGAAACAAACGCAAAATTAATTGCAATACTTGGTCCTAAAGATTTTGTGAATGCAAGTGGTGATTCTGTAAATACAGGTGTTATATGGAGAGATTATGGAAATTATGATCAAGTTGAATGGACTACAAAAGGATCAAAAAATGAATATATTTCACCAGTAATTTCAATTGATCCTACAAGTGGGAATTATGTTTATACTGGTAATGTTGGTGATGAAATTCATTTCCCCAAAACTGCAAATGCTGGACATAGAAAGGGATGGGCAATTGATGAAGTTGTGGGAGTTAGCACTAACTCTATTTCTTTAAAGAATTCTTATAAGTTTAATAATGACACCACTCAAGGTGGTGCTGTTGGATTTGGAACTACTTCAGTTGTACATATAACCCATGATAATACATACTCACTCAAGGCAGCAATCAATGATACTTTAGAATCTGGTGGAAATTATTTAAATCTTGGTAGTGGTACATATCTAGCAGAAAAAATTGTCATTCCAGCTGGTTTTACGATTGCAGGAAATGGTAAAAATAGTATACTAAAACAACAATATTATTCAAATAGTGCGGATGATCACGGTATACCTAAATTTACAGCTGACATGTCTTTCAATTCTAGTACTCTCAGTAACGTTAGTGACCTTACTAATTTAGTTGTAGGTATGGTTGTAAATATTGATACTGGCGGTAATACAGGTGCAACGGGAACTCAAACTATAACAGCAATTGATATAAGTGCTAAAACTATTTCTTTATCAGGAAATTTTGGTGGTAGTGGATCTGCAACTGGTGCTAAATTTAGTGCTGGAAATGCTTTATCTACTGATAATGGTAATTTCATATCTGTAGGTGTTTCAAGTGCAAAAGACGTTACAATTCGAGATTGTACAATTGATGGTAACTCAAGTAACAATATCTTGTATAGAGATGCTAAAACTGTTGATGAGATTAATAACTACTTAATTAATCTACAAGCAGTAGATTCTTCATTATTTAAATCTTCTGAAATAAGAAATTCTCCTGGTGATGGTTTATATGTCGGAGACACAAGGAGAATGTCAATTGAAAACTCGGCATTTGTTGATGGATCTGTAACTGATAGATTTCCGTTCCAACCATTATCTGCAAGTAATGCGAAGGTTCTTCGAGTTAATGACTCTTTATTTGAAAATTATCCAGGTGCTTTAGATGTATCTGCAACTGAAGTTGTGATGACTGGTGGTAATATTATTCGAAATTGTGGTACTGGTATCCGAATACACGCAAGTAGTAAAATAACGACTACAAACAATGTTATTCTTGGTCCTTCTGACGAGTACATTCCAACTCCAGATATCTATGATAGTGACTTTAATTCAATAAATCTAACTATCAGTACAAATCAAGAGTTCCATACTCCTTTCTATCAGTATATTAGAAATGGTTCAGAGTACGATCTATCTGGTATAGCTGAAAGTGATATAGTTGCTGGTATTGGAACTATTGTAAATGAGGGTGCAACCAATGAAACACTTGGTGATAAGTTCTTAATGTTTACACCAACTAATCAAAATAGTACCACAAATGGAAGACAGTTTGGTTATTTGAGTTTCAAATTGAGTCCAACAGATACTGCTAGTTTAGTTGGATCTGCATCATCATCTCTTGGATATGATATTGTTGCTTCAGAATTCTTACAAGTTCCTCTTGGATTTACAACTGCAGTTTATATTAAATCTGGTTCATTTAATACTATCGGTGCAGGTGCGACAAATTATACAGTCGCATTAAATGATTCAACCCAACATGTTGCCTTTGCAGTAGGTGATATTGTAAAACTTGTTAATCATGATAGTAGTCCTGCTATAGGTTTCGGTACTGTAAGTCAAAAAACCACAGGATTAAACGCAACAGTAACAATAGATATAGAACCTGTAACCTCTAGTTTGAATGTAGGAGCTACATCAGGTGAGGTGAAAGGATATATATCTATAAGGAATACTTTCACAATCGCTAAAGGAAGAGTCGGAGTTATCTAAAAATGCCAGACAATACTAATGTAAATGCCAATTCAGCTGTCGTAGTTGTAGGAAGGACTGCTCCAGTCCCTCCTGGTCAACAAAAATCTGAAAAATCAATTCCTGTTGTTATTGCAAATGACCAATCAACAATACCTGTTGCTGAACAAAATAAAATTCAATCTGAAGTTGCACTTTCACTTTTAGGAATACCAAGATCCGAAGTTGCACTTGGTATATTCGCAGACGTTAATACTTATGATGTAAACCCAACAGAATGGACTGCTACACCTGAAAATTATGAAACTGTTCAAGGACCTAATGGTGATGGAACTGGAACTATAACTTATGGTCATGGTTTAACTCACGTTCCTGAAGAATCTGGTGCATTAGTTGAATCACCGATTGATGAAACTGCAATTTTAACTTCAAAAAGATTTTTTAGATATCAACCAGGTCGTGTTTCTGCTGCTACCTTTGGTGTAAAGACTTCAGGTCCAGGATTTGGTACTGATTCTGATTCTGCAAGGGGAATAGGTATTCAAAACCCTGCGATTCGTAAATATGGTATTTTTGATAAGTTTGATGGGTATTATTGGGAAACAAGAAATGGTGGAGGAGGAGATAATTTTTGTGTAGTAAGAAGAACTCAATCATTAACATATGATAATCCTATAGAATATGGTATAGGAAGTAATCAACAACAAGAAGATTATGGATGCACAAACCCACTAGATCAAACAGCCCCAAGAGGATCTGAAACTGAAAGAAAAGATGGTGCTCCTACAACCACTTTTGGAGGATATAAAGAGAAAAAATTTGGAGATCTTGTACTTATAAGAGATAAACTATTAATGATCCATGCTGGAGTATATGATCCTACATTATTACAACCAAAGACTGAAAATAAAATCGGAGAAATAACTGCATCATCAAACTCAATTGCATTACCTGGATTAGGAAAAACGATTAGTAATGTCCAGTATAGTATAACTAGTGGTTTGATGAATGTAACCACAACTGAACCTCACGGTTTCTATAAAGGAAAATATATAACTCTTGCAGGAATTGGAATGACCTGTTATTTGGCTTATAATGTTAGTGAATCAGTAATAACTGCTGGAAGTGGATACAGTGTAAGTTCAACTCCTCTTGTGACAGGTGCTGGTAGTATAAGTGGTGCTACAGGTTTAAAAGTTAAGATTACATCAGTCAGTGGTAGTGGTGTAACTGGTGTGGATATTGATGGCGAAGCTAAATTTGCTTTACGAAATTATGCACATAATGATGAAATTTTAATCACTGGTGGTGGAAACGGATTAGCAAAAATTAAAATTTCAAAAGTATTAGATAATTCAAAAATAAAATACTATCCACTTACAGATCCTACTAATAATGCAACAGGAACAAATCAAAACTTAGGTAATGCTAATGACAATACAGGATATACAGTTGTAAAAGTATCAGATGCCAACAATTTCACTGTCAATGTTGGTGTTTCGACTGTTGAAACTTTTTATATGACTGGTGGTATTGCAATTGGTATTAGACCAAATCAGTTTATTAGATATTCAAAAGGTGCAAATGATGCAGTAATATCAAGTAGTGGTCTTGAAGATAAGGGAATATATCAACTTCGTGGGGATCTTATCTATGATCAAGGTTTTGGAACAGGAATAACCACAGTAAGAATAAAGAAAAT
>MDTC01240718.1_pt1 | contig 11261 bp, 10 predicted proteins | sample 811181 | NCBI WGS metagenome assembly MDTC01 (sample SAMN05326644, study PRJNA326480) | marine metagenome | isolation source: seawater | place: Pacific Ocean: North | collected 2011 | reverse complement strand
ATCGCATCTTTTTTTGTAGACTGGGCCAAATCATTGGTTTCTGAGTTAACTGAAAAGAGCAAGCGGATGGTCTCGCTGGTAATATAGAGACTAGGTAGAAGTACACTAATCACCGTAATAAGTCCCGATAACATGCCATCCTTTCAGAAGAAATAACAGTGGTTCGAACACTAGCCGACCGACTAACTAATTGTTCGTAGATATCGCTAAACGGATTTCATTCGAATAACCCCATACTCACTAAAAAAGAGTTAAGAAATCAAAAAAGAGTCGCCAAAAATATTCATGTGAGTGGATTCGTTCACTTACTCCAACGACTAGGCAAACAAGAAGAGATCTACACACCCACCTTCGTCCGCGACACTGAGCAAATTATCAACTTTGTATGTCCAATTCATGATTATGATGATTTGGTATTTATTGAGAGAGACTATCTGCTTCTTGATGAAACAATTTGGAAAGATCTGAGCGATTACCGGGATCTAAGACTTTCCTGAGGTCTGAACTAGGATTAGTGAAACAACGACTGACGAAACACTGGATCACACAGCGATTTAATGAATAGCAGGCTAAGACTTAGATTGAGAAAATTGATCTTCCGAATGCGTACCGAATATTGAGGAACCGGATTCTAGAAGATGTCATCCTTTATGCGGGAGGCTAAAATACGATCCCCGATTAGATAAAATAAGTTTCAGTCGGTGCCAAATAACAATGGATTTCCATTGGCGGGAGGGACACAAATCAGTTATTTTCCGTCGACGACGAAAATAAAAAACTACGTCGATTGGAGAAAATTTATGAAAAACATCATTAAACTCGTCGGCTTGGCGATGGTCACATTGTCAGCATCGCACGTCGCGATAGCGGAGTCGGTTACTTTAAAGTTCCACACTTTTGTCCCGATGCCAGCCAACTCAAATGCAAAATTCGTGAAGCCTTGGGCTGATAAAGTGGCCAGCGAATCAAATGGCGAAATCAAGGTAGAGATGTATCCGTCAATGCAATTAGGCGGCGCCCCCCCCCAACTCGTCGATCAAGTTAGGGACGGAGTCGTCGATATCGTATGGACAGTAGCCGGTTACACTCCTGGTCGATTCCCCAGATTGGAGGTGTTTGAATTACCGTTCATGCCTGCAACTGCGACCGCCACTTCTCAGGCCATTCAAGAGTATGTAGATACAGCGGCAGCTGAAGACCTTAAAGACTACAAGGTTCTCGCAGTCCACGTACATGCTCCCGGAAAAATCCATACGAAAAACCGCTTGATCAAATCAGTGTCAGACTTAAAAGGTCTTAAAATGCGCGGCCCAACTCGGCCAATTACACAGATGTTAGAAAAACTTGGCGCTACCCCCGTGGGGATGCCCGTGCCGAAGGTAGCTCCCTCACTTTCGAAAGGAGTGATCGATGGGATGGTCGTGCCATGGGAGATTATGCCATCGTTCAAGCTGCAAGAGCTCACAAAAGCACACACGAATATTGCGGGTTCGAGGGGCTTATATACCAGCCCATTTTTGTTCATTATGAATAAAGCTAAGTACGAATCTCTTAGCACAAAACACAAAGCGATCATCGACAAAAATGCTGGGATGGCCTTAGCGAGGCTTGCAGGCGAACTTTGGGATAGTTTCGAAGATCCAGCAAAAGGTCTTGCCGTTAAGGCTGGTGGGCAGTTCCATGAGCTATCTGGAGCACCTTTGAAGGAGATGCAGACAATTGGTGATCAACTTGTTTCCGATTGGATCAAAAACTCTGCATCACGAGGTTTAGACGGAAAGAAACTCGTCGATACGGCTCGTAACTTAATCAGAAAGTATGAGTGATCCGGAATCACCGAGTCCGATGGAAATAATAGAGTCCAACCTAACGAATTGGGTCGGACTCCTCCTTCACAAGTATTCAAGGTCTGCGGCTTTTTTTGGAGGATTTACCTTAGTCATCCTTGTGGCCGTGAATGCATCGTCTATCGTCGGTCGCACCCTATTTTCGAGCCCATTGGTTGGCGATTTTGAGCTTGTAGAGCTCGGTTGTGCGATAGCAATTTCATCATTCCTGCCATTGTGTCTCCTAAAAAAAGGAAATGTGACAGTCGATTTTTTTTCCACGAGATTTCCCCAAAAACTTGTCCATAGTTTGGAAATATTTTCAGATCTAATCTTCTTCCTGGTCGCGGCAACGTTCTCAGTGCGCATGACTTCGGGTATTCAAGATTTCTACAAGTACGGCGAAGAAACTATGCTCCTTCAGATACCAATCTGGATTCCGTTTATCCCGGTCTTACTCTCGTTTTATCTATTGACCGCCTGCGCCACCTACCTCCTGGTATCCCGTTGTCTTCACACGCCAAGGATCAACTAACAGAATGGAACGGTTGACAATCGGGATCGTAGCCTTTCCAATTTTATTCGTATTGCTTGTTATCAGGGTGCCAATTGGTCTCGCTATGCTAATCGTTGGGGCTTTGGGAACGGCGATAATTGCTGGCTGGCTGCCGCTATTTTCACAAATGAAAACCAACGCCTGGCATTTGTTCTCCAACTACTCTTTATCAGTAATCCCGCTGTTCCTTTTGATGGGAAATTTCGCGACGAAAGCTGGTATGAGTGAATCGCTGTTTAAATGTGCAAGTGCATTCTTAGGTCACCGAAAAGGTGGAGTCGCAATGGCTGCGATCGGAGGTTGTGCCGGTTTTGGGGCAATTTGCGGCTCATCCTTGGCAACCGCGGCAACGATGGGCAAAGTCGCCCTTCCAGAACTGCGGCGCTTGGGCTATTCGCCAGCCTTGAGCACAGGCGCGCTCGCCGCAGGTGGTACGCTGGGAATATTGATCCCACCCTCAGTGATCCTCATCATCTTTGCCATTCTCACAGAACAAAATATCGCAAAGCTATTTCTGGCAGCTTTTGTTCCCGGGGCGATGGCGGCAATTGGTTACATGCTCGCGGTCGCGATCTATGTTCGAATTAGCCCAGACGCAGGACCAGCCTCTATTAGGATCAACTGGCGCGAGAGATTAAAACTATCAGTATCTATTTGGCATGTTCTGCTAATTTTCATCATCATGATTAGCGGTATCTATTTGGGATGGTTTACCCCAACAGAGGGTGCGGCTATTGGTGCATTTGGTACTGGGCTGGTAGCTTTTTTTCAAAAAGATTTCGATTTTGCGAAGCTGTTAGAAGTTATTGAAAGCACGGCCCTAACGTCGGCGATGATTTTCTTGGTTTTACTTGGAGCGGAATTCTTCAACTCACTGATAGCACTCTCGCAATTACCAGTATTTCTAGTGGATCTCGTTACTAACGCAAACATCGCACCAATTTATATCTTAGTAATAATCCTCCTGTTGTATTTGGTTCTCGGATGTTTGATGGACAGTCTGGCAATGATCTTGCTCACCATCCCAATATTTTTTCCGCTCATAATGACCCTTGATTTCGGCCTAACTGCGGAAGAAACAGCCATTTGGTTCGGAATTCTGACCTTGATCGTGGTCGAGGTTGGTCTAATCACTCCCCCGGTTGGTCTTAACGTATTTATAATTAACAAGATGGCAGGCGACATCCCGATATCGGAGACATTTAAGGGCGTACTTCCGTTTTTTGCGAGTGATCTCATCCGTGTATCTATGCTGTTACTATTCCCGTCAATAACACTTTTCCTGATCCGACTTTTTCCTTAGAAACAAATTCTCTGTTCGAATAAACGTGGTATTTTATTAATTAAAATTTTTTGACTTTTTAACGTGCAAACCTGAGCATTATGATCAAAGCTCTTAGCTATATTGGAATCAAATCAACCCTCAAAGACGATTGGGCCACTTTTGCCACGAAAGTTCTGGGCATGCAGCTTCTCGAAAAAGCCGGCAGCACCGCAATATTTCGTATGGATAATCAGGCGCAGCGTCTATTTGTATCCGAAGAAAATGACGAATCAATTGCGTGCATTGGCTGGGAGGTTGAAACAAAAGCCGATCTGCAGGTCTTCGGTAGTCGACTCGAGTCTAGGGGGGTTGAAGTTCGTCATGGAGCCCAGAGCCTCAAATCAAAGCGTCATGTTGCAGATCTTCTCTGGTTTATTGATCCGGCTGGATTTCGAGTTGAACTAGTTTGGAAGCCAGAACAAAGCGGGGATCAATTTATGCCTGGTCGTCCCATCGAGGGCTTCAGAACCGGACCACTAGGCATGGGGCATGCAGTCCTGCATGTCGCGGATATCAATCAAATGGTAGCTTTTTATCGTGAAATACTGGATTTCCAGCTAAGCGACTATGGGAATAATCCAATCCCATTATATTTCTTGCATGTAAACGAGCGCCACCATAGCCTCGCCTTTGTCGGGTCTAAAAACAATGGGTTTCATCATTTCATGGTCGAATATGACAACCTAGATGATGTGGGACAAGGATATGATCTGGCCCAAACAGGTCTTGCAGACATCGCATATACCATCGGGCGTCACACGAACGACTATATGATTAGCTACTACGCGTACACCCCTTCAGGTTTCTTTGTAGAAAGTGGATGGGGTGGCCGAATTATTGACCCACAAGCATGGGTGCCTCATGAACTAACACTCGGACCCAGTTTCTGGGGACACGAGAGGCTCTATCTGCCAGAAAACGAGCGAACGACTTTTCGTGACAAGCGATTACAGATAGCGAAAGACGGGCAACGAGCGCCACAACTAGTCAACTGTCCATGGCTTTTTCAAAAGCGGATCTAATATGACAGTATTCGACACAGCCGTCATTGGTCTAGGCCCAGCCGGCGCTACACTAGCCAATTTACTCGCGATGCAGGGTCTGTCAGTTCTCGTTATAGAACGCGAGGCCCAGATCTACGATTTACCACGAGCGGTTCATTTTGATGATGAGATTATGCGTGTATTTCAGAATATTGGCATTGCGAATGAACTGCTGCCAATGGTTCGGGTAAATCCAGGTATGAAATTTGTTGATAAAGAAAATAATCTCTTGCTTGATTGGCCCAGGCCCCAGGACATCACACCGCAGGGCTGGAACGCAAGCTATCGGCTGCACCAGCCGGATCTCGAGCGATTGTTGCATAAGAAACTCAAGGGCTACGATGCCGTAACACTGAAAACCAAAACAAGCGTTACTTCGATCGATCAAACCGAAACTGAGGCTGTCATCCAAACTAAAACGGTATCGACCGATTCCTCGGAAGTTTATCGCGCTCGCTATGTAGTTGGCTGTGATGGGGCCAATTCTAGAACTAGAACAATTATTGAATCAGAACTTGATGATTATGGATTCCAAGAAAGATGGCTCGTAATAGACCTGATCCTCAAAAAACTCAGACCCGATCTTGGCGACCATTCAATCCAATTTTGTCGGCCAGACCGACCAATGACCTACTGTCGAGGACCAGGTACACGCCGTCGATGGGAGATAACGTTATTGGATTCTGAGGATGAGAGTCAAGTCACAAAACCTGATCATATCTGGTCATTACTGAACCCATGGATTACATCAGATGAGGCCTCTCTCGAACGGGCTGCGGTCTATACCTTCAAGTCCCAAGTTGCAAAAAACTGGCGTCGCGGCCGGATATTTCTCGCTGGTGATGCAGCTCACGTTTCGCCACCATTTTTAGGACAGGGGATGTGTATAGGTATCAGAGACGTATTCAACTTAGCTTGGAAATTGGCATCTGTCATCAATAAAGAAGCGGATCATTCACTGTTGGACAGTTACGAGGATGAAAGAAATCCTCATGCTCGCGCATATGTTGAAATGGCTAAAAAAATCGGTCAAATAATTAATTCGATAAATCATGATGACGCTCTAGACGACGTCTCAAGACATCGGGCTCAGTCGGGGGCAATGCAATCAATCACACCAAAACTGGGGCCAAGTTCGCTCACAGCCGCTCAATCTAATTTAAGCCCAGATGTTGAGGGTCGGCCCGCCTCACAATTTCGTATCCAACCAAACGACGACTTAATCGATGATGTATCAGGTTATAAGCACGTGATCGTCAGCAAAACGAGGCCCGTAGGGCTCAATGAAAGTGTTTTTTGGATTAACGCATCAAATCAAAAGGAGGCTGCCAAGCTGCTTGAGGAATTAAATATTAACGCCGCATGGATCCGGCCGGATCGATACATGGGTGCAGGTGCCGCTTCAATGCAAGAACTTTACAAATGTTTGCCCAACTTTCTGAAGAATGCAGCAAAACATGGAGACTCTAATGAAACTAGCATCTCTTAGATCAGATAGTCGTGATGGAACCTTAATGGTAGTCTCTCGTGACCTAACGTCTATGCACAACGCTTCGTCTATTTGCCCAAATCTGCGCCATGCTATAGAACACTGGACGACCATTTTTCCGTTATTAATGGAACTTGCTGCCGATCTAGAAGATGGAGTTTTACAAACAGAATCATACGATCCAACACGATTATCGAGTCCACTTCCAAGATCCTTTCAATGGGCCGATGGTAGTGCGTATCTAAGCCATATGCGTCTGGTTCGGAAAGCGAGAGGGGCCGAAATGCCACCAAACTCAGAAATCGAGCCTTTGCTTTACCAAGGGGGAAGCGACTACTTCCTCGGACCAACCGACGACATTGTTTGCTCTGATACAAGCTGGGGCTTAGATTTTGAAAGCGAAATCGCTATCATCACGGATGATATCCCTATGGGCTGCTCTGTTTCAGAAGCACCTGAGCATATCAAGTTAGTAATGTTGTGCAACGACATATCTCTCAGACTGATTATGAAGCCTGAATTAGCAAAAGGATTCGGCTTCTTCCAATCCAAACCAGCGAGTGCATTTTCGCCTGTATGCGTGACACTTGATGAGTTCGGGGACCGATGGGATAAAGCAAAAATTAATCTTCCATTGAAAACGACGTACAACAGTGAAACGTTCGGAAACGTGCATGCCGGGAAAGATCTGAATTTCGATTTTGCGGAACTAATTGCACATGCAGCGAAAACTCGAGAACTTCGCTCCGGTACAATTATCGGTTCTGGAACTGTTTCGAACACTAATTATGAAGAGGTCGGATCGTCATGCTTGGCTGAAAAAAGAATGATTGAGACGCTGGAAACAGGACAACCAGTTACGCGTTTTATGGAGCCAGGAGACACAATTCGTATCGAGATGATTGATTACGAAGGTAAATCAATTTTTGGCGCCATAGACCAAAAAGTAACCAGCTTTTGACGTCAAATCAGTACATAAATCTGTAGGAGTTGGTTAACCAATGTCTTTGGTGACACCAACTCACATCAACCAGTTGAAACAAAAAATGGACCCTCTTTGACCGCAATATTTTCTGCTAAACAGCAATGGAAGATTACTGCAACTACCGTTGCCTGTGGCGCAGTGTGTGGTGTCCACATTGCCAAACTAGGTCCGTCCATGCCCTCAATAATGGACAATTTCAGCATATCGCTCACGGAAGCAGGAATACTTGCATCAACTTTCACGCTTCTAACTATTTTTACTGGTGTGTTTGTGGGTAACACGATGTCCAAGGTTGGAGTCAAGAGATTAATTTGCCTCGCTATGCTCCTCTCATTACTCGGTAGCTTGATAGCGCTAAGTATGAATAACTATATCGGCCTTGTATCGGGCAGAGCACTTGAGGGAATTGGATTAATCATAATGATGATCGCCGGACCAACCGCTGTCTCCCTATTCACTGACGATATAACAAGGGCCAAGCACACTGGCTTCTGGTCAGCCTTCATGCCACTGGGTACCGCCCTGGCCTTCTTAATGGCACCGGCGATGCTGTCTATCGGAGGGTGGCAGGGACTCTGGTCATTCTCAGTTCTCGTCTCACTAGTCGCACTGATAGCGGCCTCACTTTGGATCCCTAATGACCTAAATCGAGCAGCACTGGGCCTTGATTACACTCTCCTTAAGAAAACTTTGAATACGTTCATGCTGATCTGGATTGGTTGTGTTTTCGCGATGCACTCCCTCGTTTTTCACATTATTCTGCAATTCATCCCCGTCTACGGGACGACATCACTAGGTTCATCTTTTTCCACAGTGTGCTACATCGTCGCCGGGTATTGCCTGATCAACGTTTTTGGCAATTTCTTAGCCGGTAATGCGATCCACCGAGGAATCCGACCCTATCGCTTAATATCTATCCACTTCATTGCCGTTCCTTTTTTAGCTATCGCGTTATTTTTCCCCAATATTCCCGATATCGCACGATTCATCGGTCTGATTATTGGAGCATTTTTCACAAGTCTCACTCCATCCGCTGCCTTCACACTCATCGCTAAATTAGCGAAAAAAAAATCAGAAATACCCGCCTTTAATGGTCTAATGCTTCAGGTGCAGGGTGCAGGTATCTTATTCGGCCCGTCGCTTACAGGATGGGCGGTGGAGGCTTACGATTCTTGGACTGCTGCCGGTCTCGTTTTAATATTTGCTTCGATTTTGGTTTTGATAATTATAAATTTAAAAATAAAGTCGGTAGATTTATCAGTCTAGATAGGTATCAACATGGATCTAATTGACCAGCAGCAGCCGTATCGTAACACGCCATTCGAGGGGCAGCACATCCAGACAAAACCCTTGGCAGCCGCCATGGGAGGCGAAATCCTCGATACTCAGATAGTGGATCTGACCGAAAACTCTTTCCTCGAGATCGAAAAAGCCCTACACCATCACAAAATGATATTTTTCAGGAAGCAATCTTTGTCGCTTGCTGACCAAGAACTTTTTACGCTTCGTTTTGGTGAGTTTGGTACTGATGCGTATACAAAAGGAATGATGGGGCATCCAGATGTTCAACCGGTGATAAAAGAAGCTACAACCAAATCAAAGATGATTTTTGGTGGGGGTTGGCACACCGATTCGCCATTTCTTGCGCAGCCTCCTTCGGTAAGCATCCTTAATGGTGTAGAAATACCCCCATATGGAGGAGATACCATCTGGTATAACTCTGTACTGGCCTACGAGAGCCTCTCTCCCACTATGAAAAGTATCCTCAGCCCTCTACGTGTACACATGTCAGCACAAAATGTGATCGACTCGATGAAAACTCTTGCGCAAGATTCTCCATCGGCGTCAAAGATGAGTGACATGGAGTTAGAACTCGATATTCAATCGATGCTTGACGGATCCTATCATCCCTTAATCCGGAAGCATCCCGATTCTGGTGAGATATCGCTTTACTGCGATGCAGTTTATGCGGTGGGACTCGAGGGAATGACTGAAAGGGAATCAAGACCATTACTCGAATTCTTGGTTGCTCACCTGACCCAAGAAATGTTTAGTTGTCGGTTGAGATGGGAGCCTCATACAGTTGCTGTCTGGGATAACCGTATTTGCTTACACCGAGCATTCAACGATTACGACGGATATAGAAGAGAAATGCATCGAACGACGGTCAAAGGAGAGATACCTATCGCCGCCTTCCGAGGATGCAACCCTCAGAAAGTATTCACTTAGAACTCGCCACGAAAAGTAAATATCCGACCAAATTTAATGCTTCCATGATGGATCACTACGGTCGATCAGCCTAACCAAAGCTGGCCATTCAGGATGTCTGACCTTCGCGCCAGCTTGAGCCGCCCCACCCTCGAACTGGTCGCGCGTCTTGATCATCACATCATCTCGAATATAATTGACCTGACCCGAGGCCATGGCTCCGAGCTGAACCTCGGCATTACGGATAAACGCCTGATGCCTGGCCAACGCCCATGCACAATTTTTACCAGCCGTTAATAATCCATGGTTCTTCAGGACCAACGTATGGTTCTTTTCCCCTAGCGCTTTGGCAATTAACGGACCCTCCGATCCATCAAGCACGATTCCCTCGTAGTCATGGTAGCCGATCCGCTCGAAGAACTGGCATCCCTCCTGCGTAAGCGGAATGACCTCATGATCCAGCGCACAAATAGACTGTGATATCGGCTCATGAGTGTGCAAGACACAGTGCAGATCCTCACGACAACTGTGAACCGCAGAGTGTATGACATAACCAGCTTGATTCACCGGCCACTCAGATTGTGAAACCGGATTACCTTCTATATCGATCCGTATAAGATCTGACGCTCTGATTTCTTCGTACCTCATACCAAAGGGATTAATCAAGAAATGTGATGTCCCTGGAATACGAAGAGTGATGTGGTTGTACACCACTGATGTCCATCCATAGCACGCAACAATTCGATAACATGCTGCTAATTCGATTCGCGCCTCCCACTCAACCGAATCCATCCCCTTTGGCGATGAAGGCACAACGACCTCAAATCGATCCGACATAACCTGTGTATAAGCATTCATATCACTATCACCTCCTAATACGGCAACCCAACATAATTTGTCGCGAGTACTCTTTGATACTCTTCAGATTGGCATAAATACTTAAATTCGGCCCGTCTCATGCGCTCAGCGAATCCATCCTCGTTATCAAATCGATGTAAAAGTGAAGTCATCCACCAGCTAAATCGTTCAGATTTCCAGATCCGATCCAGGGCTCGGTCAGAATACTCTTTCAATAGCCGCTCATTTTTATCTTTAAAGAAATGGACAAATCCCTTCGACAAGTAATAAACATCTGAAAACGCAAGATTTAATCCCTTAGCGCCTGTCGGTGGAACAATGTGACCGGCATCACCCGCAATAAAAAGTCTACCGAAAGATAGTGGTTCGCAAACAAAACTACGAAGAGGAGCAATTGATTTTTCAAGCGACGGGCCCGTCTCCAGATCATTGGCAATTGCTGATGGTATTTGACGTTTCAAGGTATCCCAAAAACGATCATCTGACCATTGTTCAACGGAATCTCCAGCAGGACATTGCACATAGTAGCGACTCAAACGATCGTTCCTCATTGAGCACAGCGAAAAACCATCTTCATGACTCGCATAAATAAGTTCATGATCAGCCGGCTTCGTTTCAGATAAAATACCCAACCAGCCAAATGGATAAACCCGCTCAAATTCATTCTTTTTATCCGCAGGAATCGCCTGACGCGAAATCCCTCTGAAGCCGTCGCAACCAGCAATAAATGTTGGATGGACCTCAAAATCTTCATTTTCATGAGAGCCGGTGATCTTGATCTGATCCGATACAAGGTCGTGTATTTTTGCATTAGTAACAGACTCCAGAATCTTGATTCCATTTCCGGAAACCGCCTCAAATAAATCCTTGGTAACCTCGGTTTGCCCGTAGACTGTTACTTGTTTACCAGTCAGCTTCTCTATATCGATACGGAGCTCATCGTCCCCATAGGTGATTCGGAACCCACTGTGT
>MDTC01017707.1_pt1 | contig 11263 bp, 10 predicted proteins | sample 811181 | NCBI WGS metagenome assembly MDTC01 (sample SAMN05326644, study PRJNA326480) | marine metagenome | isolation source: seawater | place: Pacific Ocean: North | collected 2011 | reverse complement strand
ATTTATCTATATTTTTGTTTTTTAGAAAAGGAACGACACACAATTCTAAAGTATTAAGATTATATTTGTTTTTTTTAAAAATATTATTTTTATGATTGAATATATTTTTTAATTTTAGATTTGTAGGTTCTTTTTTTGTTAGAAGTAATCCCTGTAAGAATAATGATCTGCCAATTATTTTTATTTTATTTTTCTTTATAAAGCTTAAATTTTTTGTTAGTAAAAATTCAGAATCTAGTAAATTTACTGGTACTTGTATGTAATTAGGAGTAAAAATTTTTAGAATTTTTTTTAATTCATTAATCTCATATATTGAAACACCTATATGATTAATAAATCCTCTATCCCTTAAATAAAAAATGTCCTTTAGCAAGTTTTTGTATGATTTTCTTAATACATCAATGTTGTGGATGTAAAAAATATTATATTGTTTACAATTTATTATTTCTAAATTTTTATAAAAATAATTAAAAAAATGGTGTTGATTTTCTTTTGGATTTGAAATTTTATTGTCTATTCTAAAACTTTTTAATACATCGCTAAATTTATTTATTTCTTCAATAGAATCATAAGCTTCTGCATTATCAATCTGCAGAATATTATTTTTTAGTGCATAATTTAAAATATTATTTAATTTCTTTTGATTAAGATGTTTATTATTAATTCCATATTTATTTTTGAAATTTGCACCACCTATAACTAATTTTGAAATAATTTTATTTGATTTTATCAATTTATCAATTTTTTTATTTCTTTAGTATTAAGAAAATATATATTATTTTTTGAGTTATATTCAAAATTTTCGTCAACAACCTTACCTTTTTCACCCGAACTAGAGATATTGAAATTTATATTAGTTCTATTAATATTAATTGTTGATTTAATAATATAATATTTCTTAAATTCTATTACTCCCTGGTTGTCATCCTTTGATATTAAAAGCTCATGAAGCTTTTCACCTGGCCTTATTCCTATATATTTAATTTTTCTATTTTTATTAATTGTTTTGGCAATATCAATAATTTTTACAGAAGGTATTTTTGGAATAAATATTTCACCACCTTTCATTAATTTTAGCCCATTTATGACAAAATCAACTCCTTCTTTTAGGGTTATAGAAAATCGTGTCATATCTTTATGAGTAATTGTAAAGTTACTATTATTTTTATTTTGATCTTTGAGCAGTGGAATTACTGACCCTCTTGAATTTGAAACATTTCCATATCTTACAACAGAAAATATACATTTTTTATTTCCTGACATATTATTCGCAGCAACAAACAGTTTGTCTGAACATAATTTAGTTGATCCATATAAATTAATAGGATTTACTGCTTTATCTGTTGATAGAGCTAGTATTTTTTTCACATTATTAATTAGTGCTGCATCAATTACATTTTGTGCTCCAATTATGTTTGTTTTAATGAACTCTTGTGGATTATATTCAGCAGCTGGAACTTGCTTTAAGGCAGCAGCATGAACTATTACATCAACATTTTCTGCCGCTTGAATTAGTCTATTTTTATCTCTTACATCACCAAGAAAAAATCTAATATTTTTTTGGTTAAAGGTCTTCATTAAATTGCTTTGTTTAAATTCATCCCTAGAAAAAATAATTATTTTTTTAGGTTTAAATTTTTTTTGAAGAGTTTTTATAAACTCAATTCCAAAAGAGCCTGTGCCACCAGTTACTAGTATAGACTTGTTATTCATTTAATTTAATTTATAGTAAAATTATTTATTTAGTAATAATGCATATAAATAATTTTAAACAATTATCCAGTAAATAATGAATATTTTAATAACGGGCTGTGCAGGTTTTATAGGTTTTCATCTCGCAAATCGTCTTACAGTCCAAAAAAAATATAATATAATTGGTATAGATAATTTAAACAATTATTATGATGTAAATATAAAAAAACAAAGATTAAAAATTTTAAAATCCATCTCAAATTTTAACTATATCAAATGTGACTTAAATCAAAAAATAAAACTAAAAAAAATATTTACAAAATATAAATTTAAAATTGTGATTAATCTTGCAGCACAAGCTGGAGTAAGATATTCAATTACTAATCCAGATAAATATTTTGATGCTAATCTTTCTGGTTTTTTTAATATTCTAGAAAATTGTAAAGAATTTAAAGTTGAGCATTTATTGTTCGCATCAACTAGTTCAGTTTATGGTAAAAGTACTAAATTTCCTTTAAAGGAGCAAGAAAATACTGATAGACCAATATCATTTTATGCGGCTACAAAAAAATGCAATGAAATTATGGCCTATTCTTACAGTTCTGTTTATAATTTAAGAACAACTGCATTAAGATTTTTTACTGTTTATGGCCCATATGGTAGACCAGATATGTCTTTATTTAAATTTGTAGATTCAATTTTCAAAAATAAAAAAATTGATCTGTATAATAAGGGTGATCATATTAGAGATTTTACCTATGTTGATGATGTTGTGGAATCAATATTTAGATTGATTAAGGCCAAATATATTAAAAACAAGCCTTATGAAGTATTTAATATAGCTAGTAATAATCCAAAAAAACTTCGTTATTTTTTGAAACTAATTGAAAAAAATATGCAAAAAAAATCATCTAAAAATCTTTTAAAACTTCAAAAGGGCGATATTTATAAAACTCATGGAGACAATGAAAAGTTATTTTATGCAACAAAATATAAACCAAAATACAAAATTGAAGCTGGCATTAATAAGTTTATAAATTGGTATTTATATGATTACACAAATACATAAGTGAAAATTATTAATTTAATTAATAAGCTTAATGCTGCTTTGTTTTTAATACTGCCATTTACTTTTCTATTTGGAACCGCAATTACTAATATTTTAGTCTCTTTTATATCCATTATTGGTATGATAGTTTTTTTTAGTAAAAAAAAATTTGAGATAAAATTTAATATTTTTATTTGGATACTTTTATTATTCTATTTTTATATTTTAATAAGATCATCTATATCAAATTATCCATTATTATCTTTAGAAGCATCATTATTTTATCTAAGGTTTATTTTTTTAGCTATGGCTTTAAGTTTTGTTTTAAGCTCATTTAATTTTTTCAAAAAATATTTTTTTTATTCATTTTTTATTTTTTATAGTTTTGTAATTATTTCCTTTTTTTACTACTTAATTTTCTCTTTTTTCTTTTCTAATGAATTTTATTCTGAAAACTTGCAGTATAGTGGGGTATTAAAAGATGAAAAGATATTAGGCGGTATTATTGTTAGATTTATACCAATATTCACCTATCTAATATATGTTAATAATTTTTTTACTAAAAAAAATGAAATATTTCTATCAATTTTTTATTTTATTATACTGATAATTATACTTTTTACTGGTGAAAGATCAGCTCTCTTTATGTATATAATATTTATTATTGCATTCATAATATGTTTTAGAAAAATTAATATTTTTAAAATATCATTGATTACTTTGACTGTTGGATCTTTATTGATATCATTTTTAACAAATAATAAATTAAAAGAAAGAATAATTGATGAAACTTATAATACTGTATTTGGTAAAGTTGAATTATCTGAAAAATATCAAAAAGATTTTTACTACTTGTCTTTTCAACATGAAATTTATTATAAAAATGCGTTTAATATTTTTAAAAGTAATATTTTTTTTGGAGTCGGCCCAAAATTATATCAAATCTATTGCAAAGATGAAAAATTTAAAACACATCATGACGATGCATTAAATTGCTCAACACACCCTCATAACTATTATTTTCAAATAATGGCTGAAACTGGCTTAGTAGGCTTATTTTTCATTGTGATTTTATATTTATTTTGTTTTTATAAATTTTTAAATTTGATAATATTAAGTGGTAATTCGCCACAAATAATGTTTTATGTAGGATTATTAATAATTTTATTTCCATTTTTACCCAGTGGAAATATATTTGGTAGCAATATTTCAGTATTTATATATTTATTTATTGGTTTTATTATTAATGAATATTTTAAAAAAAATGAATAATAAAAAATATGTTTTGATTTTAAAGGATAAGGCAATTTATGGATTAATCAATTGCGCAAGTATAAACTCACAAGCAAATTCAAATAATCCTGATTATTTTAAAAATTATAATATATATACAAATCTTAAAGATGTAAAAAATGTTTTAAATATCTGCCTAGCAATTAAAAAATCAATTAATCAAAATAAAGTAATAAAATTGTAGAATGGTAAATAATCAATATTTAGATAATCATTATAGTGAATCTAAAAGACCTTTAACTAATTACCCAAAAAATTTCATTAAGTTTATAATTGATGAATTTAAAATTAATAATAAAAATATTTTATTAGATATTGGATCGGGGAGAGGGGAATTTACAAATGAATTTTCATTAAACTTGGTCGAGACTTATGCTGTTGATATTACTGAAAGAAGTCTTTTATTAAACAAAAATATAAAATATAGAAAAGTTAATTTTAATTCTGATAAATTACCTTTTGAGGATTCAAAATTTGATGTTATTTTTCATAAATCAGTAATTGAGCATATTTCTAATTTTGAACATTTTTTATTAGAACAAAAGAGAGTTTTAAAAAATAATGGTTTAATGATTTTTTTAACACCAAATGGTCCAAATCAGCTAAAAACTTTTTTTGATGACCCTACTCATATAAAGCCATATTCATTAAAGGGAGTGGATTTACTAATAAAAATGTATGATTTTGAAAAGATTAAAATTGAAAATTTTTTTCATCATGAATTTTTTTTTAAAAATATTTATTTAAATAAATTATTTAATATTTTATGTTTTTTTCTTGATCATAGATTAGGTAGGTTTTTAACAAATATAACAAGTATAAAATTTTTCAGATGGTCATTAGAGCCTCAAATATTAGTTGTTTGTAAAAATATTAAAGATTAAAACTATTACTCAATCATCCAAAATTTTAAATCGATAAAGTTTTAAATTTCTTCAAGAAATTTGATTAAATCTCTATAATTCACTATTGAATTATTTTCATTTGGATAAATTAGATCTAAATATATTTTATTTATTGAATGATTTATAATGCGTTCTTTGTTTATCATAAATTTTTCTTTTTCATTAATTAAATGTAAAATATCGAATAATTCATCCCTAGATTTAATACTTATAATTCTTTCTGAGTCTTTATATCTAAAAATATTTAGAAAAAGATATGTAAGATGCACAACTACTTTATCTAATAAAATTCCATCTAAAAAAACATCACTATCTACAAATATTATAGCATCAGAATGATTAGTTAAAACACTAGTTTCTATATCAGTATATATTTCTGAATTTTTAAGGTTTAATTTTTTAATATCTTCTTCAATAAAATAAAAAGATTTTACGGGTATTTTTATCAATAGATTAAACGTATCTAGTGAGTCTAATATTTTAATTGCTTTTAATACTTCTTCAAAATTATTATTACTAAATGTTTTTGGGACAATAAATAAAATTTTTTTTACATCTTTTTTTCTCATTTTTAATTCATTCATGCTATAATTATAAATAGAAATAATTTTGTTAACCCATTCTTTTTCATACCTAAATGATTTACAAAATTTAATTTTTTTATTGCTAATTTCAGTTTTTGTTTTTGGAAAATGATAATCAAATTTATTATGAAGAATGATGTAATCATAAAAATCATATTTTACAAAACTATCATGATCAAAATCTTTTTTGGTTACCCAATCATCTCTTCTAAGTCTATTTTCACAAATCATCAAACCATGAGGAAATGAGATTGTCTTAATATTAAGTTTATTTAGACTTTTTGATATTTGTTTATATAAATTTGAGTCATGATGATCAAAAAAAGCTAAATATTTTTGTTCTGAAATATCTATTATATTATTTACATATCTTAATAATAAATTTTCTCTTTTATCAGTTTTTTGGATTAAATAATTGCTTATTAAATGATTAATTTTTTTAATAATTTTCGATAAAAATAAAAATTTAAAATTATTATCTTCAAAAATAAATAATATTTTTTGTAACAATAATTGAGTTGGACTTAGTATTTTTTTGCAATCATAAAAAAATATATTTTTTTTATCTAAAAAAAAATTTATTAATTTGTTTTTTCTAAAATTATAAGCAGGATTAGTTCCTATTATTATAATCTTATAATTTTTTTCATGTGTTTTAAAAATTATTGGGCTAAGATGATCAATAGAAGCATAAGATCGTAAGAAAAATAAAATTGTCATTTTTTATAATTTTTATAGACTATTAATATAAAAAACATATAGTGTTTTGCAAATATGTTAAAAAAGGTTTTCATCGTTGCTGAAATTGGAATCAATCATAATGGTGATTTAGAAATTGCAAAAAAACTTATTAAAAAATCTAAAGAAATAGGAATTGATGCCGTAAAATTCCAAAAAAGAACAATTGATAAAGTATACTCCAGCGAGTTATTAAATAGTTTTAGGGAAAGCCCTTGGGGGGAGACTCAAAGAGATCAAAAAGAAGGGCTAGAATTTGGTAAAAAAGAGTATGATGAAATTGACTCTTTTTGTAAAAATTTAGATATTCAATGGTATGCAAGTTGTTGGGATATTGAAAGTCAAAAATTTATAAGACAATATAATTGTAGTTACAATAAAGTTGCTTCAGCTATGTTAAATCATAGTGAATTAATTGATGAAATTATTTCAGAAAAAAAACATACGTTCATATCAACTGGTATGCATACAATTGAAGAAATTCAACAAGTTGTTGACAAATTTAAAGAAAATAATTGTTCATTTGAGCTTATGCATACTGTTAGTACTTATCCAATGAAAGATGAAGACGCAAATTTACTAATGATAAAAACCCTTAAAGATAAATTTAATTGTAATGTAGGTTACAGTGGTCATGAAGTAGGAAGAGCAGTAACTGTAGCAGCAGCAGCTATGGGTGCAACTTCTATTGAAAGACATATTACTCTTGACAGAACAATGTATGGATCAGATCAATCAGCTTCAATGCAGGTAGACGGATTTGAGTTATTAGTAAAATATATAAGAATTATTGAAAAAGCTATGGGTAATGGAAAAAAAATTATTCTAGATGAAGAAAAATTAATTCGTGAAAAATTAAAACCATTGCTATAGTTTTTTAGTGAATAAAATTGGTTTCATGCAAGGCAGGCTTTTGCCTCAATATAAGAATTATTATCAAGCTCATCCTGTTAATTTATGGCAAAATGAATTTAAGATAGCAAATTCACTTGGTTTAAAAAATATAGAATTTATTTTTGATAGTAATAGTAAAAAATTAAATCCACTTATGTCAGATGATGGTCTTTATGAAATTAATAAGTATTCAAAAAAATATAATGTTAAAGTAAGTTCAATTTGTGCAGATTACTTTATGGATAATTATTTATTTACTAATAGAAAACTATTAAACAGTAAAAACGATATAGTAATTAAAAAACTAATTTTTGCATGCAAATATCTTAAATGCAAAAATATTGTACTTCCGTTTGTTGATAAATCTTCTTTATCAAAGAGAAAAGACTCGATTTATAATATTAAAAAAAATCTTAAAAAGCATTTAAACTTTGCAAAAAAAAATAAAATAAATTTTTCATTAGAATCTGACTTGAATCCAGTTAAATTTTTAGAACTTATCAAACTTCTTAATCATCCTGTTTATAAGATTAATTATGATATGGGCAATAGTGCCTCACTTGGATACAATTCATTAGATGAAATAGCTAAATACGGAAAATACATTAGTGTTGTTCATATAAAAGATAGAAAATACAAAGGAAAATCTGTTTTTTTAGGAACTGGTGATGTAAAATTTAATGATATTTTTAAATCTTTAAGTAGGTTAGGTTTTAATGGTCCAATTACACTTCAAAGCTTTAGAAACAAAGAAGGCCTTCAAGTATTCAAAAAACAATTTTTTTGGATTAAAAAAAAATATTTGAACAAATATAATTTATAATATGGTTGATAATATTTTTTCGATTGATTTTGAAGATTGGTTCCATGCATATGGTAATAAAAATCAAATTATTGAAGTTTCAAGAACTGATCCCTCAACTTACCAAAATTCAATTGTAGAAGAGGGGTGTGAGAAATTATTAGATATTTTAGATAAGTTTAATACTAAATCAACTTTTTTTATATTAGGAAGTATTGCAAAATATAACAAAAAAATTATAAAAAAAATTTACGATAGAGGTCATGAAATAGGATCCCATGGAAATAATCATTTACCTCTTTATTTTATGTCACTTAAAGAATTTGAATATGATATTTTGGAGTCAAAAAAAATTATTGAAGATGTAATTCAAGACAATATTATAAGTTACAGAGCGCCAGGTTTTTCATTATCTAATAATCTTAATTCTATATATGAGATTTTATTAAAAAATAATTTTAAAATTAGTTCCTCAGTATTAATTGGTAGAAGTGACTATGGTGGAGCAAAAGTTAAGTTTAATAAAGTAAAAATGTTTACTATAAATGATAAAACCATTTTTGAGTTTCCTTCAACAACTTATAACTTTTTTGGTTTTAAATTTAATCCAGTAGGAGGTGGATATATGAGAGTCTTAAATCATCGAGTTATTTTTTATTTTTTAAATAATATGCTTAAAAATGATATCCCTATCAATTTATATATACACCCAAGAGAATTGGTTTTAGGTCATCCCAAGTTAAAAAATTTAAATATTAATAGATATTTAAAGTCGTATTTAAATATGAAAACTGTTGATTTTAAATTGAATAAAATTTTGTCTAAATTTAAATTTGATAGATTAGATAACGTAATTAAGAGTTTATAAGAATGTACATATTAGGAATAGCTACAATGACTGATTCAAGTGCTGTCCTTTTAAAAGATAATGAAATTATTGGAGCTGTTGAAGAGGAGAGATTTACAAGAATTAAACATCAAAAAGGGATGCCAGTTAATGCAATCAAATATTTACTAGCAAAAGAAAAAATTAAAATTTCAGATATTGATATTTGTAGCGTGTACTGGAAACCATGGAATATAATGGGAAGAGCAAAATACTTATTCACTCAATTATTAAATATAAAATTATTTATAATTAAATTTATAAGATCTTTTCAAGTTTTTTTTGGGCAAAATAATTCAAGTTCAGGATGGTTTAATCTTTTTTTCTTAAAATATTTTTTTAAGAAAAATTTTAATTCAGTTCCTAGGAAAATAATTTTTTTTGATCATCATGAGTGTCATATTGCAAGTTCATTTTTTATTTCAGGTTTTAAAGAATGTGCATCTATAGTTATGGATGGCGCAGGAGAATATGCCTGCACTACACTATCTTATGTAAAAAATAACAAAATTGAAAATATAAAAAAATTTAATTTGCCACATTCTTTAGGGCACTTTTATTCATCAGTTACTGGCTTCCTCGGGTTTAAAATGCTTGAAGATGAATATAAAGTAATGGGATTAAGTTCTTATGGTGAGCCAACCTATGTAAACTGGATTGAAAAAAATATACTAATTAGCAATAACGAAAGTTATTATATTAATAATAATATTCTAGATTATCACAGTGCATTTAAAAATAAATTTAGTTCTTCTTTAATTAAAAAATTTGGGAGTCAGAGACAAAAAAATCAAAAAATTACTAAATTACATAAAGATATTGCAAATTCAGCACAAAAAGCTTTTGAAAATGTGTTAATTAAGTTGGCTAAATTTTTAAAAAATAAAACTAAGGCTAATAACTTAATTATTTCTGGTGGATGTGGCCTTAATTGCACAGCCAATGGCGTAATTTCAGATTTAAATATCTTTGATAAAGTATTTATACCTCCCGCTCCACATGATGCAGGGGCTGCATTAGGTTCTGCATTCATGGCTTTGAGTCAAAACACCAATATTAGTTTTATCAATAAAGTTAAATTTTCCCCTTATCTGGGTCCTTCTTATTCTAATAAAGAAATACATAAATGCTTAATTAGTAAATCTGTTAAATTTGTTCAAGTTGAAGATTTAAATAAATTTCTTAACATAGCTGTAGATGAAATAATTAAAGAAAAAGTAATATGTTGGTTTCAAGGAGCTTCAGAATTTGGCCCAAGAGCTTTAGGCAACAGATCTTTTTTGGCAGATCCAAGAGATGATAAAATAGTCAGTACAATGAATCAAAAGATAAAACAAAGAGAAGAGTTTAGACCTTTTGCTCCTTCAATTAAATCAGAGTCATATAATGATTATTTTATATCTAAATCAGCTAATGAATTTATGACTGTAATTACAAATGTTAAGCCTAATATAATTGATAAAATTCCTGCAGTTGTTCATATTGATAAAACTGCTAGACCTCAAGTTGTTTATAAAGATAATAATGAGATTTATTGGTCACTAATAAATGCATTTGAACAAAAAACAAATATACCTCTTTTATTAAATACTTCTTTTAATATACAAGAACCTATTGTAAATAGTCCTGATGAGGCTATAGATACATTTCTAAAGTCAAATGTAAAAAAGTTATTTATTAATAAATTTGTAGTTTATAAAGATGAGTTTTGATAATTATTTTAAAAAAATTGTAAAAGATCAAATTCTAATTATTATACTTTTATTTATCATCGGTTTTGCATCTATTTATTATGTAACGTCTATTTTTGCAGGACCTAATTTATATTATCAGTTAAAAATTAAAAATAAGCTTTTGGTTCACGAAACAAGAGACCTTGACAGACTATCTGCAAATATTCCAAAAGGAGCCAATTTTGATATAGTTAAAAAAATATTAAAACATATGCATGAAATTTATTACTATAATAAAGATAATAATACGATTGTAGAAAAATTATTTTATTCTGATGACAAACTCAAATTAAGAGAAGTTAGTGAAATAAAAAAATTAATTGTTGATTTTAAGTTTACTAGTGAATTAAGCAGTAATGAAATAGTGGAACATATTGATGATTATATTAATGAGTTAAATATGAATTTGCCAAAAGATTATCAGCAAGAGTCTATTATTGAATTATTTAATTCACAGTTAAATGAAATTTATAATCGTATATCTGATTTTTATTCAGAGCATAGATTAGTTTTAACTAATGCTAATATAAAAGATCCTGTAACAACAGAAAATCATATTGAATTTAATAAGGTTAAAGATATGACAGAAAAAATTTCAACTAATACCTTAATAGAGCTCCTAAAAAGTGACGATAGCTATAACTTTATTCAATCCCAAATTATTTTACAATACAATGCTTTGATCAAT
>MDTC01272473.1_pt1 | contig 11264 bp, 10 predicted proteins | sample 811181 | NCBI WGS metagenome assembly MDTC01 (sample SAMN05326644, study PRJNA326480) | marine metagenome | isolation source: seawater | place: Pacific Ocean: North | collected 2011 | reverse complement strand
GAAACAGGCATAGAAAGGGAACGATTAGTTTTCGAAGAAGACGCTCCAGCACCCCACGGGTTATCCATTAAAGACGGGGTACTCTGGTATTCAGACGCAATGATGGTTGGTGGAGGACACGACGACCCTATACGACATGGTCCTGAGATAGGGATAATTGAGCGATAAATAAAATTTTTTTTATATTACGAAAGGACAACTAAAATTGAAGGCTGCAATACTCATTGAACCTCATAAACCTGTTTTGGTTGAAGAAGTAGACCTTCAAGACCCAAAAGACGGAGAAGTTTTAGTCGATCTGGTTGGAGCAGGTATTTGCCACAGTGATTACCACTACGTTGACGGGCATATAAAACCGAGGAAATTGCCACTTGTAATGGGTCATGAGGGCTCTGGTATCGTAGAAAAAATCGGTCCAGGAGTTAAATCAATTAAACCCGGTGACAAGATAATTTTTTCGATGGATGCTATGTGTGGTTTTTGCCGAAATTGTACCAACGGTATTCCAACCCTTTGTGAAACATATGGACGCACTGTCACCATGCCAGATGGTACCAACAGATTCAGTAAAAACGGTGACCCGATATACCAGTCAAATGGCGTAGGGACCTACACAGAAAAAACGGTTGTCCCAGCCGATACAGTCGTTAAAGTATCCGACGATACGCCACTTGAAAAAGCTTGTCTCATAGGATGTGCGGTAATAACTGGAGTCGGTACCGTTGTTAATCGTGCGAAAGTTGAAAAAGGGTCATCCGTCGCGGTTTTTGGGTGCGGTGGAGTAGGACTCAATGTTATTCAAGGGTCCGTGTTTGCTTCATCATCCACAATTGTTGCGATTGACAATAACGAATTTAAACTTAAAAAAGCCAAAGAAATGGGTGCCACACACACTGTAAATTCAGCAAAAGAAGATCCCGTCCAAGCAATAACCGAAATAACAAAAGGCGGTGTTGATTACGCTTTTGAAGTGGTAGGATTTCCAGATATTTTAAGTCAGGCCTTTAAATCCACCCGCCCAGGCGGAACGGCCGTTATGGTTGGAGTTCAACCCCCGGATGCAAAAATATCAATAGACTGCACAGATTTACTAATGGACCGTGGACTGATCGGTGCCTATCACGGAACGGCACGGCCAAGAGTAGATTTTCAGTGGTTATTGGACTTGTATAAAACCGGTCGTTTAAATCTTGACGGTTTAATAACTAAATACAGGCCGTTGGAAGAGGTTAATGAAGCGTTCGAAGATATGAATAAAGGACTTGTAGCTAGGTCAATCCTAACATTTAAGTGAAACGCTAACCTCTAATTAGCGGAATATCAGCTGCGTAAATATCAGGATCAAACCGTAAGTCTATTATTTCAAATGTGTCACTTTTTAGAGCCTGGTCCAAAGCGGTTTTAAATTCCGAAATGTCATGCACCAACCGTCCTCTACCCCCAAAGCTTTCGGCTATTTTCACTAGATTCGGCTGATAAAGGTCTACCCCATCCCTAGATAATCCTTTTTGCTTCTGCTTTATTCGTATCATACCTAAAGTCCCGTCATTAAACACAATGATAATAGGTTTCGTTTTCATCCGGGCTATAGTTTCTAATTCAGATATTTTCATCATAAAACCTCCATCCCCAACAAAGGCTATAGATTTCTGATCAGGTAATTCCAGTGATGCCGAAATCACTGCTGGAATAGAAAATCCCATGGTATTAGCCCCGCTAGAATCAAAATAAGTTCTGTTTCCTCTTACTTTCCAGGCATATAATCCAACCCGTCCGTAAACGCCGGCTTCAGTGCAAAGAATCGTTTCATCTGGGCACAATTCTCTACACAGACCTATTACTGCTCCGGAATTAAATGTATTTGAATTAATACGTAAATTCCCCCGAACATTAGACCAGTATTCGCTCAAGAATTTCAAAGGCCAACGATTTTTATTAATTACCCCATCAGTTATTCCTTTTATTACTTCAGATACTTGACCATAAGTCGTAAAAATAGGTGGTGTAATTTTTTCGTTTTCCTCTATATAAATTGAATCGATTTCAATAAATGGTTGGTCATGTTGCCATCCCGACAACAATTCGGATCGATCTAAACCTACGCCAATAATTAAATCTGAACGGCTAATCATCCCAGCCTCAAAAGTATTCGTCGCATAAACTCCGGACACTATACCAGCATATAGTGGATGGTCTTCAGTGATTATTCCGCGAGCTTTTGACGTAACCATAAAAGCTATACCTGCTTTTTCAATTAAATCAACCAATAAATGACCCAAACTCTCCCTTACAGCCATAGGACCAATAACCAATAGGGGACGTTCAGAAGAATTTATAGTATCGACAATTTGAGTAACAGTCGATACATCAGAACTATCCGAGTCGCTACAATCATTTAGATCATCAGAAGTCCCCAAGTAATCTGAGGTCAATAGTGCATTTGGAATGTCGATATGATATGGACCGGGTCGCTCGGTTTTTGCGGTCAAAACAGCTTCAGTCAAACAGGATTTCGTTCTCGTTTCATCTAAAACGTTTGAACCTTTGCTGACTGAGTTAAATAATGACTGGTGATCAATTTTCTGAAGAGTCATAGATGGCGAAATTTTTGGACCATAACATTCGCTAAAAACTAGCAACGGATGCCTTTCAAGGTAGGCATAACTAGCACCAGATGCTAGATTAGCAGCTCCCGGTCCCATAATTGAAATACATGCTCCCAAAGATGAAGTTAATTCTCCAGAAACCACAGCCATAATCGCGGCAGAACTTTCTTGCTGAACCAACTCAAATGTTATGTGTTCTTTAGAGCATGCATCAATTAAATCAACTGAACTTCCACCACCTGGTATCCCGAAAATACGTTTTACTCCTTGAGACTTGAGTTCCGAAGAGAAAACATTTCCTACCGTTTTAGTCATTTTCGCTCTCCTTCGATTAGGTTTCTTTTATTAATTTGATCAAATTACGGTCAGTAAGTTTCAGGATCTTCATAATGTTGCTTATACTCCGTTTTATCCCGTTCATGACCTTTGCTATCAGGATTCAGGTCTTTACCTGCCCCATCCACTGGTTCGTAACCTAATTGATCTCTTGCTTTTTCTAACGAAAATATTGACCAATAGTTGTTACTCATAGCATAAACCGTTGTATACCTAATCGAATCGGGGGCATCAACCGCCTTGGCGTGTATTTGCGAAGTATCATTATGAGATAGCCATAGGGCTAGGGCTCCACCACCAAATCCCGGATCATCTGTCGAAATAGTAAAACCTATGCGTATATTAATCACCGACAATCCATGGTGGTCACTATAGTAGCTACCTAGTGACTCTCCATAGGCTTTTGAAGCTCCGTAATACCCTGAAGGCCTAATTCTTATATTTTCATCCAATAGAGGATAAGGACGAGAAACTTTTTCAAATTCACCATTCATAATGTGGCAATATGGTTCATCTAGATAGTTACCACCAACTGCGTGCTGAGAACTCCCAAACACGACGCGTTTAACTCCTGAAATTTTTGCTGCCTCAAAGACATTATACGTACCGATAAAATTGTTTCGGAGTGCTGATTCCCAATCCGCCGTGGCACTACGATCAGCCGCAAGATGCACAATAGTATGTTGGTCTCTAAATGCTGGAAGTAATGTCTCGATTTCAGCAATATTACCCTTGAAATTATGCTCTTCATCAATGCCCTTAGTGCCATATCTTGATAATGAAGATAGTTCATATCGATTTTCAAATTCTGTTCTAATGGCTGTTCCAACTACTCCGCTTAGGCCAGTAACAAGAACCCGTTTTTTTTCCGACATAAATAACCTCCATGTTGTAATTGCATGCGTTAATTAGACAGCTATACAAGAATATCAGTAATTTATATCATGTAATTAACTATGAAAATAGGATCTCGCAAATAAAACTGTTCAATATTTGGTTACTGCCGAAGACCAAGTTATCTTCAATGTGGTTTTTAGCCGAAAGACATAAGAGCAATGGCCAAGAAAACTGCTACCGAGGACAATAACTTAACTTTCAGTTCATTTTTGGAAAATTTTTCATAAACGAATTTTGCCATAAACCTAGCCCCTAATAAACTTAACAGAAAAACAAAAATCGGCCTTACCCCAAACATAGTGGCTACAAGACTAACTGGTCCAATGGATATGGCAAATGTAGTGAGCAAATGGCATATAAATGGCGTTATACCTTCCACAGAAATCAACAACACTGCCCTTTTTGGAAACTTAAGAAAATTAAATAAATCGTGTGCCGAATCTTTTCGCCCAAACACAAAAAACATCATGGTACAAAGTCCAATTCCGCGCAATGCAACTATGTGCAGGCTAATCAAATCCGTAGTAATTGATTTGATTACCAACTGTGAAATTCCAATTAACGCAGCACTAATGAATAAAAGGAAAAAAATGGGTCTAATAGTTGTTTTATCTTCAAAGCGACGCCTTCCGATAGATACTAAAATACCACCCGAAATCGCTATAATTACCGCTGCCCACTGAATGAAACTTAGCATTTCTCCAAAAAAAGGCCACGCAAGGAGTGCAACAAAAAGAGGACTTGTTTGCATAATAGGCATAACGCGAGTAGGGTCCTCCCGTTTTAACATCCAAAACATAATTATTAGAGCCACTCCCTGAATAATTCCAGTAAGTGTACCGCGGAAAAACACGCTCCAATCCACGAACCCAATGGGATAAACAAATAAGATTATTACCCCAATAATGCCTTGGCTTAAACCAACAAATAAATTAAAACTGGACAGATTTAATTTGTAATGCGAGAGTATGCGTTTATCAACCAGGGTGACTATGGAAAAAAGGAATGGGCTGAGTAACGCGGGTAGTATCCATTCAGTCACAAGGCACTATTACATACGTATTTAATGAAAATTTGTTGGGTGTAAAATTCACGGTAAGTCCATATTACTACCAGAAGGGTATTATTGATGGTTACACTTTAACGAATATAGCAATATTCATGCGCTCAAAATTTTTCAGCACCTACTGTTGTAAATTCCTTTGTAGATAGAGGTTAATAAATAATTGGTACCAAATTTTCATTACAAAACTATAGAAGAAATTTCTGGTTTATTATTGGCTGGAAAATTAAGCGTTGTCGATTTAGTGCAATCACAATTAGATCGTATCAATGAATTGGATATACATTTAAAGGCTTATGCCACAGTAATGCCCCACCAAGCTCTTAAGGATGCAAAAAAAGCTGACATTGAAATCTCAAATGGGAATTACCGAGGGTTTTTACATGGGATTCCCATCGCCGTTAAGGACCTTTGTTATACAGCAGGTGTTAGAACCATGGGTGGCTCTGCCGTTTTTTCTAATAACATTCCGACTTATGATTCAACTGTAGTGAGATTATTCCGCGAAGCGGGGGCAATAATAATCGGAAAATTAAACCTTACGGAAGGAGCCATGAGCTTTTACAATCCAAAATTTGACATACCTCAAAATCCGTGGAAACCAAGTCATTGGTCGGGAGCTTCCTCAAGTGGTTCTGGATGTGCAACTGCGTCTGGTATGGCTTTCGGAACAATAGGTACTGACACTGGGGGATCAATTCGTCATCCTTCGGCGGTTTGTGGGACTGTCGGACTCAAACCTACCTGGGGTAGGGTAAGCAGATTCGGTGTTATGGATTTAGCCCAATCTTTAGACCATGTTGGACCTTTAACACGGTCGTCCATAGACGCCGGAATTATATTACAGTCAATATCTGGATCAGACCCAAACGATAAAACCTCCTTACCTCATCCTGTCCCCAATATGCTTGCAACAGCTGACGCCGGGGTAAACGGTTTACGAATAGGTTACGATGAACATTACACAAACGAAGATATGGAAAAAACATTTGCTGAATCAATTTACCACGGGGTAAAAACAATGGAGAAATTAGGTGCCACCATTGTTCCAATAAAAATGCCTAAGAATTTAAGAACTTATATGGATGCATGGCAAATAATTTGTGCAACTGAAGCAGCTTCAAATCACGGTGACACCTTTCCATCAAAAGCGAATGAATATGGACCGTTTTTTAAACATTGGTTAGAAACTGGTAACAAGTACTCCGGAAAGGAATACGCCGAGGCAAACATAGAAAGGCAAAAATGTTCCGGGGAAATCAACCAATTTATGAAAAATATTGACGTGTTTGCATGCCCGTCCACGGCCAAAGCGGCCTACCCCGTAAACGATAGAGAACAATACGGACCCGTCAATACGAAAAGGGACCCATGGAATAGTCGGTTCACCGTTCCCACCAATTTTTGTGGACTACCTACAATATCATTGCCCTCGGGTTTAGATGGTAACGGCCTACCATTAAGCATACAATTTATAGGGCACTACCTTTCAGAACCAACACTAATACAAGTTGGAAATGCATTTGAAAAAGCAACGGATTTTCACGAATTACATCCACCGGTTTAGTCCTATTGTTCACCATACACAGTTTTTGGAAGCGAATTTTTCCAAATTCATTAAATAATTCCGATGCTGTCCGTCTTTTTCCCAAGCTTTGGCAAATCCCTTTTCGATAAGATTACCGTCAATACTGTCCCCATTTTCAGTATAAACGTATGCAAGTTTCCTATCATAACGGTCTTTTGCCCTAGGCCCATTTTCGATACGTATCCTATATCCAGCAAGACGTTCAGTTTCCGTTTTAGCCAACTGAAAACATTTTTCGTCAATTTCAGGTGTATCAACACCATACAATCTAATTGTTCCTAGGCTGGTGTCTATAGTGTCGCCATCAATCACGCGGAGCACATCAACTAGGTCACATTCTTTACATGTAAGCTTTTCTCGCTCATCTATTAAACCAATTGCAATTGAAGATGTTTCATTATTTGAACAAGAAAAAAATATGACGGAGATAATTAAAATCGTGACAATTTTTAACATAAATACCTAACTGTAAAAATAAATCGTGTTGGTAAGATTTGATAGTGGAGGCGACGGCGGGATTCGAACCCGCGAATAAAGGTTTTGCAGACCTTCGCCTTAGCCACTTGGCCACGTCGCCTTATATTTGTGGTGCCGAGGGTGGGACTCGAACCCACACGCCCTTACGAGCACTACGCCCTCAACGTAGCCTGTCTACCTGTTTCAGCACCCCGGCTCACCATTAACAAGCGTTTTGCCATTATTTGGCAGGAGCGGAGGGACTCGAACCCCCGACCGCCGGTTTTGGAAACCGGTGCTCTAGCCAACTGAGCTACGCTCCTATACTTTAATTCCATCATATTTCTTAAAAATATAAAGGGTTGCAAACACGCTTGAACATAAATACTATCTATTCAGCACAGCCATATCTATTTGCAACCCCTAAATTATTGAGGTTAATTAAGTGCAAATTCCGAAAAACCCTATAAGGCGTCTTCGTTCCTGTCTCCGGTTCGAACTCGTATAACCTCTCCAACTGACGATACAAAAATTTTCCCGTCACCAATATTACCGCTTCGTGCAGATTCAATTATAGCCTCAACCACCGAGTCCTTTTGGTCATCCTTAACAACCGTCACTAGTAAAGTTTTAGGCAAGGAAGACCTACTGGTGGTCGTAGCTCCGCGACCGGTGAAGACTTCCACACCTTGCTGTTGACCCTGTCCGGTAACATTAACGAAGTGGAACCCTTTGCACCCTATATCTTCAAGAGCTTGAACGACTTGATTGACTCGTTCCGGACGTATTATAGCTTCTATTTTGACCATATTTTTCTCCTTATGCTGGAGCTATGGGATCTAATTTAACACCCCATAGCTTTTCTGGTCCATTTGTTTTAGTTAATCTGCTCCATCATCTACGCTTGCTTGTTCTCCGTGTTGAGAAATATCAAGGCCAATATTTTCATCGGATTCACTAGCTCGCAAACCTAAGCCAGGAATTAGGTCAAGTATCTTTAGAATTACAAGCGTTACAATACCGGAATACACTAACGTAGCGGCAACCGCGTAAAATTGGATCAGAACCTGTTCCCAATTACCTTCTATCAGTCCAGCTGTTCCTCCGATTGCCTCAACTGCAAAAATTCCCGTTGCAATAGCGCCCCAAATTCCGCCTATACCGTGAACTGCAAAAACATCGAGGGCATCATCAAGTCCTGTGGAATTAATAAGGTCAACGGCAAAGAAACAAAGAACACCGGCCCCCAAACCTATAGCCAATGCCCCATATATTCCCACAAATCCGGCAGCAGGGGTTATCGCCACCAAACCAGCAACCGCTCCTGTTGCGACGCCTACAGCGCCCATTTTACCGTTCTTTATTTGGGATACTACCCCCCAAGTTAAAGCAGCTGTCGCGGCTGCTGTATTAGTAACAAGAAATGCACTAGAGGCAATACCATCCGCAGCCAATTGAGAGCCAGCATTAAAACCAAACCAACCGAACCATAGAATAGCTGCTCCAAGAACTACGTAAGGAACATTATTTGGTTGACGACCTGGATTTCGCCTTTTACCAAGAAGAAATGCGGCTGCTACAGCGGCAACACCTGCATTTATGTGTATAACTGTTCCGCCTGCAAAATCCAGCGCACCTAGATCACTCAACCATCCTCCACCCCATACCCAGTGACAAATAGGTGCATAAACCAGTGTAATCCATAAAAGTAGAAACACTAGGTATGTTGATATTTTAAACCTTTCCACAAGTGCACCTGTTATAAGTGCAGGAGTGATAATCGCAAACATCATCTGAAATGCAACAAATGCAAGGATAGAATACCCGTCATTTGCGTCAGTACTTATTCCGGACAAACCAAATTCGCTCAATCCACCAACCCATCTCTGTAATGGTCCTCCATCACTGAAAGAAAGTGTATATCCCCAAAGTACCCAAATTATGCTCACAACAGCTATCGACATAAAACTTAGCATGATTGTGTTTACGAGATTTTTTGCCCTAACTAGGCCGCCGTAAAAAAATGCAAGTCCGGGTGTCATCAAAAATACAAATGCCGACGCCACCAAAACCCATGCGGTATGTCCTGAATCCATAATTGTTATCCTCCTTAGTAATGTGCAAAAATGTTATATACCTACATCCTAATTAAAATATGTTTCGTAAATGTTGCAATAGTGTGTCAAAGCTATTAAATTTTTTAAGAGTTTACAATTTAACCTATGATAATCGATTCACATTGCCATTCTTGGTCTTATTGGCCATACCTGCCGGAACCACCATACCCAAAAACTCATGGTTCTGTGGAAACTCTCATTAACCGAATGGACTTGTCAGGGGTTAATAAAGCCACAATAGTTTGTGCGCAAATTTTTAGAAACAAAGAAAACAATGATTACGTTGCAAGTGCCGTAAAAAAATATCCCGATAGGTTGGATCAATTTGCCGATGTTGACTCATTTTGGTCGGAAACATACCACACCAAAGGTGCTGCTGGGCGCTTGGAATCTGCAATAAATAAATGGCCCATGAAAGCCTTTACTCACTATCTTGCACAGGCGGACAATGGGGATTGGATGAATTCTCAGGATGGTAGGGATTTTTTTAAATTAGCAGAAGAAGCAAAAATCATCGCTAGTATTGCCATGGGTCCCCACCACCAAAATGAGGTACGAAAAGTAGCCGAACGCCACCCTAAATTGAACATTCTTTGTCACCACATGTCCGGGTTGAAAGCTCATGGTAAAGATGCTAATAAAAACTTACAGAATGTTTTAGAATCGTCAAAATATCCAAACATTCATTTGAAACTTTCCGGGTTTCATTATGTCACCGATCAAAAAAAAGACTGGAATTTTCCTTACAAAGACACAAAATACATCTATGAAGAGTGTTATCAAGCATTTGGTACCAGAATGTGTTGGGGGTCGGACTTCCCTGTCGTTCGAAAATCAATGACATATAGACAATCTCTTGAAGCCTTCAGAACTTATTGTGATTTCGTTACCGATAATGACAAGAAAGAAATTTTAGGCGGAACTCTCAATAAAATTCTTAATTTATCTAGAAAAGTGGATAAGTGATCTAGTACCTTCAGGTCCTCACTCGTCTATAGGTCAAAAAAGGATAATCACGCTCTACGTTTCGTTTTGCCATAAGCCCAAAATATCATAAGTAACAAACCAATCCACGCCAGGTCAGATCTACCACCAGTAGTACAGGCTCCTTCGAGCTTTTTACTTTGAAGGTTATTTTCCAGTGCATCTTCCTCTATAGGAGACATAGAAACATCTGTACCTTCACTGTCCGGAGACAAAGTAAAAAGCTTATAACCCGGAGTAGGTTCTGCTGCAGGCAGGTCAGTTGTTTTGGGTTTGGGAGGAACATATGGTGGGGCGCCTATAGAATCTCTCCAGTCCGACTCGAGATTTTCCAAGTCAATCCCGTAAACTTCTTCCAACGATGAATCTATTCCCCGACCAGATTTTAACAATGACAATAGATTTGCCATATTATCGGTACCATATTTAGTAATCATGTAATCCACAACACTCCTAGCCTGACCATAGGCTACGAGAGTCAAATTAGCATCTCCAGGAAATCGATTCAAATGACTTAGAGGCAGAAGTCTGTTAGTGTCCATGGCCCATTCTAAAAACCTATTATAAGATATCGACTTATCCATATTACCGTATTCGGCTAAACCTTCATTCAACCATAATGGTACTTGACCGGACGACCCTGCCGCCCTACCTACTAAAATATGAGTTATCTCATGGGTAGCCGTACCTATATCTCGTCGACCAGCTAACACTAACACTACACTTTCAGAATAAAAGGCCTGTCCTTCGGTAATTAATTCACGACTAGTTGCCATACTCCGAGATTGTACTGCCCCAATCATTTCAGCGTTGTTATTATACAAAGTCATGGTTATTGGAGTTTCTATCTCAGCCCCTGTAATCGGACCCATAATTTCCAAACATTTGGTAACTGCATCACTCAGTCTCTCTGCCCTAGTTTTCATAGGTCCATGGAATAAAATAGTGACAGGGCCTGACGATAGTTCATTCCATTCATATCTAGAATCGTTGTATATAAAACTATTTGATTCTGTTTTCATCTCCAGACCAGATTCGGTGATTCCAATGAACCAATAATTAACGGTGGTACCAGGAGGCAAATAACGATCCCCAGAATTAGTCCTGTAAAAAAGTTCTCCAGTAATCTTTCCATTCAATTCTTTTAGGTCCATATAAGCATATTGGACAGTCGATTGGGGACCTGATTTAAAATAAATTTTTATTTCTTCCAATTT
>MDTC01099439.1_pt1 | contig 11266 bp, 8 predicted proteins | sample 811181 | NCBI WGS metagenome assembly MDTC01 (sample SAMN05326644, study PRJNA326480) | marine metagenome | isolation source: seawater | place: Pacific Ocean: North | collected 2011 | reverse complement strand
TAGACTAGCCAGGTCGGCCAGAATTTTGGATGGATAAACTTGATTCTTAGTAAGGTAGTGGCTTTATTCACGTCGTGAAAGCATCTTTGTAAGACCGCAGTTTAACGTCCCAGGACCAGAGCGCCAACATTGTGGTAGGGATCGATATGATATGATCACATTCGGAAACTTTGGAGCGGTGGATGAAATTACCCAAATTCGACAATGCACGGGTACTGACTGTTGGTGATGCCATGCTTGACCGATACTGGCATGGTGCAACCGATAGAATATCTGCTGAAGCCCCCATTCCAATTGTCGATATTGAAGAAATCGAAGATAGATTGGGCGGTGCTGCTAACGTTGCTCTGAATGTCTCTGCACTGGGTGCCAGTGTGAGCCTGGTGGGCGCCATTGGAGATGATGAGTCAGGCAGAATAATCAGGGCAAAGCTGGAATCCGCCGGGATAGAAGATCTTCTTGCGTGTTTTGATGATTATCAGACAATTACCAAATTCAGAATTGTCAGCCGGATGCAGCAACTCGTCAGGGCTGACTTTGAACGTATTGTTGAGATGAGTCCGGATCGCTTTTCTGAAGTGCTGACACGTAGTGTCGAGAGTAACGACGTCGTCATTTTGTCTGACTATGATAAGGGCGTTGTCAGCGATCCACAGAGTTTAATTAAAGCGATCAGGAAACAAAGTAAACCTGTGCTCATCGATCCGAAATTCAAGGATTTTTCTCACTACGCAGGGGCAACCCTGATTAAACCAAATCAGAAAGAATTTCGAGCTGCGGTCGGTACCTGGGAGAGTGAAGCTGAACTGGTGCAGAAATGTCAGACCTTGATGTCTAATATCGGCGTAGATTCGATGCTGATAACCCGGGGTACCGATGGCATGACGCTGGTGCAGAAGGGGCAACAGGAGGTGCATCTGCCAGCACGAAATCGAGAAGTTTATGACGTCAGTGGTGCGGGGGACACAGTCGTTGCAGTCCTGGCGACGGCTCTGGCCAGTGGTCAGACTTTACTGGATGCAGTTGGTTTGGCGAACATCGCGGCTGGTATCGTAGTCGGGCAACTAGGCACTGCGAGCGTCAGTGGGCCTGAGCTCAGAATCGAAGTTGGAAAGGAGATGGGACTTATACGAGGTGCCATGTCTGAAGAGCAGCTAAAAATTGCTGTCGAAGAAGCTAAAGATCGTGGAGAAAGAATCGTATTTACAAATGGTTGCTTTGATATTTTGCATGCCGGTCATGTTGACTACCTGGCAGAAGCTAGAAACGAGGGTGATCGACTCATTGTAGCGGTCAATGATGACGATAGTGTTACCCGGCTCAAGGGGGAAGGTCGACCGATCAACAGCATTGATCGTCGGATGACGATGCTGACTGGTCTGTCAGTGGTTGATTGGGTCGTTTCCTTTGCATCTGATACACCCGAAGATTTGTTGCATGCCCTTAAACCTGATGTGCTGGTCAAGGGTGGTGACTATACCATTGATGAAGTTGTTGGCGCTGATATCGTCGAGTCGTATGAGGGTACTGTGAAAGTGCTCAAGCTGGTTGACGAATTATCGACCTCTGCACTGGTGGCGAAGATTGAGGAACTGTAGAGATCTGAAAGAAGATCTACTCAGCGACTAGTCCAGTTACGTTTTCTTTTAAATGGTCCGGATTGATTGTTCCGACTATCACGCTGGTTACGCCGGGAAAATTAACAGCGAAGTTCAGTGCGGCGTTTGTATCGGTTGAATATCCACTAGCCAGTGCTTTCTTGATCACGACACCCTTGTTGTATTGTTGGCAAGCCTGGATCAAAGGCACCTGGCTCTGATCCTGTTCATTTAAAGTAATCATAAAAATATCAACATAATTCATAGCCAGCAGGCATTCGGTTTCGCTCTTTCCCGAATATCCAATCAGCTTTATCAATCCTTTGTCCTTCAGATTTTGGAGGGATTCAAGGACGTCCGTTTGGGTGATGACACGCTCATCATCGCCATCGGAGTGAACGAATACCAGATCCAGAACATCCGTCCTTAGGTTCTTCAGACTGGCCTCGATACTTGTTTGCGTTGCTGCTGCCGAGAAATCATAGTGCGACCTGCCGCTTTGGTAGTATTCCCCGACCTTGGTTGAAAGACACCAGTAGTCGCGGGAGTGAGCGAGCAACTTTCCGAGTTTTGTTTCACTGTCAGCATAAGCAGGGGCCGTGTCGATATAATTTATGCCCAGTTCACGGGCGAGATCAAGAAGCGCCTTGAGATCGTCGTCATCTGGAATGGCGAACGCTTCAGGATATTTAACGCCGGTATTTCGACCGAATTTGACACTGCCCAGCCCAATGGGCGAAACCAGGATGTCTGATTCACCTAGAGTTCGATAGTTGCGTTTACTGATCAAAAGCGACTTCCCATGGGGTTCTGCCGAGTGGGGCTGTAGGCAGTTGAGGTGGTGATCCAAATTCCCGGGCTGGTGCCAGGTTAATCTGTTCGAGGACGGTTTCGCCCAGCATTGGCGTGAGGGTCAGTTTTGTTGGCCAGCAGACCAAACAGTTGTTCTTCGCGGCTACAAAAGGGTGATCCGGTCGAGATTTGTTTTCCTGGGCGGGTTCCACTCGATCAATATCCAGAGTTGCCCACTCAGTACCCTCTAGATTAATCCAGGGTAAGAGGTCAGCTATTTCCCTTCTCGCCTTATCGATAAGCTCATTGGGAGATTTGCCAACGCCGTCCTCTGCCAGAGTCCCACCCAGATACCAAACGTTTTCGTTTTCGGACACCGGATGAGTCGTAAAGGTGACCCTGGGTTTATTGGCAGATTTCAGACTTATGGCATGTGCGTAGATTCTCGGTAACCTGCCCCTGAGCATGACCTGTTGAAGAGGACGCTTCTGCATAGTGACGTAGTTAAGTGGTGTGCCCTTCAGCAGAGCTTCGTTACCAGCACCTGCTGCAAAAATATAGCGCTCGGCAACAACCCGCTGCCCGGCTTCCAGCTGTAAACCGGTAACCTGACCTGAGTCTGTCAGGACCGCTGGATTCGACCGGAAAATCGATGAGGTATTTGATGCGATAAGAGCCTTCAACAGCATACGTGAATCAAGCACCATATCCTGTAATCGATATAGTGATCCTTTGAACTGAGTCGATTGAAAAACATCCGGATAGTCAGATGGGTTTAGGGCAGTGATCCGGGCCTGCAGAACGCGACTGGCAAAAAAGGTGGTTATTTTCGAACTCAAGGCACCATCAGAGAATAGATAGTAGTCATCGGAAAGCGTATTCAGACCAGTGAGATCAGGAGGGCCCTCACCCCTTAAACATGCCTGCCAGGTTTCCGGCATCCTGGCGATTGATTCTGATGAGGGGGAGGTAAATCCACCCAGGGCATATTTCAGGCCACCATGGATCATGCCTTGTGATGCGAGTGATTGAGCGCAACCAAGGGAATCTTTCTCAAATAGCCAGGTGTCGTAACCGGCAGCACGCAGAATGTTAAGCAACCAGAGTCCACATATGCCGCCACCTACGATTGCGATTTGGGTCTTGTGATTGCTCATAATTGTCTGAGAGAGAAGTAATCCATTGGGAGTTGACAAGTATATCAATATTGCTTTACTGGTTTGATAGTTGGAATCCTTATATGCTCGCATTTATTTTCTCCGGGTGAGGATGTTTCGGCGGATTTTCATGTTAGCGAGGCTTCTCTATAGTTTTGTCTTCTATTGCGTAACGCCGCTTGTCTTACTGCGTCTAGGATGGCGATCCTTTCGAGAGCCTGTTTACAGAGATACTTTGTCGCAACGGTTTGGATTTGTCGCCAGATCCACAGAAAGGCCGATCTGGGTGCATGCCGTGTCAGCAGGAGAAACCATTGCTGCGGTGCCCCTGGTTCGGCGCCTGATCAAGGATGGTCATGCGGTAATCGTGACCACCATGACCCCGACTGGCAGGGAGCGGGTAGTCAGTCTTCTGGGTAATGATGTCGAACATAGCTATGCCCCCTATGATTTACCCGATGCGGTGAATCGGTTTCTATCTTCTATAAGACCAAAGGCGCTGATAATCCTTGATACCGAGCTTTGGCCGAATATTATTCACTATACTCACGCCCGGGGAATTCCAGGTTTTCTCGTGAATGGCCGGCTCTCAGAGAAATCCGCACGGGGCTACGATTTAATTGCACCGATTAGTCGACCCATGCTGAACAAGTTAACCCGGGTGTGCGTTCAGTCAGAGTCTCAAGGGTATCGTTTCAGACAACTCGGTGTCTCAGAAAAGCAACTGGATGTAACAGGTAGCATCAAATTTGATTCGACGTTGCCAGATGACCTGCAGCTTCGCCGATCGGAGCTGACCAGGAAGTTTGTTGATAAGAAAGTCTCGCTAGCTGCAAGTACCCATGAAGGTGAGGAAACTGAAATTCTGGATGCATTTAAAGCAATTGCGGTCGAACCGACGAATCTGCTCGTTCTTGCACCAAGACATCCTCATCGGAGCGACAGGGTCTACGAGCTTTGTGTGGCAAAAGGAATGCGAGTGGTCAGGCACAGCGAGAACCGACCTTGCCTGCCTGAAACGCAAGTGTACCTGTTAGATACGATGGGTGAACTGGTGTATTTCTATAGCATTGCACATATCGCGATCGTGGGAGGCAGTTTGGTTGATGTGGGTGGACATAACCCAATGGAACCAGCAAGTCAGGGCGTTCCGATGATCATGGGCAGGTATCGACGCAATATTGATGATATTGCGGATCAGTTTATTCAGGCTGGTGCCATGGAGGTTGTCAGCGACCAAAAAGAACTTCTTGCTGTGTGGCAAGGAATGTTGGTGGACAAGCCAAAGCTGACTCATATGGCGGATGCTGCGTTAGTTGTAATGAATGCTAATCGAGGTGCGCTGGACCGGGTTGAAAAAGTGATTCTTGCCATAATTGATGGATAGGATCCTATTCCTGTGTACCGGGAATTCCTGTCGTTCTCAAATGGCTGAAGGCTTCGGAAAACAGATTCTTGACTCACACCAGATAGAATCTGCCGGTATTGCAGCACGCGGACTCAATCCAAAAGCGATAACTGTTATGTTGGAGTCCGGGATAGATATATCGAGACAGACTTCAGATGTTATTGACGAAAAGCCGCTCAAGCTGATTAGTCTAGTAGCCACAGTGTGTGACGATGCTGAGGACATTTGCCCGGTGCTACCTGTCCGCCTGCAGAAAAATCCACTGGTCGATAAGCGATCCAGCGAAACTGATTGGCACTGAGGATGAAATAATGCGTGGATTTCGAAAAGTCAGAGATGAATTACGATCACATATTCTTGCTTTGCGGACCGAGTTGTACTAGGGCTTTGGGCGGTTCGAGTGAGAATAAATAAATGACAAAGTGACTCAATGTGATAGGCTTGTTTTAGGTGTTGACAGACAATGGGATCGATGAAAAAGAAGCGACGCTATGTACCAGATCTGGTAGCAGACATGGCTGAATGTGATGCAAATTACATTCGCTTAAATCGTTTGTTTCCACATATGGACAAAGAAGACTACCTTGAATTTGGTGTTGACTCGGCTAGCAGGGCAACCGTTCAGGGCACAACGGTCGATGGTGCAGTTGTAACCATGAAAATTGAGCAACGTTGTCCCTATACGACGATGCTGACCGTCATCGTTACGAATGAAGAAGATAAGCCCTGGGTAAAATGGCCAACACTTGAGGTGCGAGTTTATCATGATATTAAATCAGCCGAGGTGAAGAGTTTTGAACGTCATCGAAATCTGAAGTTTCGATACCCGACACCCAATGAGAACATGTTTCAACCTGACGAGAAATCGCAGATAAACAAATATTTTGGTGAATTGCTGAAGTTTTGTTACGAATATGGTCATAGTCTTGAGGCAGTCACGCTCAAGTAAATAGAGGCTGATCCCTCAACATCCTCCGATCCCGGTCAGCACCATTCGTAAATCAGAAATAAATTCTCGAGAATTTCTGTGCATCTGGGGTTATAATTATTCTAATCACTGCGGTCTCCATTCAGGTGCTGCGTAACTACAAACCTCTTGTAGAACAGACTAGTTGTTGAACTGGAAAATTGAGGTGAGATCACCTTACATTGCTGCAGCTTTGAGCCGGTATACTGGTGTCTTGAGCTGCTTTGAGCGACCATTGAAATTCGATGGAGCTTCTCTACCCCCCAAAATAAAGTACACACTCATTCATCATTTGTCAGTAGGTAGATATGCCCGTTAAGAGTTATAGAGCTGATTCCATCGAGGTTCTGAAAGGATTGGATCCGGTCAAAAAACGACCGGGTATGTATACAGATACGACTCGACCGAATCACCTTGTACAAGAGGTTGTTGACAATGCTGTTGATGAAGCTCTCGAAGGATTTGCAACTGAAATAAAGGTAACACTTCGTAAAGACGGGTCCATGTCGGTTAACGATAACGGGCGCGGCATGCCGGTGGATATTCACAAAAAAGAGAAACTATCCGGTGTTGAGTTAATCCTGACTCGATTGCACTCGGGTGCCAAGTTCAATACGGATAATTATAAGTTTTCAGGTGGACTGCATGGCGTCGGCGTTTCTGTCGTTAATGCCCTGTCGACGCAGTTTGAGGTGTTCATTAAGCGTGATGGCAAGCTTCATCATATGGCGTTTAAGGATGGGAAAAAGGCGAAAAACCTCACAGTCAAAGATAATGTGGGAAAGAGAAATACTGGAACTCTGGTCAATTTCAAACCTGACCCCAAGTACTTCGATTCACCGAAGTTTTCGGTTTCTCGTCTGAAACACCTGCTGAAGGCCAAGGCGGTTCTGTGCCCCGGGCTTAAAGTCCTGTTTACGGATGAGACTGCCACGAAGAAGGAGGAGCGGATACATGAATGGCTCTATGAAAAGGGATTAAAAGATTACCTAGGTGTTGAACTTGCCGGTTTTGAGCTTTTACCAGAAGAGCCGTTTATTGGTTCCATATCCGGAAACGATGAAGCCGTGGACTGGGCAGTGCAATGGTTACCCGAAGGTGGTGATCTTGTCACTGAGAGTTACGTTAATCTGATTCCAACCTCGCAGGGTGGTACACATGTCAACGGGTTACGAAGTGGGCTTCTTGAAGCGTTGCGAGAGTACTGTGAGTTTCGAAATCTGATCCCTCGTGGCATCAAAATTTCAGCTGATGATATCTGGGATCGTTGCAGCTACGTGCTGTCTGCGAAGCTACTGGAGCCCCAGTTTTCAGGGCAGACCAAAGAACGTCTGAATTCTCGCCAGGCGGTTACGTTCATTTCGGGTGTCGTAAAAGACGGATTCAGCTTATGGCTGAATCAGCATGTAGATGAAGCTGACGCCCTGGCGGAACTTGCCATTAGTAATGCTCAGGCAAGATTAAGGGCTGGTAAAAAGGTGGTTCGCAAGAAAGTCACTGCGGGTCCGGCCTTGCCAGGGAAACTAGCTGACTGCTCGTGCCAGGATGCAATGCAGGGAGAATTATTCCTGGTTGAAGGAGATTCGGCGGGTGGTTCCGCCAAACAGGCGCGGGATCGAACGACCCAGGCGATCATGCCGTTGCGAGGTAAGATCCTGAACACCTGGGAGGTGGATTCTAGCGAAATCCTGGCGTCCCAGGAAGTCCATGACATCTCAGTGGCACTCGGAATTGATCCAGGTTCATCAGATCTTTCCGGTTTGAGATATGGCAAGGTCTGTATCCTGGCCGATGCTGATAGTGATGGACTGCATATTGCTTCACTATTGATCGCTCTGTTTGTTAAGCATTTCCCTGCACTTGTTGTTAATGGCCATGTGTTTGTGGCCATGCCGCCGCTGTATCGCATCGATGTGGGCAAAGAGGTGTTTTACGCACTGGATGAATCGGAACTCCAGGGTTATCTAGATCTTATTAGTGCGGAAAAGAAGAAAGGCAAGGTGACGGTGCAGCGCTTTAAAGGTCTGGGTGAGATGAATCCATTGCAACTACGCGAAACTTCGATGGCGGAAGATACCCGGCGGCTGGTCCGCCTAATGATTGACTCAGAGAAAAAATCCAACGAATTGCTGGATATGTTGCTGGCGAAAAAGCGTAGTGGGGATCGGAAGAACTGGTTAGAGAAGAACGGTGACCAAGCAGAAATCATTTAGAAAAGATATTAACGTGTTAGCCAAATTTGGACAGACCTGATGAGTGAATCATTCGATTCAGATGAAATAGAAACAATTTCCCTGAGACAGTTTACAGAGGATGCGTACCTTAATTACGCCATGTATGTGATTAATGACCGTGCCCTGCCGTATATCGGTGATGGTTTAAAGCCGGTACAGCGCAGAATCATCTATGCAATGTCTGAATTGCGACTTGGGGCTGATGCAAAATACGCAAAGTCAGCACGTACTGTAGGCGATGTCATTGGTAAGTTTCATCCCCATGGTGATACGGCCAGTTACGAAGCGATGGTATTAATGGCTCAACCCTTCACCTACCGGTATCCACTGGTTGACGGCCAGGGGAATTGGGGGGCACCGGATGATCCAAAATCATACGCGGCCATGCGGTATACCGAATCCAAGTTAACGAAGTACGCAGAGTTACTGCTCGGGGAACTGGGGCAAGGCACGGTTGAGTGGGCGGCCAATTTTGATGGTACGCGGGAAGAGCCTGTCAATTTGCCAGCGAGGTTACCCAACATATTGCTAAACGGTGGTAGTGGCATTGCCGTAGGTATGGCGACAGATATTCCACCCCACAACCTGAACGAGGTGGCCAGTGCCTGCATTCGAATGCTGGATAAACCCAGATCGAAGGTGAAGGATTTGTTGGAGCACATAAAAGGTCCCGACTTTCCCACACAGGCTGAAATAATTTCCAGCCAGAAAGATATCCATCAGATCTATGAAACTGGCAAAGGCTCAGTAAAAACCAGGGCAGTCTATTCAGTGGAGAGCGGTGACATCGTCATCAACGCTTTACCCTACCAGGTATCCGGGACCAAGATCCTGGAGCAGATTGCGGCCCAGATGCAGGCGAAAAAGCTGCCCATGGTGATGGATTTGCGTGACGAATCAGATCATGAAAATCCGATCAGGATCGTTGTCGTGCCAAGATCCAATCGGGTCGATGCGGTAGCGCTGATGGGCCATCTGTTTGCGTCGACTGATCTTGAACGGAGTCATCGCGTCAACTTCAATATGATCGGGATTGATGGCAGACCAAGAGTCAAGCCCTTGAATGAACTGCTCAGTGAGTGGTTGTCATTTCGCAGCAATACGGTTCTAGAGCGACTCAAATACAGATTGCAGAAAATTCTGGATCGTTTGCATATTTTAAACGGCTTGATGATCGCCTATCTGAATATTGATGCAGTGATCAAAATTATTCGAACCAAAGACAAGCCCAAAGAGGAACTCATCGAGAAGTACAAGCTAAGTGAGATTCAGGCGGATGCCATCCTTGATCTGCGCTTGCGACAACTGGCCAAGCTGGAAGAAATAAAAATCAAGGGTGAGCAGGACGAATTATCAGCTGAAAGAACAGAACTTGAAAAAATAATTAAGTCGAAGGCGAGGTTAAAGACACTGCTTAAGAAAGAAATTCTGGCCGACGCTGAACTCTACGGAGATAAAAGGATGTCACCGGTTGTGCAGCGTGAAGAAGCACAGGCATTCAGCGAAAAGGATCTGATTTCCAATGAGCCAATTACGGTGGTGTTGTCTGAAAAAGGCTGGATTCGGGCTGCAAAAGGAAATGATGTTGACGCGGTTGATCTCAGTTACCGAGCTGGTGATTCCTTTCTGGAGGCGCTGCCGGCCAAATCAAATCAGGATGTGGTGTTTCTTGATTCAACTGGTCGAGCCTATTCTATCCCCTGTCATACACTGCCGTCGGCAAGAGGTCAGGGAGAACCACTGACAGGCAGGATCAATCCACCGAGTGGTGCGTTCTTCACTGGTCTTGTTACTGGAGAAAAAGAAGATCAGTATCTTGTCGCCAGTGATGCCGGTTATGGATTTGTTGCCAGTGTTGGAGACATGATATCCAAAAACAAGGCTGGAAAATCTTTGCTTACGGTTCCGAAAGGAGGGGTGGTGGTACAGCCAGCACTGATTTCTGAAATCAAACATGAATTCGTGGCTGCTTTTAGTAATGAGGGCCGGCTGCTGATCTTCCCAGTAGCTGATATGCCGGTTTTAGGTCGAGGCAAAGGTGTCAAGATCATGAATATTCCGAAGGCAAGGGTGGTTGATCGTGTCGAGATCATGGGCTTTATCCTTGTTTTCTCGGAAGTTGATACTATTTTGATTCACTCAGGGAAACGCCATCTCAAGCTAAAGATTGATGATCTCGAACACTATCGCGGTGAACGAGCCCGTCGAGGGTTGAAACTGCCGCGAGGTTTTCAAAAAGTGGATGCGGTTTCCATTGAAAGGCAAAACTAAAACTGTTTTGCGTGACCATCGATAAGGGTCTGGTTGCTCAGACTCTCGATGAAAAAAACTTCACCATCCGGTGCCATAGAGCTGTGAAAAGGCTGTAACTTGTACTGGTCTGAAGCTGACATAATCTCCTGGACCGGGCGGCTGGCTATCAGTTGGTTTTTACTGATGGAGGCCAGATAACTGGCATGTTTGCGTGCTTGTTCAAAGTCAGTGGCAACGTCTCGATCAATTACCTGATGCATGCCTGCCTTAATCGTAATGGGCGTTTCACTCTGCCTGAAAATTGCGAGAATCAGCAATCCTGAGCAGGCTGCTTTGAACAGCTGATCGGAAGAATCGAAACAGACGACAATATCATCTCCTATAAATTCGATATCACCCCCATACAGCGCCAGTGCCTGTTCTATTCTGTCATAGTGTGCAGCAAGAAGGCGAGTTGGACGTACTTTTACTACCAGGATTGTTGTCGATGATGTTTCGATCACATTAAACGACGGATTTCCTTCCTGAATATCATCCATAACGTCAGTCGTTTTGGGTGGTTGCATGATCCATAGATAGACAAGATCGCTGTACAGCCATCCGATAAGCATCAGAACTAGCACCAAAACGCCGTGCAGAGCCAGGGACATTCTCAGAGCTTCATAGATCTGAGTCTGAATAACCTGCTGGTCGAATCCAACCTGTACATAACCGGCGATCGAGTCTTGAAACGTGACTTGTTGTGTGAAGATTTTCGAATTACTAATTTTTTTTCCGGCTTGTGCCTGAAGTTCATCCCTGGTGTCGTAGACCGAGGCGAAACCAAACGATTGTTCCTTGAGCAGCTCCGTCAAAAG
>MDTC01054985.1_pt1 | contig 11266 bp, 9 predicted proteins | sample 811181 | NCBI WGS metagenome assembly MDTC01 (sample SAMN05326644, study PRJNA326480) | marine metagenome | isolation source: seawater | place: Pacific Ocean: North | collected 2011 | reverse complement strand
CCTCCTTTGCCTCCTCCTTCGCCTCCTCCTTTGCCTCCTCCTTTGCCTCCTCCTTCGCCGCCGCCGCCGCCATCGCCGCCGAGTCCTCCTCCTTCGCCTCCTCCTTCGCCTCCGCCATACCCGCCACCACCGTCTCCGCCGCCAGCGACGTACTCGTTCAGCACAAACACGACTTTTACCGGGTACGATTGCGATGAGTTTGAGGAAAAACAAGCGGCTTTCAAGAAGGCGTTGGCGGAAATGTTGAACATTTCTCCGGGTGCAATTACGTACGATAAGTGCGTAGACGTCTCGGGCAGCGGAACAAAGCGAAGAAAGCTCGCTGGTACCACGAACAGGATTAAGATCTCGTACAGCGTCGCCGCTTTGGACGAAAGCGACGCGGAATACTTACAAAATACGTTGACTGATTACGTCCCCTCGGCGTGGAGAGGCGCATTTGAAAGAGAAGGTTTGATCATTTCTGACGTCTCAGAGAGTGTTAAGGGAGATATTGTGGTCGCCGCACCGCCTCCACCACCATCGCCTCCGCCTCCACCACCATCGCCCCCGCCACCGAGACCGCCACCGTCGTCGCCGCCGCCTCCCCCGCCTCCCCCCCCGCCGTTCCCGAAACCGCCACCATACAGCGAAGATCTCGTACGTTTAACGGCGCGCATTGATGCGGCCCCGTTGGTGAACGAAAAGCACGAGTTCAACTCAACCACGTGGGAGTATGGAGGTACTAAAGTCGTTCGAGAGACGGAACGCGCTTGGTATATCTTTGAAGGCAACGGAAAGCCCGGCGTAGCAGTTGTTCGCGTGACTTTGAATAAGTTGGACGCGTCTTTTGGACCGGAAAACTCGGAAAGTTCGTCGTTGATTATTGCGGAAGGATGCGAGGCTGGTGCTCCCGTGCGTGTTGTTGAAGATCCTGCGATTACGTACGCGACGGGGTTACATAAATTCGACGTCGAGTTGACGTGCGCAGGCGGAACGAGAGTTGTCAACTTAGATTGGGAAAAGTTGGTCGATAAACGAGGTCGTCCTTCAACGACGCAAGGTGATGGTCTCAAGCTCACGTATGATATCCTCCCGCCGACGCCAACGATTACGAGTCCGAACCGCGGCTTCTCCACGCAGACGTACGTCGGTTTTCTCGTCGATTTTGGTGAGAGAGTTCGATTGACTCCGGGGAATCTTTTGGCAGCCATGAATTTCACGAACTGCTGGGCAAAGGACGTTTTGTACGACGCTTCCGTCGGTAAAGTGTACGTGAGATGCTGGGCGAACACGAACAAAGTGTGTGCGGTTGGAACCTACCCGTATTCTACGAGAGACATCTCCGGGAACTGGAACGGCGACGGCGTATCCCTCGACGTGTTGCAATACACGGCCTCGGGTACGGTTACCAATGCTGCTCACATATCAACGTTCGGTTTAGCCTTTGGATCGCTGTTATCGATCGCTTCGTTGACACCTTTGCCTGGAGGAGGTCCTATTGTCGTCGATACGCTTTCGATTTTGCCGTTGATTGCGTTTTTTCAGCAATTGGCCTTCACGTCTATGCTCTCTGTGCCCCGAATGCCGGCGCAATACGCCGTTTCTATGGGCAGATTAATGTTTTTGAACATGGCTCTCCCAGCGCCGGAAGTTTCAAAACCAGAGTACCACGACTCAACGTACCAAACGGAATTGTTTGGCGTGAAGAGAGGCATGGATTTGGACGAGGATGAGACGTTCGCGGAACTCACCGAGGCAACGTACACAGCGGCTGCAAAGGGAAGTCGACGTAAGTTGCTCCAAGATACAACGGAAGAGTGGAACACGATTCCGGTTCAAGACGAGCTTGCAATTATCGACGCTGCAGTTGGCGTTTACGACGAAGAAGGTTGGGATTACTTTGTTGAAGTGGCGTTTTGGTCGGCTGTCTTTTGCTCGTTGGCAATCTTTGGGCACCTCATGGGCATCATCGTGTGTTTGCGAAAGCTCTGGGTCATTCCGGCATTCATGACGATTCCGGCGATTGAGTTACTCGCGCTTTTAATCGTTGGTCCGGGCGTCACGAGAGCATTGATGGTTGTTATGGTAAATCAAACCGACGCCGGCTACGCGGTTGGCATGTGTGGTATGGGATTTGCGTTTTTCTTTATTGTGTGTCCGCTCGCGTACATCATCTTCCGAGCAACGCCACCACACCCAAAATCAGTTCGTGAACGCGGAGATTGGTGGGGATTTAGCCCGCTCATGCAAGGATTGAAGTCGAACACTGGTCGATTCAAATCGTGGGACGTGGAACTCGAAGGCGCGACGTTCAGGAACAGGACGCTTTCTCCGTACTGGTACGCATACGCCATCTTCCTTTCATACGCGAAGTTATTCTTCTCCGCTGCTATTTACGGCATGTACACAGAAGATGCAGAGGCGACGTATCAGGCCAAGGTGTTGTTCTGCCTCGACTTTATGCACTTGGCGTACGTCGCGATTATTCGACCATACGCGTTGTTTGTGCAAAACATCGCGTGGATCATCATAGAGTTCTGTCTTTTAATTGTCCACGGCTGCGCGCTTGGTCTGACTGGTGAAGTCGAGAGCGACTACGCGGAAAACCTTGGTTATGGTATGATTGCGTTCGCTGCGTTCGGGGCGGTAGGTTACTCTGTCTGTTTTCTGTACTCGTGGCACAAGGACATCAAGGACTTCAACGAGGAGCTTGGTGACGAATTCATCGAACCGAAGAAAGGTGTCCTCGGTCAAATTAAGAGTTTCAAAGATAATACCGTCAGTATGTTGGGTATCGGGAAGAAACACGCGCAGAGCGAGGACACGGAGGTCCAGCAACTCAAGAGAACGAATACGTTGTCGCGCATGGCGAGTCGCACGACGTCGCTTAACAGAACGCCGACGATAAGTAAGAAAGCCGTTCGCAAGCAGACGAGAAAAACGATGAGATGGACCGTCTACATGACCATTCTCGTCGTTTCTATCATGGCGGGTGTGTACGCGGCGGTGTATTACGCTACAGGATACGCGAACTCTACGCCATCGACGGTTGGTGAGTTGTCCTCTAAGATTGTTGCCTCCGTTCGCGTAGACGGGTACACCAAGGATACGTTTGTAAACGACGACTTTTTGGACGGTTTGGCGCTCTATTTGGACGTAAACCCGAAAGCTGTTGGTATCGACGACATCGAAAACACTCCTCTCGACGAAGCTCGTCGACGCAGAGCACTTTTGGGTCAAACGGAAGACAACAACTTTTTGTCTGTGAGCACAAGAAGTTTGCTCATCGCGAGTTACGGTTCCGTCGACGTCGATTTTTATGTTCTGTCGGATGCGGAGTACATTCAGAGTCTCATCGACAAAATCAACGCGCTCGGTTATGACACTGTAGAGGGAACAACAGCGAAGAGCTCGTTCATTACATCACTCCAACAAGCAGGCTTTGCAGAAACGTACAGTGTCATCTTGACGAGAGAGGCGTACCAGTTGATGCCTCCGCCGCCGTACTCAGCACCGGCGCCGCCGCCAGGGTCTCCTCCTCCGCCGGCCCCCTCTCCTCCTCCCCCGTCACCTCCGTCTCCGCCACCGTCTCCCCCGTCTCCTCCTCCCCCGTCACCTCCGTCCCCGCCGCCACCGCCTTCGCCACCGCCCTCGCCGCCGCCGCCTCCAATCACGCAGCTTGTTGGGGGTACAGTCGATCTGATTGATAACTCAATTTGCCATAAAAATCACAACATCAGTAGAATTTATGTCGTTGACGATGATTACGAGCCCGGCTACGGGCCAAATAAGACGGTCGATTGCATCTTTGGGGACGGGGCGGCAGAAAACGGCGGTTGGAAGACTAAAAGGTTAGAGGCTACAGAATACCCGGCATTTAACGATGGGACAAGACCAGGCGATTCGGCAGAAATCGTGTATGAGTTTGCCTCGGCTTTGTGGGTGAACAAAGTCGATGCCTACGGCTCTAATGAAACGGCCGCAAAGTCGAAGAGTGCGATCTTGTATGTGGGCAATGCTGATGGTGACGTTTCTTCAACCGAGCCGTGCGCCGACGTCACCAGCTGGACTCAAGTTGGCGACGAGTTGTTTTTCGCGCCTGATGGTAACACACAGGTTTTGTTTGATCGCGATCACAAAGTATCGTGGTATCCGGAGAGGTCTGGTGTGTGTTGGAAGATAAAAGTGACCGGATTCCCGAGCTCACCCGAAATTTGTGGGTGTAAAAACGGTCTGAACGCGACTGCTACGTGCGAACAAACGTGCTACAAACAATCGCAAACCGGTTTGGACGAGATCAACTTTGAGAACTGGGATTGGTTAGGTATTGCCGGTCCAGGTAACCAATCGAGTTCACCTGAGAAGGGCTCGGATCCAAATAAGCAACCGTATGACCCAGACAAAGGACAACGTCGATAGAAAGGTAGTCGAGAGAAATGTGATTTGAATAGAGAGCGAGCGAGAGCGAGAGTGAGAGAGTTAATTAAGTGAAAACGATAGTGTAAAACACAATTTTAAAAGCTGTTTATATTGTTAAAGATTTGCGCCGTACCCGAACGCGTTTCTGATTCGAGCGAATATGAGGTTCTTCCATCCATTTTCTGTGACTTCCATAACGTTTTCGTTTCCGTGCGCGTCGGCTTCTGGCACATTCGTTTGGACCAACTCTAAAACTACGTTCCCAGCATCTGGTTCTTTCAGGACCATTGTCACCGTCGAATAATGTCCAGCTTCCCACGAGTTGAACCGCCACTTTTGTACTATTCGTTCGCCATCTATAAACTCAATCGTTTCGCCGCAAACACTTCCATCGAACATGTCAAATTTACCCACGCCTTTCTGTCCCGTACATTTCGTTCGCGTGAAATGCATCACGCGTCTGGGATCTAACAACGCCTCGCACACGTCCGTCGCTCGGCATAAAAACGTTTCTTTCAATTTAATCGTGTGAAATTTTGTCGACAACGGCGTGCTTTTATATTCGTGTTCTATCTTGGCCGCGGCGGCGCTTTGTTTCGGTCGCCGCGTCTCGTCTTTCTTCGCCTCCTCTTCCGTCTTCTTCTTCGTGCTGTTCTCTTCTGCTTCTCTTTTCATCGCTGGCGTGCCTCTCGCCATCTCGTCCTCCCATTCTTTCACCACCTCTTGCACTTTCTTTCTCAGGTCGCCGCTTTCGCACGCCTTCTTCGCCTCCTTGGCTTTTTCGCTCTCGTCTTTTTGATTGAACTTTACCTCCGTCCGTTCGCCTTTATTTTCATCGCTCACGTACGGGAGCACCATCGTCCCTACTTTCTCTCCCTCGCACTCGTACTCGACCGAGATTTCCAGTTCGTATCCCGCTATGATTTTCCCTTTCCTCTGGTTCAGATACGCTTCGCCCGTCACCTTCACGGGGCTCACCAATCTCACTCTCGACGCTTTTTTCTCGACGCCTTTTTCCATCGTCGTCGTCTCGTCAAAGCCCACCAACTTCCGCTCGAAAAAAAGCCTCGACCACTCCGCGCAGTCCTTCTCGACCCAGTGCCAGCCGTGCACGTTCGCGCCGTCGTCGCGCTCGGAGACGATCCATCGCGCGTCGCCTTCCCCCAGTTTCGCCATTTCTTTTATTCAGTAATGATGACACTATACTAATGAATCGAATCAATCGCCTTTTCCTTTTCCTTTTCTTCTTCTTCTTCTTCTTTTTTTATTTTCCAAACCCTAAACAATACAAAAGGAAAAAAAGACTTTTTGAGACCTTTCTCTTTTAGAAGAAGGTGGATAAAATTGGAAAGAAGAGACACCACCGGACAAAAGAGCTCTCGAACACACAAAAGCCTTTTTTGTCTCTCTCGAAGAAACCGGTCGTCGTCGTCGTCATGCTCGCGCGCGACGTCTCCTCTGCGTTGTTGTTGTCGTCGTCGTCGTCGTCGTTGTCTTCCACGAGGAAGGCGCCGATGTTGAGATGTCAGAGTCAAAATGCGCCGAAAAAGAAGACGTGGGACGATTCGACCACCTTTACGGCGAGGGCATTCCGTCCTTTTTGCGCGACGACGACGACGACTTCGACGCGTCTGGGAGGAGGAGGAGGAGGAGGACGACGACGACGAGTGGGTGATCGAGCGAAAGAAGATGTCGCCCCGGGGGTGGTTGTTTTCGCGTCTCGATTTTGGGACAGCGACAGCGGGCGACAAAGACGCGCGACGACGAGGTCGCCGATGCCAGACGCCGACGAGGAGGAAGGGTCGGTTCTGGATTTACCGGAAGAGTACGTGCGCGCGGTGCCGTCGAGACGACCGGACATCTTTCCAGACTTGAAGGAGATTAAACAGCCGATGCCAAACCCTCTTCCGGGAGATCCGGAGATGCCGGACGAGGAGGAAGAGGAGCAGGAAAGGAAAGAAAATCCAGGAGAACCAGGGGAAGACGAGGAAGAAGACGAAAACGGAGAAAAAATTTCGAAGAAAGAAAAGAAGAGACGAGAGAAGGAGGAAGAGAACGAGGAGTAAAACGAAAGACAGAAGAAGCCCGACGAGGTGTAATTCTATCCTCTCGGTATGTTGTAACGAGATACGCGCGTACTTTAATAACGTTTTACGACGTGTAATTCTATTCTCTCGTACGTTGTACGAGATACCCGCATACTTTACCAACGTTTTACGACGCACCTTTTTCTTCTAGTGATGATGCCTACCACGGTATTCTACTACTAATCATGTTATCTGATGTCGCGCAACGAAAGGTTAATTCGAGTTCTTCTGGCAAAGTCGAGTAGGAATTCATCGTCGTTGTCCTCGTCTTGTTCTTTAAACGTGCGCTCGAGCGTTCCCGGGAATCGAAAGGACGAAGAAGGTAACTCTTCGCCATCGCTAAAGACTCTGGGAACGCCGTGAAACATCGTCCGAGATTTGCCACTGAGCACTATCGCGTCGCCACTGCGAACGATTAAAGCAGTCACCGGTTCCAACGTTTTTGATTGTTGTCCGAGAAGAAAAAGGGCTGGCAAACCGAGCGAAAGCGAGGCGATTGGTTTACTCAAGTTCATCTCCGCGTCGTCCACGTGACCGTTCAAAGTGTCTCCGGGAGCGTAAAAATTCGCCAATCCAACTTGTCCGTCGAAGAAAGTATCACCTCCTTTTTCTCCAACTAAAACTTCTTTCCCGAACACAATCTCGAGCGTTTTCACGCACGCTTGCTTAATCCTCTCGTCCACCTTTGGCGCTTGCTCTTCCTCGTACACTCTCTTCGTCCAATCAAACGGTGCTCCCACAGTTGCCCACCGTAACTTTCTCAACAAATGCCTTGCTGCTTTAGATTCCATCCCATCTCCTCGTTTTGGAGCTTTCTTTAACTGAACCCACTCATTTTCCTCTTCGTTCAAATACAAATCCTCTCTCGCCGCTCGATACAAATCCGCCGGCAACGGTTTACCCAATCTTTGCCAGTGATTGGTTTTATTCGGCTGTTCTGGAAGTATTTTCACGCAATGCGCGATTAACTCTTTCTGTTCGGTATCATCTAATGCGTTTTGGACGTAATATGCGCCGGGGTGGTCCAATAATTTCCACGCGCGAGGAGGACGCTTGGATAATGTACAGTTAGAAGAAGAGAAAGCCGACACCTCTTTCACTTTGCATCTCTTCTTCTCAGATAGCTCGCGCATAAAATCAATCGCCTCGGAAATGTCAATCTCTTCCACGAATTTCCCGCTTTTTCGTCTCCGGCCGGTTTTCGAGTCCAATCGTATCTTTTCCAGAACCTTCAGTTGATACCTGCGTCGTTAAACGTAAGAAATGTTTCCCGTCTTCTTGGGAAATTCAAAGAAACAAAATGTTGAGTTACCTTTTTTCAGCTAAAGTGAACGCGTTCTTTTTGGTGGTAGCATTGGCATCAGATTGTATGATGTCGTCGGATTCGTTCGTGGAATACATGGTGGCGATGATCTTTCCCACGCGCGCGGTGAATATACTCAAAGCATGGTTGTTATATTTGGGCGAAACAGTGAAGATTTAGTAAGGCAGAAGTTGTTTTATATAATTCGAGGACGAAAATGTTGCTATATACTACACTCATTAAAAACGCATACCTGCTACTTCTTACTCTTACTCATCCTCTCCCGCTGCATATACAACTGCTGCAACGCGTTCTTCGCAGAACAACTCGGAAAGTTGCTCAAATCGTAATAGTGTTCGGCCATGTCGATTAACCACTCGCCTTTGATTTCCGTAACCGTCCTCACGTACTTCTTGGATGTTAACACAAACTCGTTATACACGACCCACTCCGGTTTACCGCTTAAATTTGTAGAAGGATGTAACAAAACCGATTCATTGTCTTTGACGGTTAAGTACGATCCGTTTCGTTCTTTGTGCGCGACTTGCATGAAGAAGCCGTTTAAGATGGCTTTGCGGATGTTGACGTAATAATCTTTGGAGTGGAAGTCAGTGGATTCGAGGTTAACGCCGTGGCGATTGCAAAGACGGACTAACTGATTACGAACGTTATCGGCAGATTTCAACGATCGGTGGTTTAAGTAGTTTTCCCAGCACCAGTTTTGGCTCTCGCCGTTTTGTTTGAACGCGTGGAAGGCGTTTAACATGGTCAGATGGTCGCCGTCACAATGTGCGAAGTGCGCTTTCGCCGCGTCCGCCCTTTGTTGATCGTCTCTCGGGCGAATAAAGCACTGCGGGACGGAAAGCATGGCAACTATGGTCACGATTTCGTTTGAACACTTATATTTTGTGCTTCCAACTAACATCTTCGCCAATTGAGGATCTAGCGGGAAATCAGACATGATTTTCCCAGCTTGCGTCAACTCTCCTTCGTCGTCTAAAGCGCCTAAATAGTTGAGCAATTCTAACGCGCGCATTAACGTTTCAGGCGCCGGCGGGTCCATGAAATCGAAATGGACCAAATCATCGATGCCTAGCTTTTTTAACTGTATGACGACTGAGCCTAAATTCGATCGCAAAATCTCCGGATACGTCTGTTCGATTAAATCTTTCTTGAACGAAAGTTCCGTGTACAAACGAAAACACTTCCCGGGTTGGGTTCTCCCGGCTCTCCCGGCTCTTTGTTGTGCCGAAGCTCGAGAAATGGGCGAGACTAATAAACTTTCCACTCGTGATCGCGGGTTATACACTTTTTGTTTCGAAAACCCCGGGTCAACGACGTACACGATCCCATCTATAGTCAAAGACGTCTCCGCTATGTTTGTAGACACGACCACCTTCCTCCCAGGAATACCGCCGACTGATAAAGCGTCTGGCGCTTCATCAAAAATTTTCTGCTGTTGACTCGGTGGTAACGTCGAATACAACGGCACTACGTTCACAGGCCCCACACTTTCCCCGATATTCTTAATCTCGTTCCTAATCTTCCCGCATGCGTCTTCGATTTCCTCCTCGCCGGTCAAAAACAAAAGCACGTCGCCAGGAGGTTCGCATCTGTGTATTTGCACCACCGTCCGAATCGCCGCTTCCAGATAATCTCGTTCTGGCTCTTGCGTGTAAAAGATTTCCACGGGGTGCGTTCTCCCAGGAACCATAACCAACGGCGCACCTTCAAAATACCCTTGAAACTTCTTCGCCTCCAACGTCGCGGACATCACCACGCACTTCAAATCCGTTGGACGCTTCTTTAATACCTCTTTCAACAATCCAAACAAGACATCGGTCGCCAATGTTCTTTCGTGTGCTTCATCGATAACAATCACTGAATATCGACTTAAGAGTGGATCTGTCATGGCTTCTCTCAACAACATACCATCGGTTGCGTATTTCATGATCGTTTTCTCGCTCGTGCACTCCTCGAAACGAATCGAATATCCGACTTCTTCTCCAATTTTCACGTCCATCTCTTCCGCGACTCTTTTCGCGACCGACATTGCCGCGACTCGTCTCGGTTGGGTGCAAACAACCATTTTAGTTGAAGTGTATCCATCGTCCACGAGAAATTGTGGGATTTGAGTTGTTTTACCCGAGCCGGTTTCGCCGACTAAAACGAGCGTTTGGCTGGCGGCTAACGCATCCAAAAATTCCGATTTTTGTTTGTGCACCGGGAGTTTTTTGCGAGTTTCGAGAATCTCGACGTACTTTTGGGAGTACGGTCGATTCGTGTATGGGTTCATTTTCGTTACACCATCGTTATCGTCATCAATGTCAATTCGCTGCTTCTTTTTAGGCGTCGTGGAAGACATGCTTTGATGACTTCTTTTTGGTTCCAATTTGTGAAGCAATTTTGAAGAAGGAAAAATTTTTTAAAGAGCAGCTACACGCGTGACGCGAGAGATCTAATTACAAACAGCTACACATATTTCTACGTATTATCAAATGGCCACACCGCCGCTTTTCTCTCCGTACACGACGCCCCCACCTAACCCACCTCCGCTTTTGAAATGGATCTCCCCTAATTGCCTTTCCAACTCGTCGCCTTTGATAAATTGTCTAAAACATCCATCTTTATTCACCGTGCATAAACGGGCGCACCCACCGGAACTCGAATCCACGGCCATGGCCAACGTCAACGCTTTCAACACGTATTTCTCGCACTCCTCTCGCGTCATCTCTTCTTTAAACTCTGAATCTAGAAATCCCCAAATATACGTCGACCCGGACCCGTCCGTCGTCCACGGCGTTTTGACCATGTTGCCTCCCGCTGTGCACGAGTACACCTGCGCCCCCAATTTCTCGTCCCAGCCAGCGCAGATGGCGTAGCACCCTAGCCCAGTCCCATTGTTCGCGTTTTTATTCTCGTAGTTGATCTTGTTTAGGATTCGCGCTACTATTTTCACGTCTAACGTTCCATCTCCGTCCAGTTCGATCGCGTGCGATGCGCAGTGGTGTCGAACAAACCCAGCGACGGCTTCGGTATCCGCGGCCGACCCGGATCGAGCCATGACGACGTTGTCCGTGAGGTTGCACATTTTATCCGACGCGCGATTGGAAATGTACGTCCCTGTTGTTGTTGTTGTCGTCGCGGGAGAGTGAAGACCGGTGAGATCTCGACGCAACAAAAAGAGGAACAAACGAAAAACGAAACGCAAAGTTGTTGACAAAAATCCCGACACAAAACGTACCCGTGGACACTCTCGTGTCCGCACCGATGACGATACCGTCCGCGTATTCGCACGCGACGATGGTCGTCCCGGTTTTCGGTGCCTCCTTCTCCATCGCACAGTTTTGAGAGCGCGCTTCGCTTCTACGTTTTTTTGCCTTCGCAGCAGCAGCACTTTGGAGTTTGGGTGGTAAAAGCAGTCTTCTTCTTCCTTCTTTTTTTCAAAGCCAAGTATTTAGGGTTTCAAAAGGAT
>MDTC01276119.1_pt1 | contig 11267 bp, 14 predicted proteins | sample 811181 | NCBI WGS metagenome assembly MDTC01 (sample SAMN05326644, study PRJNA326480) | marine metagenome | isolation source: seawater | place: Pacific Ocean: North | collected 2011 | reverse complement strand
ATAACATTAAAGCTTAATTGACAAATCATTAGTAAAGCTTATAAAAACACAATTATTTAATATGACTAAAAGACTTAAATCAAAACACAAAGTAGATAGAAGGCTCAAAGCAAATCTTTGGGGAAGGCCTAAAAGTCCCTTTAACTCAAGAGCGTACCCTCCAGGTCAACATGGCCAAAATAAAAAAGGCAAGCCTACTGATTTCGGAGTACAGCTTCAGGCTAAACAAAAATTAAAAGCTTACTATGGAAATATTAACGAAAGACAATTTAGAAATATTTACAGAAAAGCGTTATCTAAAAAAGGCGATACAACTGAAAATTTAATTGCTTTATTGGAAAGTAGATTAGACACTGTTATTTACAGAGCAAAATTTGCACCAACAGTATTTTCAGCTAGACAAATGATTAATCATGGTCATATAAAAGTAAATAAAAAAAGAGTAAACATTTCAAGTTATATTGTTAAAAATTCTGATCTAATCGAAGTTAGAGAAAAATCAAAAAAAATTGCTATTATAGAAGTCTCTCTTCAAAGTAAAGAAAGAGACGTTCCTGAATACATTGAGTTGGATGATAAAAATAAAACTGCAAAGTTAGTGAGAACTCCAAAGTTTTCTGAAGTTCCTTATCCGGTTATTATGGAACCAAATTTAGTTATTGAATATTACTCTAGATAAAACACCTTGATCGAAAGAACATCACTTAAAGATATAAATAGTATTTTAGAAAAAAATAGAAATTGGAATGTCCTAGATATTGGATGCGGCTATACAGCTAACAAATATGCAAATTGTGTAGCAGATGTTCAAGATTTTTCAAATCATTATAATGATAGAAAATTTGTAAAAATTTCCAACAAGAATCTTCCCTTTAAAGATAATGAATTTGATTTTGTAATTGCCAGCCATGTCATTGAACACGTTGAAGATTTTCAATTTTTTATAAAAGAATTGGAAAGAATATCTAAACAAGGTTATATAGAACTTCCCACAAGACTAGGGGACAATTTAGTTTTTGAAAATACGAATGACCACATTTGGTGGTTTACATTTAGTGATGTCGAAAAAAAACTTTTAGCAAGCAAACGAAATCAAACCCTCGAAGCTTTTTTATCTGTTAGTTCTGGAAAGAAAATGACAGAATATTTTAGAGAAAGTCTTGTTATTGAACTTTTTTGGAAAGATAAAATAGACTATAGACTTGATGAAAAAATAAATAATAAACATATTAAGAAATTGGGTTTTTTAAAGATATTTAAAAAATATGTCAGTAAAAGAATTCGAAAATTAATTTCCCGTTAATTATTTAACAAGATTTTTTTCCAAAAATTTCTTTTTCAACTCTCCAGACTCAAAAAGTTCTTTAACAATATCACAACCCCCTATAAATTCTCCTTTCACATAAAGTTGAGGGATAGTAGGCCAATCACTAAAATCTTTTATACCTTGCCTAAGAGTTTCGTCCTCAAGAACATTTACTCCTTTAAAATCTATTTTTAAATGTTTTAGTATATTCGTAACAGCCATAGAAAAACCACACTGAGGTGAGTCAGGAGAACCTTTCATAAATAAGCAAACTTCATTTGAGCTTATCAAACTTGATATTTTCTCTTTAATATCCATTATTTACCCTCAGTTGTAATTGATAAAGCATGAAGCTCATTTCCCATTTTACCTTTAAGAGATTTGTAAACAAGTTTGTGCTGTTCAATTTTATTTAGATTGTTAAATAGTTTTGATTTAATTTTTGCTGAGTAGTGGTTGTTGTCTCCCATAAGATCTTTGATTTCAATTGTTGCGTCAGGTATTGACTCAATTATTAATTTTTTTATTTCTTCTATTGGTAAAGCCATTAAAAATCACTATACCATTGATTATTAATTTTAAATAGGTCATTTGTGTTAATTTTAAATTCCCCCTCTATCTCGAAATATTTATTTTGTGTTAAACCAATATTTTCATAATAAATATTGTTAGTTATGAGCATCTTTTCAACATTTTTTACTTTTTCGCTATCTACTTCCAAAATATATCTACCTTGATCTTCACCAAATAGATACTCCAATATATTCCGTAATTTTTTTGGTTTAGAAATATTTATACCAATTCCAGAACCAATTGACATCTCGCATAGAGCTAAAATTAGACCTCCATTAGAAATATCGTGAACTGAATTAAGCAGGTTTTTTTCAAATAACTTTAAAACTATTTCCCCATTATTTTTCTCATTAGCAAGATTTACTTCCGGAGGTCTACCTTCATTAATTGAGTAATTTTCTCTTAAAAAACAGCTTTGTCCTAAATGTCCGAAAGTTTTTCCAACTAGAATTATATTACTCTTAATTTTTTTAAAATTATGACCTAAGGGTTTAGATACATTTTTAATCAAACCTACGCCACCAATAACAGGAGTTGGGTAAATATTTTTATTATTAGTACCGTTGTAAAAAGATACATTTCCAGATACCACTGGATAGTTTAAATATTCACAAGCTTCTTTAATACCAATTAAACACTCTGCAAATTCTCCCATTACCTCTTTATTTTCTGGATTTCCAAAATTTAAACAATTGGTAATCGCTAGGGGTTTTGCACCAACTGCAATTAAGTTTCTCCAGTTTTCACATACAATCTGTTTACCGCCTGTTATAGGGTGTGATTTGCAATAGTTTGCAGAGGAGTCAACCGATACTGCAATAGCTTTGTCTTTATTATGTATTCTTACAATAGCCGCATCCGATCCTGACCGTTGAATAGTATCACACATAACCATTTGATCGTATTGATTAGTAATCCAACTTTTATTAGAGTGATTTGGAGAGGATAAAATTTTTATTAAAGCATCTTCAACTCTAATTTTTTTTAATTTTTTTAAATCTACTCTATATTGTGTTGGTTTTTTTTTAACCCATTCTCTGTTATAAACTGGAGCTTTAGATGCCAAAGCATCTATTGGTATTTTTCCAACTACTTCTTTATTAAATTTTAATGTAAGATTTTTATCATTATTAGTTTTTCCAATTATTACAAAATCTAAATCCCACTTTTGAAATATTTTTTTTGCATATTCTTCCTTGCCATCTTCCAATATAATTAGCATTCTTTCTTGACTCTCAGACAACATCATTTCATAAGGTGTCATATTTTCCTCTCTACATGGAATTTTATCTAATTCTAACTCTATGCCTAAAGAACCTTTTGATGCCATTTCAACACTAGAAGATGTTAAACCGGCTGCACCCATATCTTGAATAGCAATTATAGAATCGTCTTTCATTAATTCTAGACAAGCCTCTAACAATAATTTTTCTGTGAAGGGATCACCAACTTGAACAGTAGGTTTTTTTTCTTCAGATTTTTCATCAAATTCAGCTGACGCCATTGAAGCACCATGAATTCCATCTCTACCAGTTTTCGAACCCACATATACGACAGCTTTGTCCAAACCTTTTGCTTTAGAATAAAATATTTTATTTTTTTTTGCATGGCCTACAGCCATTGCATTTACTAATATGTTCTCGTTATATGTTTCATCAAATTTTGTTTCTCCTGCTACTGTAGGTATGCCAATACAATTACCATACCCACCAATGCCAGAAACGACTCCATTAAGTAAACTTTTAGTTTTTGGATGTTTAGGTGATCCAAAATGAATTGAATTTAGCAGCGCTATTGGTCTTGCGCCCATTGTAAAGACATCTCTGAGAATTCCACCAACACCAGTTGCGGCACCTTGGTATGGCTCAATAAAAGATGGATGATTATGACTTTCTATCTTAAAAACAATTGCATCGTCATCGCCTATATCAATTACACCAGCATTTTCTCCAGGGCCCTGTATTACTTGTCTGCCTTTAGTGGGAAGATTTTTAAGGTGTAATCTAGAGGATTTATAAGAACAATGTTCATTCCACATCGCTGAAAAAATTCCTAATTCTAGAAAATTAGGTTCTCTCTTTAAGAGTCTTTTAATATTTTCATATTCATTTAATTTTAAACCATGACTCTCAATAATCTTGTTTGTTATTTTCATTTCTTAGTTAATTAAGCTTGAAAAAAGGTTTATTCCATCATCGTTAGAAACTAATTTATCAATCATTCTTTCAGGATGAGGCATCATACCTAATATATTTTTTTTTGAGTTATAAATTCCAGCAATATTATTCAGCGCTCCATTAGGATTAGACTGAGTATTGATATTACCTTTTTCGTCACAATACTTAAACGCAATAAGATCTTTTTCTCTCATCTCATCAAGATGTTTTTCATTAGTAAAATAATTACCCTCATTATGTGCAATATTAATTCTTAGAATTTGATTTTTTTTATACCTAGATGTAAATTTTGTTTCATTATTGAGCACTTTTATATTCACATCTTTATTGATAAATCTTAAATTTTTGTTTCTTAACAAGGTTCCTTTAAGCAAACCAGTTTCAGTAAGTATTTGAAAGCCATTACAAATACCCAAAATTAAACATCCAGAATTAGCTGCCTTTATAACCTCATTAATTATTGAGGACTTTCCGGCAATAGCTCCTGATCGTAAGTAGTCTCCATAGGAAAATCCACCAGGAATTATTATTAAGTCTGATTTGGGTAATTCAGTCTCTTTGTGCCATACCATTTGGTTTTTAAACTGCATTTTTTCCAAAGCTACAGCTATATCTCTATCACAGTTAGAACCAGGAAATACTATTACTGATGATTTCATTTTGTTTTACTAATTTTAAAATCTTCTATAATTAAATTAGCTAAAAGTTTTTCACACATTTGTTTAACTGCATTTTCAGCTTTTTGTTCATCATTTTCGTTTAATTCTATTTCAAAAAATTTTCCCTGACGAATATTTTTTAAGTTTAAGAAACCTAAATCTTTCAAAGTATTTTGAACTACTTTTCCTTGTGGATCTAAAACATCTTTTTTAAGGATTACTGTTACAGAAAATTTCAATTTATTTTTTTTTGAATTTTATTGGTATTGTTTTTCCAAAATTTACTTCACTAATATTAGTTTCTTCTGGCATTATTCCTAATCTTCTTGCCACTTCTTGATAGGCTTGAACAATATTTCCTAAATCTTTTCTGAATCTATCCTTATCTAATTTTTTTTCTGTTTTTGCATCCCACAATCTACATGTATCAGGACTGATCTCATCAGCTAAAACTATTTCACTTTTTTCGATATCTTTATTCCAAGCTTTTCCATACTCAATTTTAAAATCTACAAGCTTAATTCCTACTGCTCTAAACATTCCTGTAAGTAAATCATTGATTCTTAAAGATGTTTTATCAATAATTTCTAATTCATTTTTTGTAGCCCAACCAAAAGAATAAATATGCTCTTTAGAAATTAAAGGATCATTTAATTCATCTTTCTTATAACAATATTCAAGTAAAGGATTTTCTAAAATAGTCCCTTCAGAAATTCCCAATCTTTTTGTCAAAGATCCTGTAGCAATATTTCTCACTATAAATTCAATCGGAAATATTTCAGCTTTTCTGATCAATTGCTCTCTCATATTTAGTCTTCTGACCAAATGAGTTTTAATTCCACATTGAGATAAATTACTTAATATATATTCTGATATTCTGTTATTTAAAACGCCTTTGCCTTCGACGTTTGCTTTCTTCAAGTTATTAAAAGCGGTAGCATCGTCTTTAAAGTGTTGAATAACTAAGTTTTTATCTTTAGTTTCATAAATTATTTTTGCTTTGCCCTCATATAATTTACTACCTTTATTCATGTGATTACTTTCTTTTTAGACTACGAGTAAAAATTATATTAATTTTTTTTGTATGGTAACTAAAATCAAATAATTTTTTAAGTTTATTAACAGGTATTTTATTAGTTATTTTTTTATCCGAGATAATATTGTTTAAAAAAGAAGTGTTGTTTTTCCATGCATTCATGGCATTTTTTTGAACAATTTTATATGCTGTCTCTCGCGTAAATCCTACATTAGTTAATTCTAATAAAACTCTCTGTGAAAAAAAAATTCCATTAGTAATTTTCAAATTTTTTTTCATTTTATCTGGATAAATATTTAAATTTTTTACAAGATTGGATAATCTAACCAAAGCAAAATCTAGTGTGATGGTTGCATCTGGACCTATATTCCTCTCAACTGCTGAATGAGAAATATCTCTTTCATGCCATAAGGCTACATTTTCCATAGATGGAGCAACATATGATCTAATTAGTCTTGCTAAACCAGTTAAGTTTTCACTAAGAATTGGATTTTTTTTGTGTGGCATTGCGGAAGATCCTTTTTGTTTTTTTCCAAAAAACTCCTCCACTTCAAGCACTTCAGTTCTTTGTAAGTGCCTGATCTCTATTGCAAATCTCTCAATTGAGCTTGAAATTATTCCCAGAGTAGAAAAAAATTGAGCATGTCTGTCTCTTGGGATAATCTGAGTAGATATTGGCTCGACATTAAGTTTTAGTTTTTTTGCTACATAACTTTCAACTTTCGGATCAACATTAGCAAATGTTCCAACTGCACCAGAAATTGCACAAGTTGAAATTTCTTTAATTGAATTTTCTAATCTTTTTTTATTTCTTAAAAATTCTTGATAAAATGTAAGCATCTTTAGTCCGAAAGTAATGGGTTCAGCGTGAATACCATGACTTCTTCCCATACATAGTGTATATTTATGTTTTATTGCTTGATGTTTAATCGATGATAGTAATTGGTCAATATCTTTTAATAAAATTTCACCTGATTGTTTAAGTTGTAAATTAAAACACGTATCTAAAACATCTGAGGATGTCATCCCTTTGTGCAAATATCTTGCGTCTCTTCCAGCCTTCTCAGTAATTGAAGTCAAAAAAGCTATTACGTCATGTTTAACTTTGTTTTCAATTTGCAATATTCTTTTCACATTTATTTTTGCCTTAGATCTAACTTTTCTTGAGACACCTTTTGGGATAATTTTTAATTTTTCCATTGCCTCAGCCGCAGCTAGTTCAATCTCTAACCAAATAGAATACTTGTTTTTATCTTCCCAAATATTTTTAATTTCTTTTCTAGAATATCTTTCAATCATTGATTCTTTGATAAAGTAAAAATTTCACAACCGTCTTTAGTTACACCTATAGTATGTTCAAATTGTGCAGATAAGGACTTATCTTTCGTAACAGCTGTCCAGCCATCATTAAGAGTTTTTGTCTCATATTTTCCAAGATTTATCATAGGTTCAATAGTAAAAATCATTCCTGTCTTTATTTTTTCACCTGTTCCTTTTTTTCCGTAATGTAAAATATTAGGTTCTTTATGAAATAACTTGCCAATACCATGACCACAAAAATCCTGAACAACAGAAAATCCATCTGCTTCAACGTGATCTTGTATAGTTGCTCCTATATCTCCTAAATGAATGTCATGTTTAACTATCTTTATAGCTTTCATCATAGCTTCGTAAGTTGAAATTACCAATTTTTTTGCTTTTACAGATACTTCCCCTATTTCAAATGTTCTACTTGTATCTCCATGCCATCCATCCTTTAAGGCAGTAACGTCTACATTAACTATATCACCATCATTTAAAATTTTTTCAGATGGTATACCATGACAAACTACGTGGTTTGTAGAGGTGCAACACGACTTAGGAAAGCCTCTGTAAAAAAGGGGAGCAGAATATGCACCATGATCATTTAGATAGTCGTAGCATAATTTATCTATTTCAGCAGTACTTATTCCTGGTTTAGCTATCTTTGCCACTTCATCTAACGCACCAGCAGCAATAGTTCCAGCTAATCTTGTTTTTTCAAAAGCCTCTTTGTATTTATCAATCATTTAAATTTTGATTTTTATACTTTGATTTAATTTTATTCCTTTTGTGGAAAATTTACAATCATAGCAAAGTATATTAAGATTTTTTTTAACAGCTTTTGATAATAATTTACAATATTCAGGATCTATATCCTTAGCAAATCCAAATTTCCAACAATCATCTCTTTGAATTACATAGAGAAGATAAACCGTATAACCCTTTTTTTTTGCTTTTAGAAGTTCATTAATATGTTTAAGGCCTCTTGATGTAATAGAGTCAGGAAATTCAGCTAAACCATCTTTTCTAGACAGCGTTACGTTTTTAACCTCTATAAAAAACTTTTTATTGTTCTCAGTTATTAAAAAATCAAATCTAGTATTTAATCCAAATTTAACTTCCTGCTTAATTGAGTCTAAATTTTTAAATTTTTCGATTATTTTATTTTTTAAAGCATCTAAAACAATTTTGTTTGTTAAATGTGTATTAATTCCAACTTTAGACTTTTTATTTTCTATTATTTGTAAAGTATATTTGAGTTTTCTTTTTGGATTATCAGACTTACTTAACCAAACTCGATTACCTTTTCTTAATAATCCCATCATAGAGCCTGTATTAGGACAATGAGCTGTTGTTATCTTATGACCAATTTTGACATCTACGAAAAATCGCTTATATCTTTTGATAAATACACCTGATATTAATGTTTTCTCAAAGTTCATGTATAACTAATAACCTATGAAGAAAAAAAAGAAAAAAGTAAATGCAGCAATTCTAATAATTGGGAATGAAATTCTATCAGGAAGAACTCAAGATAAAAATGTTGCATTTATTAGCAAATGGCTAAACCTTAATTGCGGAATATCAACTTCAGAAGTAAGAATTATACCTGACGTTGAAAAAACTATAGTTGAAAGCATTAAATCACTCTCAAAAAAGTTTAATTATGTATTTACCACAGGCGGAATAGGCCCTACACACGATGATATCACTGCTAAATCTATATCTAAAGCTTTTAAAATTAAATATGGATTTCACAAAGAGGCTTATAAAATTTTAGAAAATTATTATGGCAAAGAAAAATTTAATGATGGTAGAAAAAAAATGGCAAAGATGCCGATAAAATCAAAATTAATCTATAATCCTTCCAGTGCTGCTCCCGGATTTATTACAAAAAATGTTTTATCATTACCTGGCGTTCCATCAATTTTAAATTCTATGATTGAAAACTGTAAAAAATATTTAGTCAAAGGATCAAAAGTTCACAGCAAGACAGTAAACCTTTTTACTGTTGAGAGTCATATATCGAAAAACTTAGAAATTTTACAAAAAAATTATAAAAAAGAGGTTGATATAGGCAGCTATCCTTTTTTTAGACTTGGTAAAATAGGTGTATCAATTGTTTCAAGATCAACATCAAAAAAAATACTTGAGAATGTAAATAGAGATTTAATAAAAATTATTAAGAACAAAAAAATAGAAATACTTAAAATTTAGATCAAAGCTAATACTTCATCAACTTCAATTGAGTTTATATCTTTTGTTTTATGAATTTTCTTACTATCTAATATTTGAATAAATTTATTTTTTGGAGCAAATTTTTCTGAATTTGTAGGACCAAATAAAACTATCATGGGTATATCAGCTAGAGCCATCATGTGCATTATTCCATTATCAATTGAAATAGCTGTATTTAATCTTGAAGCTAAAGCAGTCACTAAAGCTGGGCAGGCTAATTCAGAGTCTAATTCTGGAAATATTGCTGAGGGAACCTGATTTTTAATTTTTTCAATTAAATTGATATTTTCTTTTTCAATAAAAAAAACTGGAATCTTATTTTTGGAAAGAATTTTGTTAGCTAAAGATGTAAATTTGTAAATTGACCAACTTTTCTTTCTGTACTTGTTTCCCTGAGTAATTGAAAATCCAACATAATTTGAGTCTGGTAGTAATCTCTTTGCCTCATTAAGTAATTCTTTAGATAATTTTTTAACCATAAAATCTAGCTTAATTACATCTTCCTCAAAAAATAAACTCAAATTTTCTATATGATCACTAGAATTTGTTTTAATTTTTTTTGATGAGAAATATCCATTTAATGATCTTGAATAATAAGAATTATGTGGAATTCTTTTTAAAATAAGTGAATTTCTAATTTTTGTTTGTAAATCAATAATTAAATCAAATGTCCCGTAAGATTTTTTTAAAAAATTCCTTTTAGCAAAAATTATATGCCACCATCTAAAACCGAAATATTTTAGTCCTAAGTCTACAGTTTCTAAGTGAATTTTATACTCTTTTAATTTGCCACTAAAGTGATTTGAATGAGCTCCCAAATAATAAAATTTTGATTTTTTAAAGTGGTTTTTTAGACTTATAATTAATGGGAATAGTTGTATAGAATCACCCAATCCCCCACCAGAATTATAAATTAATATTTTCTTCATTAGAGATTTTTATTATTATCATATTAATATATCATATTGTTAATTTATTTTTTTATAAATAGCGATGAATACAATTTTAATTTGCGGGAATCACCATAGAAATCTTTATATGATTAAAGAGTTGCAAAAAATTCCGTCGGTTAAAATAAAGAAAATTTTTATATTTAAAAGAGAAGAAATTAATCCTACACCACCTGCAAACTTAAATGAGGATTTAAAAAAATTATGGAAAATACATTTTAATAAAAGAGAGAAAGCTGAAGAAAAATTGAAATTAAATCTTGAAGTTTATGAGAAACAAATTATTAAAATAAATTCTTTAGAAGAAATTCGTAAATTAGATAAAGCTGATATATGCTTTGTTTCCGGTATTCCCAAGGTTGAAAAAAAACTTTTAAAAATTTTACCAGAATACACGATTAATTTTCATCTGGGTTTACTGCCGTTTTATAAAGGAATGATAACTGGTTTTTGGCCGTTCTATTTATTACAACCCACTTTTTTTGGTATTACCTTTCATGTTATCAACGAAAATTTAGATGAAGGAGAAATTATTCACCAAAAAACTCCACAGTTATCTAAAGGTGATGGGATGCATGAAGTTATAACAAAAGGAATTATTTCAGGAATGGCTGATCTTAGCAAAATAATAACATTTGTTCAGAAAAGATTAGATAGTAAAATTAAACCTCAATTTGACAAAAAATTAAAACTAAAGGGAAAATTTTATAAAAAATCAGACTGGAAACCAGAAATGTTAAAATTAATCTATGAAAAATATAACGATAAAATTGTAGATTTTTATTTAGATGGAAAAATAAAATGTCAAAAACCTAAATTAATTAAGATAAAATAATTAATACCAGACAAACTGGAAGATGGAGATAGAAAATAATTTTTTACTTCTTTAATACTCTTGTGTATTAATATATTAACAATAACAACAATAATAACGACGTGCCCTCGTGGTGAAATTGGTAGACACAAAGGACTTAAAATCCTTGCCCTTTTGGGAGTGCCAGTTCGAGTCTGGCCGAGGGCACCACT